>Ga0187881_10002226_pt1 | contig 18709 bp, 10 predicted proteins | sample June2016WEW_19_1_2_FD_133017 | JGI IMG/M metagenome (GOLD analysis project Ga0187881, IMG submission 133017) | Peatland microbial communities from SPRUCE experiment site at the Marcell Experimental Forest, Minnesota, USA - June2016WEW_19_100 | ecosystem: Environmental > Terrestrial > Soil >...
GCGGGTCGACGGCGGGTGGGACGGCGGTCACGATCACAGGCACGAACTTCGCCGCGGGCGCGACGGTGACGTTTGGCGGGACGGCGGCGACCAATGTAGTGGTGGTGAACAGTACATCGATTACAGCGACGACGCCTGCGCAAGCAGCGGGGGCAGTGACCGTGACGGTCACTGTGAACGGGCAAAGCGGAAGCTTAACTAATGGGTTCAGCTACACTGGACCGACGACAGTGATCAGCTATGTGCAGGGCAAATACGCTACGCCGCAGACGTTTCAGACCACGGTGAATATCGCCTTCCCCGCCGCGCAGGCCGCCGGGGACCTTAATGTCGTCGTCGTGGGTTGGAACGACAGTACCAGCACCGTTAGTGCGGTCACTGACAGTAGTGCGAACACCTACACCCTTGCTGTGGGACCGACGATCGTCAGCGGCTTCCTGGCGCAGTCCATTTACTACGCCAAGAACATCGCGGCAGCGGCTGCGGGAGCAAATACGGTCAGCGTGACCTTTTCGACGGCCGCGGCATACCCCGACATTCGGATCCTCGAGTACAGCGGAGCGGATCCGAACAACCCCGTGGATGTAACTGCTGCCAAAACCGGTAGTAGCACCACGAGTAGCAGCGGGTCCGCGACAACCACAAACGCGACGGATCTAATCTTCGGAGCGAACATAGTTGAGACCTCAACCACCGGCCCAGGCAGCGGCTTCACCAGCCGCTTGCTGACGTCACCGGACGGCGACATCGCGGAAGACCAAACGGTTATCGCTGTGGGGAGCTATAGCGCCACCGCGCCTCTCAGTTCATCCGGGCCGTGGATCATGCAGATGGTGGCCTTCCTTACCCCATCTTCGACGGGAGGAGACCATACCCCACCAACGGCGCCCAGCGCTCTTACAGCGACCGCGGTGAGCGTAAGCCAGATCAATCTGAGCTGGACAGCGTCGACCGACAACGTCGGGGTAACGGGGTATTTATTGGAGCGGTGCCAGGGCGCGGGATGCACGAACTTTGCCCAGGTTGCGGCCGTGGCCGGTACCACCACAACGTACTCCGACAGCAACTTGACCGCCAACAGCAGTTATAGCTACCGGGTTCGAGCGACTGATGCCGCCGGAAACCTGAGCTCTTACTCCAACATCGCCAGTGCAACTACCAGCCTTTCAGTCAGCCCACGTGTAGCCTCACTGACATATACCCGCACACAGCAGTTCACTGCTAACTTTAGCAGTGTCACCTGGTCAGTTGACAGCGTAACAGGTGGCTCCGCATCTTCGGGAACGATCACCGGGACAGGGCTATATACGCCCCCGAGTAGCACGGGCACCCACACTGTAACGGCTACGACCACGGATCAGTCACTGTCGGCCAGCGCAACGGTTTATATCACCAACTATCCGGGTACATACACCTATCATAACGACAACCTCCGAACCGGTCAGAATTCCAACGAGACGGTTTTGACCCCGTCAAATGTCAACCAGACTAACTTTGGAAAACTCTTCTCCTATGCATTGGACGGGATTGCGTTCGCGTCGCCACTTTACGTGGCCAACGTTAGCATCCCTGGTCAGGGTTTCCACAACGTTGTGTATGTCGCAACGGAAAACGACAGTGTGTACGCTTTCGACGCCGACGGATTGAGCAGCAGTCCCCTGTGGCAGGTGACTTTTCTCAACTCCGGCGCCACTACAGTTCCCTGCGCCGATGTGGGCGAATGCGGCGACATCCCCACTCAAATCGGGATAACCGGGACGCCTGTAATTGATCAGACCAGCGGAACATTGTACGTAGTTGCCAAGACTAAGGAAGGTACGAACTACGTGCAGCGGCTGCACGCTCTCGACATCACCACGGGGGCGGAGAAATTTGGCGGATCCGTCGTGCTTCAGGGAAGTGTGCCAGGGACCGGTGATGAAGCGTCAGGGGGTATTGTGCCCTTCGACGCTCTTCATGAACTTCAGCGGCCCGCCCTCCTCCTGAGCAATGGTGTGGTTTATATCGGATGGGCATCACACGGGGATAATCATCCGTGGCACGGCTGGGTCTTAGGGTATACGGCACCGGCATCTGGCAGCGCAACCACCCTTCAGCAAGTGCTGATCTACAACGCAACCCCCAACGGTTACGGCGCCGGCATCTGGCAAAGTGGTGGAGGTTTGGCCACCGACGCGACCGGGTGCATCTATTTCGTAACCGGCAATGGAACCTTCGATGTCAATACGGGCGGTGTCGACTACGGAGACACTGTCGAAAAGCTTAACCCGAATGGCAGTGTGGCCGACTATTTCACTCCTTATGACGAGTCAAACATGGATGCCAATGATCTCGATTTGGGGGCTGCCGGTCCAGTGTTGCTGGTCGATCAAACCACCGGTTCCTACCCGCACCTGCTCATTACCGCCGGGAAAACCGGAACGATCTATGTGATAAATCGCGACAATCTGGGACATTACAACTCGGGTAACAATAGCCAGATCGTTCAATCGTTGGTGAGTGTTTTGCCCAACGGAACTAGCGATACCGGTAATTTTAGTACGCCGGTTTATTTCAATGGCTGGGTTTATTTCGGCGCCGTGAATGACACGTTGAAGGCATTTCAGCTAACCAATGGGTTGCTATCGACAGGGCCGACTTCCCAATCCGCTGCGATTTACGGGGTTCGTGGGGCATCGTTTGCAATCTCTGCTAATGGCAACACTAACGGGATATTGTGGGCCATACAGAATTTGGGAGCGTCTCCGAACAATGACGCTACTGCTCCGGGCGTACTCTTCGCTTATGATGCGACCAACCTGGCCAACGAACTGTACGATAGCAGCCAGGCTGGGAGTCGTGACACCCTGGATTATGCCGCGAAGTTCTCGATTCCTCTCGTCGCGAACGGGAAGGTATTCGTTGCCGGCCAGACAAAACTCGTCGCATACGGTCTTTTGCCGTGAGGACGCGGCAAACTCCGGTCAGAGTCGGGATAAGTTTTCTTCGTTCGTCGCGGCCGCGCGCCTTCGAAGCAGCGGGGCGTTGGGCCGCTGGAATTCGAGAAAACCCCCGAGCACTCGACGTCTCTTCCATGAATCGATCATCATGCGCCGCTCATGTGAATCCTTGTCTGGGCGGTGACTGCGTCTGACGCTGAATTCCGCTATGTTCCTCGCTTGTTGCTTTTCGAAGTCTGCGGAAGCCGTAGGGATCGACGGCCTGCGTAAGTGAACTCGTTCATGAAGGTGACGCGCAAGAAATCACGCCGGGCGGCTCAACCGTTGACGGCAATCAGTGTCTGCGCTTTCCAACATGGGGTGCTTGGCAGACCGGCATATCTCTTCGTTCTGGCCATCGCCGTGGCCGCCCCGGCCTTCGCCCAGCACGAGCGCGGCGAGCTGCGCGTCGAGGTTCGAAACCCGAGGGGTGGGCCTTTAGTGGCCTCGGGGGAACTTGTCAGCGAGGCTAACCAAGTTCAGCGAAGTTTCCTGACTGATCAGCGCGGTGGCTACGTGGTCCGGGAGCTTCCTTTCGGAGTGTACCACTTGCGAGTGTCGCATGAGGAATTTCTTGCGGCTGAGCGAATAGTCGAGGTCCGTTCCGAAGTCCCCCTCACCATTTCTCTCACACTCGGCCTCGCGCCCCTGCAAAGCCGCGTGAACGTCACGGATTCGGCCACCCTGGTCGACCCGGAGCGCACAGGAACCGCTTATTCGATCGGCTCACGAGCCATACGGGAGGAACTTCCAGCCCAGATAGGCCGGACTCTGACCGACCTCGTTGACTCAGAGCCAGGGTGGCTTTACGAGGCTAACGGCGTGCTGCATCCACGGGGCTCTGAGTACGACGTTCAGTTCGTCTTGAACGACCTCCCGCTGACAGAGAACCGCTCCCCGGCGTTCGCCCCACCGTTGGAATCGGAGAATGTGGAGTGGATGCGGGTTATGACAGCGGGATTTCCAGCCGAGTACGGCCGGAAGCTGGGCGGCGTGGTCGAGGTAACAGCTCCAAACGACATCGTCCCCGGCCTGCACCTCACCACGGCCGTCGGCGCCAGCAGCTTCTCGACAGAGAACGCTTACATGGGAATGGGGTATGGACACGGCGCAAGCCAGTTCACGCTGACGGGCAATGCGGGCGTCACGGATCGGTACCTCGATCCGCCGGTCATTGCCAATTACACGAACCACGGCTCCACGAGCGGATTCACAGCGGCTTACTCGCGCGACTTGACGGACCGTGACAGGCTGCGATTCTCCATCCGACATGACCAGATTCACTATCTCGTCCCCAACGAACTCGTGCAGCAGGAGGCTCGCCAGCGCCAGGACAGCGCCGATCAGGAGACCAACGGGCAAGTCGATTATCAGCGAATCCTGTCTCCGACTCTGTTGCTCAGCGCAGAAGGCAGTGTGCGCCAGGTGTCCTTCCGGCTCTGGTCGAATGCTCTGGCTACGCCCGTGGTCATCAGCCAACAGCGAGGTTTCCGAGAGGGCTATGGCCGGGTAACTCTAGCCGGCCACTACCATCTTCATGATTGGAAGGTCGGAGTGGACACCCTTTTCAGCCCGGTCCACGAGGCCCTGCAATACGTGATCTCCGATGCTTCTCAGTTCGACCCGGGTACGGCCTTGCGTTTCAGCTTCCTCGATCGCCGGCGTGACCTTGAGCCCTCCGTCTTCGTGCAGGACGAAGTGCACCGCAAGAACTGGAACGTGAGCTTGGGCGTGCGCTACGATCGCTACCACTTTGTGGTGAATGAATCCGCTTTGAGCCCGCGCTTGGCGGTGTCGCACTATTTCAGCCCCGCCGGTGTTCTGGTTCACACCTCTTACGACAGGGTCTTTCAGACTCCTGCTATGGAGAACCTCCTGCTCTCGAGCTCCCCTGAAATCAGGCAGATCAGCAGCTTGGTTCTGCCGTTGCCGGTTCGGCCAGCGCGTGCGGACTATTACGAAGTGGGGCTGACGAAGGGCTTCGGGGGCAAGCTGCGCTTCGGTACAAATGTGTTCCGGAGGGACTTCCGGAACTATTCCGATGACAACACGCTGCTCAATACCGGCGTCAGCTTTCCCATCGCCGACGCTAGCGCCCGGATTCAAGGCGTCGAGGCCAAGCTGGAGGTGCCCCGCTGGGGCCGATTCTCCGGTTTTCTCAGCTACGCCAATCAGGTGGGTGTTGGACAGGGACCGATCACCGGTGGTCTGTTCATCGGCGCCGAGGCCATTGCGAATGTGCCCGACAGCAGTCGCTTCTGGGTTTCCCAAGATCAGCGCAACACAGTGCGGGCGCGCCTGCGGTTCCAGGCAAGCAAGCGGCTCTGGCTTGCCATGGACAGTTCCTTCGGGAGTGGCCTGCCTGTAGAACTCGATACGGGCGATTCGAACTATGACTTTCTCCTTGCCCAGTACGGCCCTCGGGTTTTGAGCGAGGTAGACTTCGCACGCGGCCGGGTACGACCTTCGTACGTTCTCGACGCCTCTACGGGCTTCGATCTGTACCACAAGGAGAATAAGATCGTTAGCTTCCAGGTTCAGGCTTCGAACCTCACTAATCGCCTGAACGTCATCAACTTCGCCAGCCTGTTTTCCGGGACGGCCATCGCCCCCCCGCGCAGCGTTGGCGTGCGGGTGGCAGCGCAGTTCTGAAACTTGGTTTTTGGTGGGCCACTGCGCTGCCGCTTCTCGCCGAGGGCGGTTCGGGACATCGGCCCCCACCAGAGCTCCACAGACGATGTGAGCCAGCCGACCCCAACCAGTTGGTCGGCATCGGGCAAAGGGGGGGTGAGTCGCGGGATGTGGTTGCTCAATCTGCTTGCTTTGGTTTTGGCGTTCCTCGTGAGTGCGGCGTCGGGGTGGGCTCAAGTGGCGGGCGCGATATCTGGCACTGTGGAGGATGCTTCGGGCGCCGCCATGAGTGGCGTGACTGTCACTGTGAAAAGTCTCGAAATCGGAACTGAACGAATCGTCGCTACCGACGAGGCGGGCAACTACACAGTTCTCTCCTTGCCTGTGGGGTTGCAGGAAGTGAAAGCGAAGAAAAAAGGGTTCAAGACAGCAGTCCGCACTGGGATCAATTTGAGCGTCGGGCAGCAAGCGGTTGTGAACCTGCGACTCGAAGTGGGCGAATTCATCCAGGAAGTGACTGTCTCGGAAGAGACTCCCTTGGTGAACACAACAACGGCCCTGCTATCGGGAACGGTCGGCGAGGGTGAGGTAAAAAACCTGCCGCTCAACGGCCGCAGCTTCGACAACCTGATCACCCTCAACCCGGGGGCTGTCAATTACAGCTCGATGAAAAGCCCTGAAACCATCACGAGCAATGGGAACACCTTCTCCGTGGCGGGGCGCAGGACTTCGGAGAACCTCTTCCTGTTGAACGGCATTGAGTACACCGGCACGAGCCAACTCGCTATAACGCCCGGCGGAGCTAGCGGGGAACTACTCGGGATCGACGCCGTCCGGGAATTCAACGTCCTCACGGACACTTACTCCGCAGAGTACGGAAAGCGCGCCGGAGCGCAGGTCGCCATCGTAACCCAATCCGGGACCAATGCTCTTCACGGATCCGTTTTTGAGTTCCTCCGAAACAGCGCCCTAGACGCACGTAACTTCTTCGACCGGTCGTTTGTTCCGCCATTTCGGAGAAATCAGTTCGGGGGTGCACTGGGGGGACCCCTAAGGAAAGACAAACTATTTCTGTTTGGCAACTACGAAGGATTCCGGCAGAACCTGGCGGTCAGTAATGTGAGCATTGTTCCCGACCAAGAGGCTCGTCAAGGCTTGTTGCCCAATGCTTCGGGCGTATACGCTCAGGTCCCCAAACTGAATATGGCGATGCTACCTTACATGTCTTTCTGGCCCCAGCCCAACGGTCCGGAGTTATTCGTGAACGGGCTGCCGAGTGGGACGGCGCTTGCGTACAACAATCCCAAGCAGACTGTTCGAGAGGACTTCAGCACCCTCCGGACGGACTACACCATCCGCGACCGAGACTCTCTTTCGGCAGCATACACAGTGGACGATGGCGGGAGCCTCGTGCCGTTAGCCGACCCATTGTTCGGATCGGCCCTGACACTTCGCAATCAAGTGGCCAGCTTGCAGGAGACGCATCTCTTCTCGCCGCATGTGCTCAACACCTTCCGTGCCGGGTTTTCCCGTGCCAGGTTTAATTATGATTCGCTTTCCCTGGCCTCCTTTCCGCCCAGCCTCTCCTTTGTTTCCGGACGCAGCCCCGGAGGGATCGTCGTCGGGGGTGGCCTTACTACAACCGGCGCTGGGGTGATTACCTCCGCGGGCTCGAACAACGCTGCCAACGTTTGGAATCGCAGAAACCTCCTGACTTACGCAGACGATGTACAAATCAGCAAGGGAATTCATCAGATCAGCTTCGGGATCTGGGTTCAGCCACTTCAGGACAATGAGGACACAGCTTCGCGCCAGTTGGGGCAAGCCAGCTTTGCTAGCTTGGAGACGCTCCTACAGGGAACCGTGAGCAGCTTTCAGGTCGTTCCCAACCCGACTGAGCTGGGCTGGAGAAGTCTGCTCTCCGCGTGGTACTTCCAGGACGCGATAAAAATACTGCCTAATCTCACAGTCCAGGCGGGTATCCGACACGAATTTACAACGGGTTGGAATGAGGTCGCCGGAAGGGCCGCTAACTTCATCACCGACGCGAGCGGGATTCTCTTGACGGATACCCATGTGGGAGGTTCCGCCTTCACGGAGAACAACGCACACTGGCTACTCAGCCCCCGGGTCGCTCTTGCATGGGACCCGTTGGGAAAAGGGAAGACTGCAATCCGCGCTGGATTCGGCACCTACTATTCGTTGATTGACAATCTCAGCTTTCTGCTGAATTCGCTCCCACCCTATAACGGTGCAATTTCGTTTTCAAACGTTCCTTTACTTTCGTTCCTCCCGATCCTCCCTAGCGCACCGAAACGGCCCTCCTGCGGCCCCAACGTTCCACAGCCCTGTAGCATCTATGCGCCGCAGGGAGTGCAAGCCAATGCGAAAACCCCGACGGTTCAGGAGTGGAATTTCACTGTCGAGCAGCGGATCAGGCCGAACACCGCTCTTCGCGTCGCCTATGCTGGGTCGTTTGGGTATCACGGCCTCTTGAGCATCGATCCTAATACTATCCCGGCGCAGATTTGTTCCAATCCGAACGGCTGCCAGGCCGGCGGCATCGGCGTTGCGAAAGGTCCTGTGGCGCAGGGCGCCCAGTACATCCCTGTGGGGACCCGTCCGAATCCCTACCTATCCGGTGGTTTCTTTTGGTATTCGGAGGGCAATAGCAGTTACAATGCGCTGCAGGTAGACATGATCCGGCGCCTGAGCCAGGGTCTGCAATTTAGGGCCAATTACACCTGGTCGAAAAACCTGGACGTGAATTCGGGACTGACCGGCGCCCAAGCTAACAATCAGGCACAAATGGTATTGGACCGGAACGATCTTCGAAGGGACTGGGGGCCGTCGGCCTTGAACATAACCAGCCAAGTGAGCATTTCTGCTCACTACGAATTACCGTTCGGCGACGGCAAGCACTGGCGGAGCAGCGGGGGTGGGTTCGAAAACAGGCTGATCGGCGGATGGGAGATCAATGGAATCGCTGCGTTGCTGAGCGGTTTCCCATTCACACCCCAGATAGGCTCAAACAGCTCCGGAGATGGAGATACAAGAAACCCTGACCGGCCGTCCGTGTATCCGTCCTTCAGCGGGCCCGTCCTGCTTCAAAGCCCAGACCAATGGTTCAATCCTAGTGCATTCATCCTGCCTGCGCCGGGTACGTATGGGAATCTGGGTCGAGGAACATTAACCGGGCCGGGCTTGGCCACCCTGGATGTATCCCTCTCCAAGGATACTGTCGTATGCGAGAGGAGCAAGCTGCAATTCAGGGCGGAATTCTTCAACGTTTTGAATCGAGCAAACTTCGCCACACCAAATCCGATTGTTTTTTCAAATGGCGCATTCAGCTCTTCGGCGGGGCTCATCACATCCACGACCACAACCTCGAGGCAGATTCAATTCGGATTCAAGGTTGTCTTTTGATTGCACGTTAGTGTTTGTGCGTCATACCGACAAGAAAGAAACAGTCTTCTCGGATTCTACCACCGTCCTCCATATCGACGCCGAGGGATACGTGCTGCGATCCATCGAGTCAACCGGCCGATGGAATCATCCACCGGAGTCGGGCGTAGCTGCTCAACAGCGCCGAGGTAGTGTCAAACGCGACCGAAGTCGAAGAGATCCTGATTGAGGCACGGTCTAGAATTCATGAACTGGTTGCGAGCAGAGCATGATCGTCAAGGTTGGAGGTACGTCGATCTCCCGCCGTTGTTGCCGTTTCGGGATGCGACCTATGGCCTGCGATTCAGCCGCTTGTCTTATTCCGGGTTTCTTGCACTCTTGTGCTCTTGTGTTGTGCTAGGCGGGTGTGCTGCCCCCGAGCCTTTACGCATCTTGTTTTCCCAGTCCGCCCCTACCGTCGAGGCTTACGACGTTGTGGAAGTGGCGGCGAACGTCTCCTGGCCCCACGCCCGGAACCCTTTTACAGACGCAGCACTCGACGGATGGTTCGAGTCAGCGGACGGAAGCAAAAGATGGCAGGTACGCGGGTTCTGTGACTCCGAGGACGGGAGCGTTTTCCGGATACGCTTCATGCCCCCAGCACAGGGGGACTACAAGTACTCTGTCGAATATCGCCAAGGGAACCGACGCCGCAGCTCGATGGGCACATTCCGCGCAATTAATGCACATCGCCGCGGCCCGATCCGTGTTGATCCGCAGCACCGGTGGCATTTCATATGGGAGGGTACAGGGGAGCACTACTTTTTCAATGGCACGACAGCGTATTGGCTCATGGGGTGGTCTGATGATAAGGTTATCCAGGCCAGCATTGAGCGCCTTCACGACTTGAAAATCAACCGCCTCCGGGTCACAGTTGCGGGTCGGACAAATCAGTTCTACGGCGAGCCCGTCATGGTTGGTCCTAACTGGACGGTCTTCATTACGCCTTGGCCCGCAGGTGAGGGGCTGCGTTTTCTTCGCCATTTTGGGCATCTCGGCCAGCGCCTCGGCATGGGTCTTGGCCGCGGCTTGTTTGACTCCCTCGCTGACCTTGGTCTGGCCGAGGACATCTATCATCCGGGCTTCGACTATAGTCGTTTTCAAGTGTCCTATTGGCAGAAGTTCGACCGGGCACTTCGCTTTGCGCGAGACCGGGATGTGATCTTTTCGCTTGTCCTGGACATGAACGACAGCCGCGTTCACCCCGCGCCGGGGAGTGCGGATGAGCATCGATTCATCCAATATGCCATTGCGCGCTTTGGCGCCCTTTCAAATATTACCTGGGACCTCGGCGACGATCTCGATAGCTACCGGGACGAGCGATGGACACACGCCACTGGAAGGCTGATCAAGGAGTGGGACCCCTACCGGCATCTGGCTACCAGCCATCCCGTGGACAATGCGCATCAGGATCGCACTTCCGACTGGTTCGACTTCACGTCGTTTCAGGAGTGGTCGAGAATGCAGCATGCCTTCATGCTGGCCCAGCGAAAACAGCAGGGGCAGCTTGGACGAATTATTCCGCAGACCAACGAGGAATACGGCTACGAAGACCACTACCCGCTGTGGTCCAAGGGGCTTGGATCAGAGTCCGCTGACACTTTGCGCCGGACAGCTTGGGACATCGTCATGGCCGGCGGCTACCAAACCACAGGGGAAACGGCACGGCGCGGAACGAACGTATGGCCGGATACGGGTGGGGGTTGGATGAACGGTCGTGGCGACGCCACCATGACCATGCTTCAAGGATACGCGCACATGGTCGATTTTTTTGCAGGCTTCGAATGGTGGAAAACTGAGCCTCACGACGAATTGGTTAACAATGGCAACTATTGTCTTGCCAAGCCTGGGGAGATCTATGCGGTCTACCTGCCGCATGGGGGCAGGGTGACCATCCGGCTTCAGGGCGGTCCTTACAGCGGTACGCGGTTTAACCCTTCAACCGGCGAGAGGATCAGCCTTCCACCTGCCAAGGGACCAGTTTGGAGTTCACCTCCCACGCCTGACGGCAATGACTGGGCTCTTCTGCTGGAAAAGAAGTGAACATACAAGAACATGAAGCAGAAGCGTGTGAGCCCTGGGAATGCCACCTGCTCACGGATGAAATCTCCTACGTGTGTCCTCGCGAAACAGGTTACGAGCCCTTCGGTAGGCCGTTCGCGGGCGACTTGTCGCGGGTGGGCGAAAACCTGCGCACCCCCGTAGCCGCCCTCTGCCCTCTTGCCCAAGGCCAGGAGAACCGGATCGAACCCAACTGCTAAGCCGAAGCCGCCCGGGAGCTGCTCCAGAACATCCTCTTCTTGGCCCGGGACGAGGAACTGGTACGGGTGATTTTCCAGACCGTTTGCGGTATAGTGAGGGGTGTTCCGGTCCGCCGGCTGGTGTTCACTCCGGATGCGCGCGGATGGGAGTTGATCGTATGAGCTCGTTTTACATCGCCCGCAACAAAGAAATTGCGGCGCGTCGGCCGGGACCATGGTATTCTTGACTATCGTGCTCGAGGGGGAATCGCCGTTGCTCACTCCAATCAAGTATGAGGGGTGTACCGCCGTCTTTGGTTAGGTTAGCGGAGGCGGCGTAGCAAGGGCACATCACAGGCACAGGGGGAGGAACAACGCAAGGCGCCCGCAACATTAGGGGGGAGGAACAAACGATGCGCCACACTTTTTGCAAGTTAGCAATCGTCGGCGCGGCTTTCGCCGCGATCATCGGTATTACTGTTTTGATTACCGGGCAACCCGCCTCGAAGCTTACCGTGAAACCTGCCTCGCAGCATCGCGTCGGGATAGTGGACGATTGGAGTTTCCACCACCTGGTTTTCTCCAACCCTGGTACCTACGAGCAGGTGGCGAAGGACCCCGCGGCGTACGCCAAGTGGCTTACGATCCGCTACGATACCCGTTTCATCGTGCAGCAGATGAAGCGGCACCCCGAGGACGCTGTTTCGCCATCTGGCATGGTGGAACCCGAAGATCTTGCAATCGGCGGACTCGGGCAGTTCCGCGGAGGACGAGGACCGATCGGTCCGTTGAGACCAAAGCGCAGGCCCGTGAGGCCCGCGGGCCTGGAGGGGAAATGGTACGAGCCGATACTAACCGGCACGATCCAACCGAACACCTACTCTGCCAAGTATGGGACGAGCCTCATCACCGCCAGTTGCTCCGATTTTGTTGTTTACCCAACAGGTACGGCGGGCTCGGCGAGCGCAGCAAGCATCGTCGCCTTTAACAATATTTATATAGGGACAAGTCCTGCGTGCGACTCTGCTCCGACGGTCTATTGGGCCTATAACACTAACGGCGGCACGGTTTCAACTTCTCCAATCCTTTACTCAGACGGCGTGCAGGTGGCGTTCATTCAGGTTACTGGCACTGTGGCAAGCTTGGTTGTCCTGAAATCGGCCCAAGGCTCCTCAGTCAGCGCTAGCAGCCCCACATCGTACACTTCGACAACCCAAACGTATAGCGGCTCCGGCGCAACCGGGGGCTGCAGTACTACCAGCGGCTCACCGACGGTATCCTGTACGGGTGCGAGCGTAGACTTCACTGCTGATGAGGACCTAGGGGCAGCCGTTACCGTGACAGGCTTTACCGGCACCCAGGTAATCACGGCGGTAGACAGCGCTAGTGAGATCACCCTTTCGGGAGAGGCAACCACGACAGAGAGTGCGGGGACGGTTACCATAACCGTTGCTGGATTCAGTGGCACCACCACCGGCTTCGTATCCCCCGCGAATTACCGGAGTTGCACCGCCCCTTGCTTTACCACCCTGGCTCTTGATGGTGGATCATCTGGTTCACCCAACGACACTTATTCGGCGCCCTTTTACGATTACGGCAGCGATGATGCCCTTTATGTGGGCGACGACAGCGGCAACCTCCACCAGTTCACGGGGGTCTTTATTGGAACGCCAGCCGAGACTGTCACGACTGGCACGAACGCTTGGCCCGTGACGCTGCACGCTACTTACAAAGCCACGTCCCCTGTCTACGATCCCGCCTCTGGCTACGTCTTTGTGGGCAACACGGATGCTGTCCTTTATGCCGTGGGCACGGGGACGGGAACTCCGACCACAACCTCCGGGAAAATAAACGCCTATTCGGCCAGCCTGGGGGATGTTATTATCGATGGCCCCCTGGTCGATCCCTCTGCGGAGACGGTCTACGTCTTTGTCACCACAAATACCGATAGTTCTGCCTCCAACGCTGTGTTTCAATTCAGCGCCAGTTTCAGTGGTTCCGGCACCAGTTACGGCAACGGGAGCGGAGATTACGGCACAGAAGTGGGGGCAGGCGGCACTGGATTTTACCTTTACAACGGTACCTTCGACAACGCGTACTTCGTGTCGGCGACGCCTTCGAGCCCCTCAGGGAACCTCTGGGTAGTAGGAAACACCGGCACGGCGGGCGGAGCGATACTGTACCGGATACCCATCGCTTCCAATGTCATGGGGACTACTCCCGCTGCAGCCGTTATCGGCCTCAGCACAACCGACTATGCATATCCTTCGCCCGTTACCGAGTTCTGCAACAACGGTACGAGCGGGTGTAGTGTCACCGGCGGGAAAGACTATCTTTTCTTCAGCGTCTACGGTTCGACGCTTAGCGATTGTGGCGAGTATGGGCTCGGCTGCGTTTTAGATTATGATATCACCACGCCAACGTCACCCATGCTCACCGCCGTCGCATCCCTTGTGGCTGTTCCTACTTCCTTAAAAACTGGCTGTTGGGCGACGGGTGGGATTGCGATCGACAACTCCGCTACCAGCACAGGCGGTTCCCAGGTTTATTTCATAGATCTAGCCGGCAATGAGGCAGGTGGTCCCACTAGTGGCACATATACCAGCAGCGCATGCGCGAGCGGTGGTACAAAAACTATTTATGCCGCGCAGCTCTCGCAATCGGCCCTACAATGAGGGTGAGGACCTGTGGAACGGGAGCATTGAACAACTCCCCCTGCGCTTAGGTTCAAGGTACCCGCAGGAGTTCAGGAGGATGGCCTGATCCAAACTTCGCGATCCGCCGCCTGGGTCACCTGTCCAAACCAAGAGAAACAAGGTTGCAATGAGCCAATCAGAACCGACCAATCGGCTACCGCATAGAGTGGAGGCGGGGTGTTCCGCCAAGCGGCCCTACCAGAAGCCGGCGGTGCGCTATGAGCAGGTCTTTGAAACCAGGGCGCTGACCTGTGGCAAGGTGCAGGTCACGCAATCTGGGTGCCACTTTGAACGCAAAACATCATGAGCGACGCGGTCACAGCTTGCGGCAGCACAGCCCGGGAAACATTGGGATGTGAGTTGGCGGCGGAGGTGCTCCGGTCCTCGGGGAGACTGCGCCTGCGAGTCAGCGGCGCCAGCATGCTGCCCGCCGTCTGGCCGGGCGACGTCCTCTCCGTGTCCAGGCGCAGTGCTGCCCAGGCGCTTCCAGGTGATATCATATTGTTTGCCCGGCAAGGGCGCCTGTTCGCCCACCGAGTGGTCGAGAGGACAATCCACCAGGGCGCCGCCTATTGGATCACCCGGGGGGATAGGCTCGACCATCACGATCCGCAGGTTTCCTCCCGCGAACTCCTGGGCCGCATTACTTCCATCCAACGCGGCCATCGCCGCATCGTCCCGCGTCTGAGTTTCTGGGGCCGGATCGCTTCCTGGATCCTGCGCCGCTCAGAATTCTGCACCAGGCTGCTGCTGCGCTTCAGCCGGAAACAGGAGTTTCCTTCCGTAGCGCCCTGAAAGGGCGCGGATGACGTGGCCGGGGGCAAAGCCCCATAAGCGCTAACTTAACTGTCAGGCCGGCTCCAAAGCCTGCTTGGGCGGGCGTCATCATCTGGCCCACAGTTCCGCATGGCGGGATGGAGAAAAAGGTAAGTAGAAATACTCCTCAAGCCCCGGCAGGGGCGACATAATCACGAGGGACCGAGCGGGACTCTTACGTCGCCCGCCGCGGTCTAAGCCAGCTTCTCGGCGCACTGCCACGCTCCCCGTGTGGGGAGCGTTGTCAGAGGTTGAGCCTTTTCTGAAAGAGCATTTCACATTAAGGGTCTGCGTGATGCATGGGACAAGCAGTGGCTCCCTGAGTGAGGAAACCTAGTCAAGATCGAAGTCTGGCCTATGGGAACGAGGACATTTCAACAACGACGCTTGAACACCGCGATTTTCGCGGGTGTCTGCATCGCCTATGCCCTCTTGTTCATCTCATGTGGAGGAGGGGGAGGCCCGCTTATTCCCGTCTCAACACCAGGCGTCACAATCAGTACCGCGAGCGTTACCTTTGGCAGCCAGGCCGTAGGTACGACCAGTGCGGCTCAGAGCGTCTCCGTGACCAACAGCGGCAACGCGTCTTTGAATATTGCTAGCATCCTGGTGACGGGTCCCAATGCCGCCGATTTTTCTCTGACCAACACGTGTGGAAGTTCGGTTGCCCCTGGAGCTAACTGTACTGCGAGCTTGACCTTCACACCTTCCGCGACGGGGATCCGTACGGCTTCGGTGAGCATCACGGACAATGCCAGTGGCAGCCCGCAGACGGTGAGCCTCTCCGGCACCGGCACGGGCCCCGTGGTAAGTCTTTCACCCACCAGCCTGACCTTCGGCAGCCAAACGGTAGGCACATCTGGTACGCCTCAGACCATCACCCTGAGCAACACCGGCAACGGGGCCTTGAGCATCACCAGCGTTACGGTTACGGGCACGAATGCCAAGGACTTTTCTGAGACCAACGACTGCGGCAGTTCGGTAGCGGCAGGAGGCAACTGCACGATTAGCGTGACGTTCACGCCGTCCGCCAGCGGGAGCCGCACGGCCTCGGTGAGCATCACGGACAATGCCAGTGGCAGCCCGCAGGCGGTGAGCCTGAGCGGGACTGGGGGGACATTTGTTCTGCCCGTGAAGGCCAGCTCGAACGGTCGCTATCTGGTGGACCAGAACAATAATCCGTGGTTACTCATGGGAGACTCGCCCCAAGCCATGATTTGCACGATTGATGCTGCCGACATGGCGACTTACATGAGCGCCCGGCAGAGCGAGGGCTTCAACGCTCTCGATGTCGACGCGATCTGTACCACGTATACGGGGGGAAACTCAAACGGTACGGCCTTTGATCGCACACAGCCCTTCACTAGTGGTTCGTCGCCGTCGAACTACGATCTTTCGACCCCTAATTCCTCCTACTTCACCGAGCTGGACAGCCTGATAAATCTCGCATCTTCCTATGGATTCGTGGTTCTTCTCGACCCCATCGAAACTGGGGGATGGCTGGGCTGCCTGGAAAAAAATGGCGCGACGAACGCCTACAACTACGGGGCCTATCTCGGAAACCGCTATAAGAACTTCACGAATATCGTCTGGTTTTCGGGCAACGATTTCCAGACCTGGAGTAGCTCATCCACGGACAATAACTTGGTCAAGCAAGTAATGGCCGGCATCGCCAGCGCCGATTCCAACCATTTGCAAACTATCGAGCTGAACTACCATTTTAGCTACAGCAACCAAGACACGGCGCTTGCGAGCTACCTGGGAGCCGATGGGGTCTACACGTATTACGAAACCTATGACTGTGTGCTCCAGGCCTACGCCAGCTCCCCTACTATTCCGGCATATCTGGCGGAGGCAAATTACGAGGGAGAAAACAACCAGGGCTGGTTGCCCGCCGTCGCAGGAACCTATGTACTTCGCGAGCAGGCGTATTGGACTCTCACTTCTGGCGGGGTCGGGCAGATTTATGGAGACCACTATACTTGGGGTTTTATCTCGGGCTGGCAGAGCAACCTGAGCACTCCCGGCGCACTGGAGATTCAGTACATCAACAAACTCTTCGGCAGCGTGGCTTGGTGGGACCTGGTCCCGGACACGACACATGAGATTGTCACCGCCGGGTACGGAACCTATGACGGCTCCAATGGGAATCTCACCACGGCCACCTACTGCACCACGAGTTGGATCAGTAGTGGAAGCTTGGCATTGACGTATTGCCCGATTGCGTCCACATTGACGGTGGACCTTGCCAAATTCTCGGGCCCGGTGACGGCGCAATGGTATGATCCCTCGAATGGCGCCTACAGCGCGATCTCGGGGTCGCCGTTTCCGAACTCTGGCACTCAAGACTTTATCACACCCGGCAACAACCACGATGGAGATCCAGATTGGGTTTTGATGATGAGTGCACCGCCCGGCACCTAAAGTACAAGATTTCCCCTCACCGAGAATCCGGTTTCCAGCGTGGGCAACTGGATCAACGGCCAAGCCGTCGGTGTGGATTGGAATAAGGTGCGCACGACACCGGGACTTGCGTATGGAACTCATACTGGCAGCAGAGATTATGACGACTCAACCCATGGTGGCGGGTGTGTGAACGGCTGCAGGACGCGCGGCGGCCTTGCGGCGCAGGCAGGTGAGGTAGGCCTGCGGGAGCGGATGGGCGAGCAGTTCCTCGATGAAGATTGGGTGCTGGTGCTTGACCAGCCTGGTCCATAAACCACAGCGACGCTCCAAGGTTCTGCCTCGACCGAGGGCGGGGGGGTGGTGCGCTGAGGTGAAACGATGAAACGACCTAAGAGCGCTCAAGAAGCTGGCGCCGACTTCGCAAATACACCAGAACCTGACATATTTCATAAGAGAGCCCTGTGTCCAGCCCCCGCCCCATCACACGTAGCGTGCGGATTTCCCGCACTACGCGTTCCTGCACGCTTCACGACAAGGGTTGTGGAGCCGATCGGCACCGGGCGGCTGGCCAGGAGGGCGGTGAATAGCCCACTCGATACTCTCGGAAGAGCCCGAGCGTTCCATGCCGCCATTCCCTCTGATAGGCGATGCAATCCAGCCTGGTTGGATGTCGCGTGGCTGAATGGAATGCCACTTTTACAAACTGATAGTAGCCGGGTTTTCTCTGACTCACGCCACCTAAGGTTGCCTACGCCCTGGCCGATCTGGTTCCGTGGGCAGAAATCTTCGGGCTGGAGGTTTACCGAGTTTCGTAGTGACTTTTATCTCTTTCTGTAATAAACTGCTGGGTGTTCTTTCGCGTCACCCGCAAAAGCAAAACAGGGAAGGACATCTGACATTGTTAAACGCCAACTGAGAACAGAAGGCCTAGCCTTCCCTTTTGGGACAGAGGGTTAGTTGATCTAAGCGAATATGAAGGGCAAGAACACGACCCGGAATGGGTAACACGCGTGCGCAGGAGGCAACTCCCATGGAAACCAGAGCAGTGCAACGACTTGGCGCGAACGCAGTGATTCTCTCCACGGCCTGCATCGCACTTGCCTTAAGCATCACGGACAATGCCCATGGCAGCCCGCTGAGAGCCGCGCCCGCGGTCAGCCTTTCATCCACCAGCCTTACCTTCAGCCAACAGGTAGGTACAACAAGTAAGGCGCAGACCGTCACCCTGAGCAACACGGGCAACGCCACCTTGAGTATCACCAGCCTCGCGGTCATCGGTACCAATAGCAGGAACTTTGCGGAGACCAACACGTGCGGCAGTTCGGTGGCGGCCGGCGCCCACTGCACGATCAGCGTGACCTTCACGCCTCCGGCCAGTGGCAGCCGCACGGCCTCGGTGAGCATCACGGACAATGCCAGTGGCAGCCCGCAGACGGTGAGCCTCTCCGGGACGGGCACGTCCACCGCTGCCACGGCTCCCGTGGTCAGCCTTTCACGC
>Ga0187881_10002227_pt1 | contig 18704 bp, 16 predicted proteins | sample June2016WEW_19_1_2_FD_133017 | JGI IMG/M metagenome (GOLD analysis project Ga0187881, IMG submission 133017) | Peatland microbial communities from SPRUCE experiment site at the Marcell Experimental Forest, Minnesota, USA - June2016WEW_19_100 | ecosystem: Environmental > Terrestrial > Soil >...
CGGTGTCGCTCGCCCGCGTCGCCTGCGCGCTGGAACGACATCGCCTCGCCACCGGCAGTTACCCGGAGAAGCTGGACGGACTGACGCCGCGGTTCATAGACCGCCTTCCGCCAGATCCGGTGAATGGCGAACCGTTGAAGTATCGCCGCGACGCACCGGACCGCTTCATTCTCTATTCCGTTGGGGCGAATCTGAAGGACGATGGCGGTCGCGTGGACGTTGACGACCTGGGGCGAATCAGGAACCGAGACCAGGGCGACTGGGTCTGGCGCAGCGAGCCGGTGAAATGAACCCGGCTCAGCGCGGCAGCGAAAGCTGCGCGAACTGGTGCCAGTCGCCGTGCCGCGAGGCGAGGTCCATCAGCGGCTCGAGATTGCTGCGGCCGGCGGCCACCACGAGTTCCTCCGTGCCCACCACCGCCACGCAGAACCGCACGTCGCGCGGCGAACGCAGGTTCTTCGGCACATAAACCGCCACGAGATCATCACCTTCGCGCACGCCCACGATGCGCTCCCAACCGCGGGCCGTCATCGCCGTGTCGGCGTCGGCCAGCATGGTCGCCTGGTCGAGCTTGCCGCCCGGATGGCGGCGCTGGTGGTAACTGACCTCGGCGGCACGAACCGCGCGCAGCGCCAGCCGCGCCTCCGGCTCGAGCGGCGCAAAACCCAAGCCCGTGCGCACGGCCCAGAACGTGACCGGACCCAGGTTGGCCTCGATCATGGGCGTGAATTCGCGGGAAGCAGTTTTGAGCAGCCCGTCGCGCAACGCCGCCGCGTCCCGTCCGACGTGCAGAAAGCCGGGCAGGCTGTAGCAGGCGAACGACACCACGAACAGTACCGCCACGACAAGAAGGAAGGGGATCAGCAGCCACCAACGGCGCGAGGCGGTGGACCGGGGTTCGAGCGGCGGGATCGAGTTCATGGCGTTGGAAGGGTGAGGGCATTCGCGGGGCAATCGGCGGCACCGCGAACGCCCGGTGAACCAACACGAACCGTTACTTCTTCAGTTCCCCGCCGAGCTTCTTGAGCGGCTCGATGTTCAGCTTCTCGCCCAGCTCGGCGAGCTTGTCCGGCCGGATGTCGCCAACCACGTTGATGAACACGGCCTCCTGGCCACCGTCAATCACCGTGACGACGACGCCTTCGACCGCCTCTTCGCCGCGGGTCTTGAGATAAACGCCCACGTCTTCCTTGGCCTGCACGGCCGTGACGACGCGCTGCCAGCCCTGCTGGTCGAGATTCTCCCGGATCGTCTTGACGCGCTGTTCCAGATCGGCGCGGTTCTGGTCGTTCACGCCGATGACGTTCACGCGGACGCGCTGGATGCCGCGCAGCATCTTGGCGACGTCCGGTTGCTGCTTCTCCACGAACTTGGCGGCCATGCAGATGAGGTTGTTGTTCACATTCACCTCGACGAATTCACCGCCGGCGGCCGGGGTGAATTTGCCGAAGTCCACATAGCCCGGCAGGGGCTGGTCGGCAGCGAAACCGGTGCCAACGGACAGCGAAAGCAGGGTGGCTCCGAAGAGGGGGCGAAATAAGTTCTTCATAACGACGGTTAGTTTTTTGTTTCTTGCCGGGGGCATTCGCCGGCGGCAATCAAACAACCCGCCAGCCCGTCCCGGAGTTTCAAAAACTTTGCCGGCAAAGGTTGGGTGTGGGACCGCTGGGCCCGCACCGAATGCCGCCGCCCGGCGCTCAGCGGCCCACCTCAGCCGCGTGGGTGATACTTCCTGTGGACGTCGCGCAGCCGCTGGCCGGCGACGTGGGTGTAAATCTCGGTGGTGGCGATGGTCTCGTGGCCGAGCAGTTCCTGGATGACACGCAGGTCGGCGCCGTGTTCGAGCAGATGGGTGGCGAAGCTGTGCCGGAGCATGTGCGGGGTGACATTGCGGGCAATGCCAGCGTATTTGACCCGGTGCTTGATTCGCAACCACAGCGTCACCGCCGCGAAGGGCGTCCCGCGCCGGGTCAGAAAAACATTCGCTGGCGAACGCGGCGTCACGAGCTTCGGCCGGCCGGCGGCGAGGTAGTGGTTCAGCGCCGCCACGGCAAACTGCCCGACCGGCACGACCCGTTCCTTGTTGCCTTTGCCGATGACGGTGACGAACCCGGCGTCGAAGTGGAGCTGTTCGAGGCGCAGGTTGCGCAGTTCGGCCAGGCGCAGGCCCGACGCGTAGGCGAGCTCGAGCACGGCCTGATCGCACAGGGCGCCGGGCGTGTCCACCGGCAGCGGCTTGAGGAGCTGCGCGATTTCGGCGTCGGTCAACGCCTTGGGCAGGCGCTTCCAGCGCCGCGGCAGGCTGAGGTTTTCGGCAATGTTGATCGGCAGCAGCTTTTCATTTTCGCAAAAGCGGTAAAAGGCGCGGAAGGCGGCGATTTCGAGATAGACGCTCTCCGAACTGAGACGGCGGGTGGACTCGGCCGGCTGGTGCGCGAGCCGGCGTTCGCGCTCGTGCTGAAGGAATGCCATCAAGTGCCGCAGTTCGACGGTGCGCCAGTCCGTCAGGCCCTGTTTACCGGCCCAGGCGAGAAAGCGGTTCAACTGGGCCTGGTAGGTGCGCTGGGTATGCTCCGCCAGTCCGCGCTCGTGCCGCAGATACTGCAGGAAATCCTCGACCAGGTTGTGCATGTCCGCGCCCACAAGCTTACGGCGGCCGTCGGCGCGGAGCAAACCGGCAATGACGCCGGGTCAGGCGCTCGGACCCGCAGACACGATGAAGCCGCCCGACACAGCGAGGCTCAGGAGATGAGCTTCAGAATCTTCTCCAGGTTTCGGAAAGCAACAGCTTCAACGCGGTCGTCCAGGCTGTAGTCCCTTTCCCCAGGGTAGATGATGAACACCCGGGTCAGATTGAGACTGGAAAGCGAGGTCATGAGAGATCGTGTCTTCTGGGGGGCATCGGCGGTTTTGAACTCGAAGCCGAAAAGGCCCCCTGGCTTCTGGAGAACAAGGTCAATCTCCTCCCCGCCCCGAACTGACCAGGTGAAGCACTCGTCGTCCTGCGTGTTCGTGGTCCGGACGATCTGCTCGATACAGAAACCTTCCCAAGATGCCCCGTACCGTGGGTGCGATGGGAGTTGTGCGGAGTCGCGCAGCATCAGCAACGAATGGAGCAATCCGGTATCGCGGAGGTAAACTTTCGGCGCTTTGCGCAATCGCTTGCCGACATTGGCGAAAAAAGGCGGCAATTCGCGAACGACGAACGCGCCGAGCATGATTTCGATATGGCGCTGAACCGTCTTGTAGCTCACGCCCAGTGTGGATGCTGCCTCCGAGTGATTCCAGTTCTGCCCATGACAGTGCGCCAGCAGGCGGAGCAGTTTCCCCAGCGAATCCTCGCTCATTTTAGTGTCCGCGAGCCGGCGCAGATCGCGGTTTATAAACGTCGAGATGTAATCCTGCCGCCATTTCAACGAATTCTCTTCGATCTCGCTCAGGTACGCTCGGGGAAAACCGCCCCGCAGCCAAAGCTTCTGCCAGTTTTCCCAGCCAACTTCCTCGGCCGTGAAACCACCCAGCGGCAGCAGACGGATGCGCCCCGCCAGACTCTCGGAGACGCCCTTGATGATTCCCGGCGAAGCGCTGCCAGTAATGAGAAACCGGGCCGGACTAGTCGGGCGATCAGCCAGCACGCGCAACTTCTGAAACAAGTCCGGCCGGGCTTGGGCCTCATCAATCACGACGGTGCCTTCCAGGCCATCGAGCACCTTGAAGTAGCTCTCCTCCAACCGTGCCCGGTCCACAAAATCGTGCAGGTCGAAATAGTTCTCGGGTCTTGGGACGAACTGCCGGGCCAGCCAGGTCTTGCCACACTGGCGAGGGCCGAGCAGGGCCGTCACCGGTGATTCGGCCAGTGCTTCACGCACCCGGCGAACCATCTCGAACCTCGGCACTTGGGTCTGATATTGCATTCGTTGTTGCAAAATAGATGCGCCGCTTCTAAATTGCAAGCGCATGAGTGGCGAAACCTGGACCAAACTCGACCAGCACCTGCGTTTGCGCCTGGCGGACTTGCCCGCCAAGCAGTTCGAGGATTTCTTCCTGCACTTCCTCAACGCCGGTGTCTCGCTGACCATCGAGCGCCACGGGGGCAAGCTGACCCGCAAAGTCATTTCTGCCAGCACCTATTCCGGCGAAGGACAGGATCAGAAGGGGATTGATCTCACCGCCGAGGTCGAGGGCGGTGAGGAATGGTGCTTCCAATGCAAGCGGCACAAGAAGTGGACGCGCGCCCAGACCCTCGCAGCCATCGAAAAGGCGAAGCGTTACCAAGCGCACCACTACTTTCTGGTCGTGGCCTGCGATCCGCCGGCCGAGGTCCACGACGAAATGCGGAAACACCCGAACTGGACCTTGTGGAACCTGGGCAAGATCTGTGAGGAGTTCCGGCTCAAGGTGCCACCAGCGAGCCAACCGAAGTGTCTGTTCTTTCTTGACCCAGACGAAATCAAGCGTTTCGTGCCCTTCGCGAGCGAGGCGCTGGTCTCGCCTGAGGATTTCTTCTCGCGTTTTCTCGGACCCGAGAAGCTGTTTCGCCACGACTGGAAGCTCGTTGGGCGCGAGGCCGAAATGCGCGCACTCGACGAATTCGTGCAAAGCGACCGGCCCAAAGTCCTGCTGCTGGTTTCAAAAGGCGGCGACGGCAAAAGCCGGCTGCTCTGGGAATTCACACGCGACATCGAAGCTCGGATGCCCGGCACTCAAGCCTTGTTCCTTAATCCGCACAGCCACGATGAACCTGCATTCGCCGTTCTCACTGACGCCACCAAGCGGGTTGTAGTGATTGACGATGCCCATCGCGTGGAGCAAGTCCCGCGCGAACTCCTTGCGCTCGTGCGGAAGGATCCAGCGGCCAAGCTGGTCCTGGCCACCCGACCGCAAGGAGTCGAGGCACTGGCTTCGAAGCTCTTCGAGGTTGGATTGCATGACAGCCACCAAACGTTTTCGCTGAAAAAGCTCAAGAAGGCCGACCTCAAAACGCTGGCCACCGAAGCCCTCGGACCGAAACTTGTCGAGCACGCCCAGGCCTTGGCGGAGCTTACGACCGATTGTCCGTTCCTCACCGTCCTTGCTGGTGAACTGCTGCGGCAGGGGAGGATGACCTGGGGCAATTGGGCAAGCCATGCTGAGTTTCGGCAACACGTCTTCCGTGCGTTCGAGGACGAAAACCTGAGCAGCATCGCGGGACAGGACAAGACGCTGGCCAGGGCGCTGCTTCGAATCATCGCCATGCTGGCTCCGCTGCCGGCGGGCGCGAACTTCATTGAGAAGGCAGCCCGCTGTCTCGGCAGCTCTGTGCTCGCCGTCGAAACACAGCTTCAGCGTCTTCGGGGGGCGGAACTGATCGTGGGACGCGACGATGGTCTGCGGATTATTCCGGACCTGTTCGCAGACTTCCTGGTTTATGACACCTGCTACGAACCCAAGTCCAAGATGCCCGTCTTCGCGCAGCAGATCATCACGGAGTTCTCTGAATGTGCTCCTGCGGCTTTACGGAATCTGGCGGAAGCCACCTGGGTGGCCCAAGCCAACGGCGTGGCCGACGACACACTGATCCAGGCATTGGTCGCAGACGAAATGCGGCGCTTCGAAGCGGCCAGTTTCTATGACCGCACTGCCATGCTTAAACGTTGGCACACTTTCGGTGTTTATCTGCCGAAGGAGAGTCTGGCATTGGCCCACAAGGCGGTTCTGCTGGATAGTGCTCCTCGATGGGATCGCCCCCACTCAGATGACGAGGTGTGGAACCGGCTCGACTCTCACTCCTCGGTGCTGGACGAATTACCCACTTTGCTCCGACCGGTTGCGGAATACCACAGCAACCAGTGCGAGGATGCCCTCGGTATCCTCTGGGAACTCGGCCATCGCCGAGGGTCTTCGGACTCCCGCCCCACTCGGAACCATCCATGGACGGCCATCGCATCAATCGTCGAGTTCAAGGCGCAGGGCACCTCGGTCAGCAGTTCAGTTCTCGGCTGGCTGAGGCGGTTGTTCGAGAACCCGGAGAACTTGCGGCGCTTGGAAGACCCGGCGCCCATTTTGCGGAACCTGTTGCAGCCGTGCTTTGCCCGGTTTGTCGAGCTTTACGAAGCTGATGGCCGGTCCATTAGGCGGCGGACTTGGCCGGTTCATGTTGGGAATACACGACCGGTGCGGGAACAAGCTCTTGGCATTCTGCGCCACGTGATCGAAGCGGGTTCATGGCTCGCAGCGCTCGACGCCTTGTCGGCACTCGAAGTCGCGATCCAGCGCTTCCGCCCGATGTACGCTGACCTGGTGGATGACCCGGAGGAGTTTCGTCGGGAGTGGCTGCCGGAGCGACTGGCGGCCCTGGCCTTGTACGAAGTGGCGCTTGCTCGCCACACCCATGTTGCTGTGCGATTCGAGGTGCGGCAAACGCTGCGAAGGGATCTCGCACGCGAAGAAGAAGCGGCGTTTGCCAACGACTGCCGCCGAATCCTGGCCTCCATCCATGAAGACCTCGACTTGCGCGTCGCTACGGCGCTCCTCTCTTATGGCTTCTGCGAACTCGACGAACGCGAAGGCACACTCAAGGAGCGACGCGAAAAAGCCGAGGCGCTCTGGAAAGAGCGATTGCACCAGACCGCCGTTGAACTGTGCCAAGTCCATCCAGTGCCTGGCTCGTTGTTTTCGTTTCTGCATGAACTGGACACGGAACTGAAGCGCGCTGGAAATCATCCGCGGTTCGGGTCTTTGTTCGAGGAACTGGGGAAAGCCAACCCAACCTTGGCTGCGGGTCTGGCTCGAAGCGTACTGGATTCCGGCGCCGCATCGTCTCTAGTCCGGGAAGTGCCTGTGCTGGTTTGTGAGAATTCCGCCCTGACCGAGTCGGAGCGATTCTCGCTGTTGGCAAAAACTGCGCGAAGTCCGGCCCCCGGCGCCGCTGTCTCGACCATCACGTATTGTCTCTGGCGGATGCACCAGGCCAGCTACGCGCCTATGACAAAGGAGGCTGAGTTGCTGTTTGAACTCGCGGCCAGGCCGGACGCCGACATCGCAACAAGTTTTTTACACTTCTGCGAGCGGGCTGAGGAACCAGCACTCGAATTGGCCTGTCGCATCTTGGAGACGATCCCGTTCGCGTGTCTGCCATCCCACGTTGCAGGTGAGATATGGGCGGTATTGGTGCCGTACCGCCAGCGTTCGGTTCCTCTTCCCAAGGATGTCGTGGCTCACCTCCTGAGGCAGCTTGTCGCCATCCCAAAGCTGGAGTTGCATCAGCACTGGGAGCAGTTCCATGAATTGACCGAGACGATGCCGCGCGCCGTTTACAGCCTGCTGCGGGACCGTGTCCTCCATGCGGCTTCTGGGCAGGCACCCGAGGATTACACTCCGCTTCCTGAAGGCTACGACTTCACCATCCGACTTCCTGGGCTTGCCGCTGAACCGGACTACGCCGCCATCTGCGATGAACTCTGGCAGCGTGTTTTCAATCCCCGGGAACCGCTGTGGTATCAATGGCGGGAACTCTGGCAGGCGGTGGTCCTAAATGACGCCGCAGACTGGGTCCCCCGCTTGATGTGCGCGGTGGAAGCCGCCCAATCTGCTGAAGACCTGCGCGCCCTCGTCGAACTGATCCGGTTCGACGGTTCTCTCGTGGCCTTCCGCTTCCCAGAACTGACTCGTACCTTTCTCGAAAAGGCGCGGGTATTGGGTGGCGAACTCTTCACGTCGGTCCGCGCAAGCCTGACATTCGGTTCCGGGCCATCCGTTCGCGGCTACACCAACGGCGTGCTCGACCAGGAATACGATTATGTGGAAGCTGAAGCGGTGAAGGCCGCGGAAACCCACGCGTCCGATCCCATTCTTGGCCCCTTCTACCGCTCGGTCGTCGAATGGGAACAGCGTAATCGCCTCTGGCACAAATCCCGATCGGAGGCGGAGATGGCCGCTCTGGAATGATCAACTGGGCACCACCTCGCCCAGAACGCTCTCTTCTCCCAGCGAATGCTTGCGCCACACGTAGAAGATCGCCGGATAGACCAGCAACTCCATGATCGTCGAGGTAACCACGCCGCCGATCATCGGCGTGGCAATGCGTTTCATCACGTCGGCCCCGGCGCCATGGCTCCACAGAATCGGCAGCAGACCGGCGATGATGACCGCCGCCGTCATGGCTTTGGGCCGGACGCGCTTGACCGCGCCATGGTAGATGGCATCGCGCAGGCCCGCGAGGCTGGCGAGCCGGCCGTTCTTTTTCCATTCGTCGTAGGCCAGGTCGAGGTAGAGGAGCATGACGACGCCGGTTTCGGCATCAAGGCCCGCGAGCGCGATCAGGCCCACCCACACGGCGACGCTGAGGTTGTAGCCGCTCAGGTAGAGCATCCAGAACGCGCCGACCAGCGAGAAGGGCACGGCCAGCAGGACGATCATGGTTTTGATCGCGGAGCGCGTGTTGAGGTAGATGATCAACATGATGATGAGCAGCGTCAGCGGCACGACGAGCAGGAGCCGCTGGCGGGCGCGCTGCATGTATTCGTATTCGCCGCTCCAGAAGACGTTGTATCCCTCAGGCAGGCGAACGCTGCCGTTGGCGGTCGCCTCATCCACCGTATGCCGGGCCATCTGCACGTAGGTGCCGAGGTCCACGCCTTTCACGTCCACGTAGATCCAGGCGTTGGGCACGGCGCCCTCGCTCTTGATGCCCATCGGCGCGCGGACCACGCGGAGCGAGGCGAGTTGGCCGAGCGGGACCTGGGCGCCAGTCATCGTGGGGACGACGATGTTGCCGAGGGCCTCCAGGCTCTCCCGGAAATCCCGGTCGTAGCGAAGATTGATGGTGTAACGTTCGAGACCCTCCACCGTGGTCGTGATCGGCATGCCCCCCAAGGCGATTTCCAGCACGTCCTGCACCTCGCCCACGGTCAGCCCGTAGCGGGCGATCGCGTCGCGGTTGATGTCGAACTCGATGTAATTGCCGCCCATCACGCGCTCGGCGTAGGCGCTGGCGGTCCCGGGCACGCGCTTCACGACGGCCTCGATTTCGGAGCCGATGCGCTCCAGTTCGGCGAGATCCGGTCCGGCGACCTTGATGCCAACCGGCGTTTTGATGCCGGTGGAGAGCATGTCAATGCGGGTCTTGATGGGCATGGTCCAGGCGTTGTTCAGGCCGGGGAACTGGATGGCGCGATTGAGCGCGTCGGTGAGTTCGTCCGGCGTGCGGCGGCGGTTCGCAATCACGTTGCCGGCGTCGTCCTGGATGTCCACGGCGGGCCAGTCCGGCTCGTCCTTGAGTCGAATCGTGGTCTCGATCATGTCCATCGGCGCGGGGTCGGTGGCGGTTTCGGCGCGGCCGATCTTGCCAAAGACGCTGAGCACTTCGGGGAAGGTCTTGATGATTTTGTCGGTCTGCTGGAGGACGGCGCGCGCCGCCGTCGGCCCAAGGCCTGGGAATGTCGTCGGCATGTAGAGCAAATCGCCTTCGTTCAGCGGCGGCATGAACTCGGAGCCGAGGTTTTGATACGGGAACAACCGGCCCGCTTCCGCCGCGAACTGCTTCACCTGGCCTGCGGGAAGGCGATCCACGACGAGCCGGTTCCACGGGAAGAACACCCAGACGACAACCGCGACGGCACTCAAGATCACTGCCCAGCGCCAGCGGATGATCCGGTCCAGCAGGGGGTGATAGATCCAGACCAGGAAGCGGTTGAGCGGGTTCTTTTCTTCCGGGAGGATTTTGCCGCGGATGAACAAGCCCATGAGAATGGGAGCGAGCGTGATGGAAAGCAGCGCCGCCGCGGCCATCGAGTAGGTCTTGGTGAAGGCCAGCGGCTTGAACATCCGTCCCTCCTGTGCCTGCAACGTGAACACCGGGATGAACGACACGGTGATGACCAGCAGGGAGTAAAAAAGCGTCGGCCCGACCTCGATGGACGCGTCGCGGATGATCTGCCAGTGCGGCTTTCGGCCGCCATCGCGTTCGAGATGCTTGTGGGCGTTTTCGATCATGATGATCACGGCGTCCACCATCGCGCCGATGGCAATGGCGATGCCGCCGAGCGACATGATGTTCGAGCTGAGGCCCTGCGCGCGCATGACCATGAACGACACGAGCACGGCGATGGGCAGGATGAGGATGGCCACCAGGGCGCTGCGGAAGTGCAGTAGAAACAGGATGCAGACCAGCGCCACGACGATGCTTTCCTCGATGAGCTTTTCCTCAAGCGTCCGGACCGCGCGTTGGATGAGCGCGCTCCGGTCGTAGGCGATCGAGCACGTCACGTCGGGCGGGAGCGCTTTCATGGCCTGGTCGAGGCGCGCCTTCACGTCCAGGATGACCTGGCGGGCGTTGGCGCCGTAGCGCACGACCACGATGCCGCCGACGGTTTCGCCCTCGCCGTTCCACTCGGCGATGCCGCGGCGCATGTCGGGACCGAGCTGGACGCTGGCTACATCGCGGAGGAGGACCGGCACGCCGTTGGTGCTGACGTCCACGGCAATCTGGCGGATCTGCTCGACGCTGTTGATGTAGCCCTTGACGCGCAGGATGAACTCCTTTTCCGCCATCTCGATCGAGCGCCCGCCGACCTCGCCGTTGCTCATCTGGATGGCGGCGCGGACCTTGGCGAGCGGCAGGTTGTAGGCGCGGAGTTTCACCGGGTCCACCGTGACCTGGTACTGCTTCACGAAGCCACCAACGGAGGCGACTTCCGAGACGCCCTCCACCGCCGTGAGCTGGTATTTCAGATACCAGTCCTGGAAGGAACGCAGTTCGGCGAGGCTGCGGTGGGTCGAGTTGAGCGAGTACATGAACGCCCAGCCCACGCCGGTGGCGTCGGGACCGAGCGTGGGCGTGACGCCCTTCGGCAACTGCGAACTCAGTCCGCTCAGATATTCCAGCACCCGGCTCCGTGCCCAGTAGGGATCGGTGCCGTCCTCAAAAATGACATAGACAAACGAGAAGCCGTAAAATGAATAGCCGCGCACGACCTTCGAGTACGGCACCGAAAGCATCTTGGTGGTGAGGGGATAGGTGACCTGGTCCTGGACGATGTTCGGCGCCTGGCCGGGCCATTCCGTGTAGATGATGACCTGGACATCGGAGAGGTCCGGGATGGCATCCAGCGGAATGGTTCGGACGGCATAGACGCCGCTGAGGATCAACGCCACTGTCGCCACCAGCACGATGAACTTGTTCCGCAGGGAGAAATCAATGATGCGTTGCAGCATGGCGGAGGTGGCTTAGTGTCCGGCCGGGGCGGCGGGCTGGGTTGGAGGCGTCGCGTGCCGCTGGCGCCAGTTCTCCTCCGCGATCTTGCCGTGCTTTACGGTGCTCGTCGGCACAAGGGCCATGCCACACTTCGGGCATTTGCCTGGTTTGTCAGCGACGACGTCGGCGTGGGAAGCCATCGGGCACGTGTAGAGCGTCATCGGCGTCGGTGCTGGCACCTGGGAGGTCTCAGGCGGTGGCGCCGGAAGGTCAGCCATCACGGGAATGAGCGTCATGCCGCAGCGCGGGCACTTGCCGGGCTTGTCCAGATGCACGTCGGCGTGCTCCGGCATCGGGCAGGTATAGTAGAGCACGCGGCCGCCGGGACGCACCATTCGCAATTCGCTCGGCGTGACGGGTACCAGCGTCATGCCACAGATCGGGCAGTTGCCGGGGTGGTCATATTGGATGGAGACGTGCTCCGGCATCGGACAGAGATAGACCACCGGTTCCTGCCCCCCGGTTGGTGCCGGTTGCTCGATCGCGCGTCCCGGCGCCGGATGGGTTCCGGTCACCGCCGTGGTCGCTCCCGGCTCGATCATCTTCTGGATCGCCTCGCGGAGCTGGCTTTCCGAATCGAGCATGAACTGGCCGGAGGTCACCACGCGATCGCCTGCCTCGAGGCCGCTGAGCACTTGATAATGGTCGCCCTCCGCCCGCGGACCGAGCGTCACCCGGCGCGGCGAGAACCGGCCGCCGTCGAGCGCCACGAAGACCGTGTTCCGCTCGCCGCTGCGCAGCACCGCCAGGTCGGGCACCAGCAGCGTCGCGGGAGACAGTTCCGCCGCCAGCGCCACCGCGGCGAACATGCCGGGCTTGAGGAAATAGCCGGGGTTGTGGAACTCCATCCGCATTTTGACGGTGCGCGTCTTCTCGTCCACCGTGGGATAGATGTAGGTGACTCGCCCGCGGAACTTGCGGTCGGGCAAATAGGTGAGGCTGACGGTGGCTTCCTGGCCCAGCTTGATGAAGGGCAGATCCTGCTCGTAAATCTGCGACTGCACCCAAACGAGGCCGAGGTCGGCGATGCGATACAGCTTCATGCCGGCCTCCACCATCTGGCCTTCCACAACTGTCTTTTCCATGACGAAGCCGTCAATCGGCGCATTGACCCGGAGCGTCTTTGTCGGCCGGCGCGTCTTTTCCAACTCGGCGATCTGCTCGTCCGAGATGTCCCAGAATTTCAACTTGAGCCGGGCGCTGGTTTTGAGTGCGTCCAGGCCGGCATCGTTCTGGGAGGTCGAACTCAACGCCAGCAGGTACTCGGTCTGGGCGCTGTAAAGCTCGGGTGAATAGATCTCGAACAGCGGGTCGCCACGCATGACCAACTGGCCGGTGGCGTTCGCATAAAGTTTCTCCGCCCAGCCCTTGAACTTGGTCGTCACGTCGGCCACGGCGGATTCGTCGAGATCCACGACGCCGACCGTGCGAATCGTGCGGCGCAACGGACCGTTGGTGACGATGCCGGTGCGGAGGCCCATGTCTTGGATCGTCACGGGATCAATGGCGATGGTGCCCAGGTCGGCGGCCGCCTCGCCCTCGTAAACCGGCACCCTTTCCATACCCATGCTGTCTTTACCGGGCGCCTGGCTGATTTCGCCCGGATGCATGGTGGACTTGTAGAACTTGATCTTGCGTTCGCCGGTGGCAGCACCCGCCCCCGCCTGCTTGCGAATCTTCGTCAGCTTCATGCCGCAGATCGGGCAGTTGCCGGGATGATCCTGTCGCACCTGCGGGTGCATGCCGCAGGTGTAAACCGTCTTTTCCCCGGCAGCGGCCGCGCCGCCGCCAGCGGGCGTCATCCGCTTGCCGGTGTAAAAGGCGCCGGCCCCCACGATGGCGAACAGCAAAAGCAGGCCAATGATTTTGAGTGGCTTCATGATCAAAAGAGCTGGCGTCCGGGCGTGGCGGTTTTTTCCGGGGCACCGGCCACTGGCGGCAGGACCGGTGCGCCGGCCGGTGGGACACCCACGATGAGCAGCGAAAGTTCGGCCAGGGCCAGTTCGCGTTGCGTCCGCGCCTCGACCTCGGCCAACTGAAAGCCCAGCAAGGCGCGCTGCGCGTCCATGAGGTTCAAGAAATCAATCTGACCCGAGAGATAGCCGGACCGCGCCACGTCCAGCGACTGGCGGGCCTTCGGGATCAACCGGTCGCGCAGCAACTCCAGGTTCCGGGCGCTTTCGCGGCAGGTGAACAGCTTGTCCGCGAAATCCACCGCCAGGGCGATCTGCTCCGCCGAGAGCCGCGCCTGGGTCGAACGCTTGCCGGCCTGCGCAGCGGCGATCTCCGCAGCGATCTTGTCGCGCCAGATCGGCAGGGTCATGCCGGCTTGCGGCCGGAGCATGGCCGGTGATTGCTGCAGGTCCACCTCCAGCCCCGCATTGAAGTCCGGCACTTTGGATTTGCGGGCCAGGCGGATGCCGGCGTCGGCCATGCGCATCTCCGCTTCCATCGCGCGCAGCCGCGGGTTGCGCGCCAGCGCCGTGGCGAAAAGCTGCTCCGAACTGATTTCGAGCGGCGTGGACTCGAATTGCGCCGGCAGCGGCGGATCGGGCTGGCCGACCGGCAGCCCCAGGGTGGCCTTGAACTTCGCCCGCAGCGGGTTGCGCGTGTCTTCGAGGTTGGCCAGTTCGGTGGTCATCCGGTCCTGTTCGATTTGCGCGCGGAGCACGTCCTGCAACGTGACCTTGCCGACTTCGTTTTGGACGCGGGCCAGCTTCTCCAAATCGGCGAGCAGGCGAAGGGTTTCGCGGTTGATCAGGATTCTGTCTTCAAGGAAGTGGAGTTGGTAATACGCCTTCTTCACGTCGAAGGCGGCCTGCAGCACGCTCGCTTCGAAATTAAAATAGCTGGCCGCACTCTGCGCCGACGCCACCTCCGCGCGCAACCGAAGCTTGCCCGGTCCCGGGAAATCCATCATCAGCCCGGGCATCACCGCCTCGACGACATCGCGGATGTCCATCGAGAACGTCAGCTTGGGATCGGGCAGGGACCGCTCGACCGTGATGCGTTCCACCGCCGCCGCCCAGTTGAAATACGCCGCCTGCACCCGGGGCTGGTTGAGCATGGCGAACGTGAGGAAATCGCCGAGTGCCGAACTCGCCGTCAGCGCGGGGAGCGCATTGGTCATGGCCTCCAAACGACTATGGCCGCGGATCGTCCGCAGATCCTGCCGCGCGGCGCGCTCGGCCGGCTGTTCCATCCCGACGCAACCTGTGAGCAGGAGCAACGAGACGGCAATCCCCACCAGCGCCCTGCGACGGCAGGAGTGTTGAACGGGAATGTCCACGGTCCGCTTTCGCCAACACCGTCCCTTTCACGCCAGGCAGGACGGTGGCGGGAGTCGTGCTGGCCTGGGCCAACCCGACCCCCTTGGCTACGTTCAATGGACGTTCGACTTCGCGTCGTCCGTGCCTGAAGCCGGCGCGGTGACCTTGGTCATGGCGCAGCATGAGGCAACCTGGCGGCTGCTCTCCGTGCAGGTGTGGACCACCTGGCTGGTTTGGGTCTTGCCCTGACCCAAGGTGACGGTCTTGGTATCACAGCCGTTGCAGAGGTGAGTGGTAACGCTCCTGATTTCCCTCGGGTGGCCCGTCTTGAAGGTCTGCTCCACAACCGCCGTCGTTTTGTCCTTGCACTTCGGGCACGTCATCGAGAGAGCGTCCCCAGGCTTCGCGGGCTGGAGGTTTCGCGTGGTCGCGACCTGATTCAGTTGGAGGAGTCGTTCGGCCCCTTTTTGCTCGGCCCGGGCTGTTCCGAACAGGGGGGTCAGCCCAAGAACCGCCAATAGCAGGCCGGTCCGGGCGAGATTTGTCATTGTCTTCATGGGTTATCCTTTCACTCGAATTGATTTTTCCCGATTTGTGGATGGATGATTCGTTTGCAGGTTGAGCGGCCGCAGCGCGTTATTTCTGGGCGTCTTTTGCCTTCTTCTCGGCTTCGGCCAGTTTTTTCACGAACTTCGCGGGATCCTTGTCGAAGTCCGCTTTGCATCCGCCGCAGCAGAGTTTGAACTCCTGGCCTTTGTAGGTGAAAACGTAGGGCTTGCCCATGCTGTCGAGCTTGCTGCCGGAGACGATGCAGGTCTTCAGCGTGTAGGGCTTGGCTTTTTCCGCCTTCGCATCCGCCTTGGTGTCGGCGAGGCCGCCCGGCAGGAAGGCGAGTGCGGCCAGCGCGACACCGAGGGCGAGGACGGGCCGGAGGAATCGAACGTTGCGTTTCATGTTGCTTTGATGTGTTGTTGCTGTTGTTGGAGCGGTCGTCATAACCGCCCTTCAAACAGGCTTACACCGGGCGCGCTAAAATCCCGCAAACATTGTGCGCCCGGTGGTGGAATCCGTCGCCTGCGGGACCGCGAGCCGTGCAAGACGAAGCCGGCCGAAGAGAATCTTGCGGGATTTTGCCGGGTTCGGGGTAAAATGGAGTGAGAAGCCGGCGCCGGTGTTGCCGCCAACGCCAGATTTGAAGTCATGAAATCGAACACGTCCATACTCCTGCTGGCCCTCGGCCTGGCGGCCCAGGTCGGGTCGCCGGCGGCGGAACCGCTGCTTTCGCCCAAGGCCGCCGCCAACCAGACCCGCGTCGTGCGCACCACGAACCTCAACCACCTCAACGCGAAGACGCCGGCCGGCTCACCGCGCATCCAGGCCCAGCAGGCCCGCCCTAGCCGGACGGTCGTTCCCCGGGTGCAGGCGCTTCCCGGCACCCGACTCTCGCCGCCATCGGCCAGGAGCGTTAAAATGCCGTCCAGCTTCTCCACTTCGGCTGCCTCCCCTGCGCCCTTGGTCCTGACCAACACCACCGGCCAAAAAGTGACCTTGCCGACCTTGTCTCCCGGCATGACCGTTTCCGATCCGAACTCCGGCGTTTCCGTTCCCGTCAAATCACTCATCCGATGAACACGAACAGCGATTTCCTCTCCCCAAGTGACGAACAGCTTCGCAGCCTGCTGCGCGAGTCCCGCCCCGCCGCCGACCTGCCTGCCGGATTCGCGAACGCCGTCTGGCGTCGCCTTGACCTCGCCGAATCCGCCGTGAACGCCCCGTTACCGGTGGACTGGCTGGATCAAGCCGTCGCGTGGCTGTTGCGCCCCCGCCTCGCGCTCGCCGCCGCCGCCGCCCTGATGCTCATCGGTGCCACCTTGGGCGCCCGGGAAGGCATGGGTCTGTCCCAGCAGGCCGCCCAGGCGCGCTATCTGGCCGCCGTCAGTCCGCTGACTGCGAATCCGTGACGATGCGCCGGTCGCTGGTCATCCTGGTCGCTGTTCTGCTGGCCGCCGTGGCGGTCGCCGGCTTCTCCTACTTCGCCGCCCGCCAGTTCTGCGTTCAGCATCTGGCGCGGAACGGCGATGACCTTGAATGGCTTCGGATGGAGTTTCACCTGAGCGACGCCGAGCTCGCGCGGGTCCGCAAATTGCACGAGGGCTACCTTCCCAAGTGCGGCGCCATCTGCGAGCAGATCGCCGCCCGGAAGCTGGAACTAGAAGCCGCTTTCGCCGCCAGCACCAACGCCGTCACGCCAGCCGTCCAGCAGAAGCTCGGCGAAATCGCCAGCCTCCGCGCCCAATGCCAGGCCCAGATGCTCCAGCACTTCCACGAAGTCAGCCAGGCCATGCCTCCCGAGCAGGGCCGCCGTTACCTGGCGGAAATGCAGCGACTCACCCTCGGCTTCCACGAGCAATTCGAGAACCGCATGTCCGGCCCGGCGCACGCGCATGGACACCACTGACACGGCGGCGCTCGACCGCGGGGACATGGCACGCCTGGTCGGCGGACAGGACCGCGCCTTGGACGAGCTCATGGCGCGCCACGCCCAACCGCTCTTCCGTTTCCTCCACCGGATGCTGGGCAACGAAGACGACGCCAACGACCTCGCGCAGGCGACGTTTATGCGGGTTTACCAACACCGCGCCGATTTCCGGCCCGACGCACGATTCAGCACCTGGCTTTACACCATCGCCGCCAACCTCGCCCGCAACCACCATCGCTGGCTGGCCCGCCACCCGACAGTTTCGCTCGACACCGCACCCGACCCGGCCGGGCCGACGCTGGCGGATTCGCTGGTGGCGACGCGACGCTCGCCCGACGACGATGCCGTGGCCGCCGAATGCGCCATCGCCGTGCGGACCGCCGTGGACCAGCTTCCCGAGGACATGCGGGAAGCCGTGATCCTCTGCGAATGGCAGGAAATGCCCGTGATCGAGGCCGCCACCGTGCTCGGGGCGACACCCAAGGCCATCGAATCGCGCCTCTACCGCGCCCGCCAGTTGCTGCGGGAGCGGTTGAAGAGTTGGCTGTAGCGCCGGAGGCAACCGCAGCCTGAAGCCAGTTTACACGCGGCTTAGCGCGTTTTCACTGACAAACAAATTGCGGGCGCGAAAGGCCGGCGGGCTTTCCAGCAGCAGCACGGTTCGCAACGCCGCCAGCGGCGACGCGAACCACGGGCGATGCAGCGCACGCCCCTCGGCAGCCGTCCATGCCGGCACCGGGAATTGATGGACGCGCGCCAGTTCCTCAGCCGTCGCTGCGAGATAAGCGTCCTGCACTCGCCCGTTCTCTCCCAAGAGCGGGGCGAGCAGGACCGGAGTCGCGGCCAGAGCCGCGGCGTTCGGGGCGGCCTGGAATTCGTCGAGGAAGTTCGCCAGGCAGCGGTCAAACGAGTCGCCACGCGCGCTGCCTTGCGCGACTTCCGCCAAAGTTTTTGGCCTCATACCTTGCCCTCCGCAAACAGGCCCTCGACCAAGAACTGCGTTTTCACGGGAATCTGGCTCGCGGGATAGTATTGCCCGACCAAATCCAGCGCTTCCTTCGCTGACGCCAATTTCAGATGACGGATCAGGAATGCGATGTCCGCGACGTCAGACGGTTCGTCTGCCGCGCCGCCGAGGCGGGCCGCCATGCATTTCATGGCCAGCAAATACTCGGGAACGGGCATGGTCAGGCGAAGATGGGGAAACTGCGGCAGATTCCCCGTCGTCGTCTCGTGACGGGCGGAAACGAATCCCTTGACCCCATCATTCAGCCAGTCCGCGGGCAGCCCCTGCTCGGCTGCGATGCGCCGCGCAACCTGGCGAATGACTTGCACTGGCTGGAAAAGTGCGTCCACATCCTTGGTGGCTAGCCGGGCCGTGAACGCCAGCACCATCACCGTGCCGCCAAACAGACAAACTTCGCCGGTGACGTTTTGCCGGCCGAGTTCATCGGACAGCGCGCGCAACGCGGCGAGAATGGCCTCCCGCGTCAGGACCGAACTGGTCGTTTCTACCTTCGCGCTCATGCCAGTGCAGATTACCGCAGACTGAAACGCAATTCCACCTCCGCTTTTGCTGTCCGAACGCTGCTGAACTGCGTTAGCCCGACTTCCGCTACTGGGGCCAGGGGAGGATTGGGAAGGTTGATTTTGCTGGGGTTTTGAGATGGCGAGAGGCAAAGGTCGCCACTACATGGGGGCGGGGATTAGTTGGCTTTGGGAA
>Ga0187881_10002232_pt1 | contig 18682 bp, 22 predicted proteins | sample June2016WEW_19_1_2_FD_133017 | JGI IMG/M metagenome (GOLD analysis project Ga0187881, IMG submission 133017) | Peatland microbial communities from SPRUCE experiment site at the Marcell Experimental Forest, Minnesota, USA - June2016WEW_19_100 | ecosystem: Environmental > Terrestrial > Soil >...
CGGCGCGATGTTGAGAAGTCCTGCGACCACCAGGTAGTAGCCGGCTAAGCCTTTCCATTTGCCCCACTGCTCCGCAATGCCCCTAGCCTGCGCGCTTGTGATCGTTTTTTCGCTGCAGTAGTAGTGGGCAATCCATCTTCGTAATCCAAGATCATCAGCCGGAATGACGTCTAGTCGACTAAGGCCGCGTATAGCGGTGAGTTCGGCAGTCCACAAGCCCACTCCGCGCAATGAGCGCAAGCTATCTACGATCGTCTGCGTCTCTCCGAACCCTCTAAGTTGTTCCAAGTCGACTGATTGCGCGGCGATGCGTGCGGCGATGCCAGTAATGTACTCCGCCTTCATTCGGCTCAATCCGCAGCGTCGTAGGCTGTCAACTGAAGCGAGTGCCATTCGCTCTGGAGCTGGAAATGCGTAATATGTATTCCCATCCACGATCAAAACGTCTCCAAACGCCTTTATCACGCGTCGCTGAAGAACGTGCGCCACGTTGAGTGAGATCTGTTGTTCGATAATCGAATCGGAGAGCGCCTCAAAGACTGTCGCAGTCGCCGGATGTTTCAGCCCGCGGAGCCTTCCACTGAGCTCAGCCATGACAGGATCATTCCGGATCGCATGATAAAACGGTTTGACATCGAGATATGCGTTAAACACGGAACTTATGACAGTGTGCGCCTCAGTTGCATCGCGATCAGTGAGCGAACGATCACTCGTCAAGGTTGCATGCAGTTGCGGGGAGTCTATGGATCCTACAGGGGCGACGGTTGCAAGCAGTAAATTACCGTCGACCCGCACCACTTGTCGATATGCAGTCCCGTCGTATTTTGCAATTTGAGGGTCGCCATCAGCGAGAACATATGCGCTCAATGCGAAATCAAACGGGGGCGTGCAGTCAATGGTGAGGATTCGCGTTTGTTCCGGCATGTCTCACTCTCGATAATGTTCCCCTAAATGGACGCAAGTCGCCTCTTCGGTTGGTTTTGCGAGATTTCAGGTCTGCTCTGCTAAGACCACCGTGATGTTGTCAAAGCCGCCCCCGCCTCGTGCGAGCTGAATGAGTCGTGCGCACTTGCCTTGCAGCGCGCTGGCCTTTTCTGAAATCACCGCGTAGATCGTTTGATCTACGATCGCATCAGTAAGCCCATCGGTGCAGAGCAGCACGTAATCCCCTCGGTTCCAGGAAGAAGAACCAAGCTCCACGTTCGTGAGGACGTCAATACCAAGCGCTCGAGTAATTATGTGTCGATACGGGTGTTCTCGCGCTTCTTCAGGACTGATGCGGCCTGCGGCGACCAGTTCTGCTACCAGCGAATGATCTCTCGTCAGATGCGTAATTCCACTGAGAGTTATCAGGTAGCCGCGACTGTCTCCGACGTGAGCGGCAAAAACGCGGTCGTTAGTCAAGAGGCACGCGACAACGGTCGTTGACATGCCTGCCAGTGACCGGTCTTCGCGACCCTGCTGATAGATGACATCGTTTGCCAGCGTCACGGCGTGGTCGAGGGTCGAGAGAGGGGTCGCCTCACCGATGTGCGATGTTACGTAGCCTTCAATCTGCGCAACGGCCAAATGACTTGCTATTTCGCCTGCCGGTTCGCCTCCGACGCCATCTGCTACCGCGATAAATCTTAGACGTTCATTTACGCGAAACGCATCTTCGTTTTTTTCTCTTCTGTTTCCCTTGTCGGTCTGAGCTGCGAATTTCAGGTCATCCACCTTCGCCATGTTGTTTGGCCCACTTCAGTTGTCTCACAGAATAGAGTGTATACATAAAAGTATTCTTACCGGTCTGGCGCCTCTCTGACAGCATCCGCCTGACGTATGGTTTGTTTATTTGCTGAAATTATGCCGTAGTTTTTATGCTTGAATCCTCTAGGCCTTTCTAAATGCCGGGCGCTCAGCTCGCGTGCTAACGCGTGACTCGTTGGATCGCGCACGTCGCAACTCCTCGTCTCGCACACATCAGATAGGAACGCTTTAATCTTTGAGCCTCATTACAGACAAGACAATTGGAGAGGGCGAATACGATATAGGCGGCAAGGTCCCAAGGTGGTGAACTTATGGTCAGGCAAATAGATTGCTGCGTAATCTGGATTACGCGCGAACGGAGGTCATTCGGATGAATGAAGTTCACGCCGACAACGTGACGCTTGACGATGGAACGCTGGAACACATTGCTAACGCGCTGTGGATGAGCGCATGCGATCCTAAGCGCATTCCTGAGAGCATTGCTGAAAAGATATTCAGCAAGAACAACAGCAGCGTGGCGTTCGGGAGCAGAATGCGCACGTATTTGGACTGGCTAATCGCCAACCCACAATCTCATAACCCGAACTACAAACGACGCTATGAAAAATTAAAAGCCCATTGCTCCAAACTGACTGCACATCAGGCGTACGTAATTACGAGCAAGTTTCTTGGCCTGAACGCGAGTCAGGGATTCGAGCCGATGCCAAAAGCAGGGGATCTGCAGTTCCCTCGCGACCACTTACCGCAGCTTAGGACGTCGGTTGGCTGGCACTTCTTCGTCGGTAGCTGTTGGGACGAGGCGGGCAGCGAATACGGCGTGGAGTGCGTGTTCTTCCGCGTAGCGCTGCTACCGCCGCGCCTGGCTGCAGAGCTCGGTCTCAGCGACGTCGAGAACCAAGTCGTGGAGCTACAACTCGGCATAAGCGAGGCGGGCGGTCGGCACTACCAAGCGGATCCGGTCGTTATCGCGGGCACAACTGGCCTAATCAGCTGCGATCTCGACTCCTTTAGTTACGAGCTCGGGAAGAACCGGATTGCGAGTGCCCGAAAAGACTCGTTCTGGCCGCTCACCGTTGAAGCGTGGGGTCTGCAGAAGGCGGTCGAAGGGGCAACTGAGCTCTCAATTAACCTGACGTTTGATGCAGGCAAGGAATACCTGTGCCAAGGCGACAACGGCTGCATGCCGTGCGTGGACGGTATGGGCACCCTTTATTATTCAATTCCAAATATCACGCTAGCCCAAGGCAGCGAGTTGAGCCTTGATTCGAGGACGATTCCGCTGAATAAAGGGCTCTTCTGGTTTGATCACCAGTGGGGCTTCCTCCTAGGAAATCCGCGTTCTGCAGTCCTGCGCGCCGCAAACAATACGAAAAAACCAGACCTTCCCGGCTGGGACTGGTTTATGGCGCAATTTGGGGATGATCGCCAGCTAACGATGTTTGCCGCGCACCGCAGCGAGTACGCGTCGTACTACTTTCGAACCGGACCGGAGCCGCCGGGCACGATGCGGGTCGATACCTCGGGAAAATACATGAACGAGCACAAAGAGCTAGTTAACACGTGGGGAACGCTCACAATCCGGGAGTGGGTTAAAGGCGAGCTATCGCCAAACCCTGCCCGGTACCCCGTGACCCATACGTGGCACCCAAACAAATGGGAATTCGCGTTTGATACCAATCTGCCCGAAGATCTCCGTTCTTTCACGATGACGCCAATCGTCGATTCTGGGCAGACAAACTTCTTTGCGAACGGGTCGCAGTATTCCGAGGGCGCTGTATATATTCGGGGGAGTAACGAGGCCGATATAGGTCGCGGATTCGCTGAGTCGGTGGAGTACGCCGATACGGCCGGTGCGATGTTTTCGATAGCGGGCATTGACGACGTGCGTTTGCAGCAACTCATACGCGAAACGTCGAGTTCTTGGCCACGCCGTTTTTGGAGCCTCCTCTACTTTTTTACGCATCGATCGCAACTTAAAGCCGTGCTTGCGTCGCAGAAAGGACTTGAGTTCTTTGCAAAACCAAGTCCTTCCCAAACACACACGCCCCGGCATTGATCACATGCGAAGCAAAGCACTGAAGTCAGCGAGGTTAAGAAGCAAGCTTAAAAAAGGAAGAGATGAATGCACGTCGCTAACATCTTAGTCGGATCCGACGGTACGTCGCTTATGGAAATGGTCTTTGATCAATGTGCCTATCTGGCGCAGCTGACAGGAGCGATGGTCCACGTCGCGCACGTTTTAGACATGACAGTCTTTGGTGCCCGGCCGGTTGACGCCTCGTGGGAAGAAACGTACGTGATTATCAAATCGGAAGCGAGGCGGATTCTCGACGCAGCGCGAGAGGCCCTGGCAAAGAGGGGGGTAGCAGAAGCCACAATCATAGACGTTTTGCTTGAGGGGCACCCAGCCGAAGAACTCAACGCGTACGCGAGGAGCCACGCGATCGATCTCATCCTCGTCGGAACATATGGGAGAAAAGGCTTAGATCGATTGCTCATTGGCAATGTGGCTGATAAGGTTATCCGAACGGCTTCGGTTCCCGTAATGGTCGTGCACGGCGCGTAGATGTGCGTTCTCGAGAATAGCAGCTTTGCGGTTTTGTGACTTTTTACGTTGTAGTGAAGTTTCGGATGGCGAGCTGTGTATGCGTCCCATTATCCGCGCAGCTAGGTCGAAACGCGCGTATTCCACCCTTTGCGACGCATATAGTCCGCACGAGAACTTCATCCAATATCGTATGATAAATATTATTGGATAATTATATTAAATATGAATGTGATTATATGTACATGCTAATGGGCACTACCTCGGTTGGGGCGTAGCGTGCACAAGTGTTGCACGGTTGCCTCGTTTCCTTACACCTGCCTGCTTCTTGCTTGATTCACCTCCCTAGCTACAAGGCAAGGTCTAGAAACACCGCGCCCCGCAACTTTTGCCCATTAGCCCCCCTTCTCATAGTTCGCGAAGCGACATTCGCGAATGATTGTGGGACGCGAGATCAATGCGAGTGCATGAGCGCCTTCGTTAATCAAACGCAGCACGTTCAAATCGTTTTTGTAACGTCAGAACACAGGACGACGCCCAAAAACGCGCGTCGTCGAATTATCCTTCTCCCGTCCGATGCAACATCTATGAAAGCGTCGCAACATGCCAGTTAATACTAGCTACGTTCGAGTTGAAGCTGCGAATGTTGCACCCACCCTGCATTCATTCGTTCGAGCCTTTTCTTTTTCAGATTCTCCCTCATTATCCAGCGTATGTCCCCGTCCGTAGTCGAAAACCAGTGTTCCATCAAAGGCATCCCCGTGGCGGGATTCGCAGCGACCGCCACGCTCCAACAGTATCCCATGCCCTTCTTTAGGGCCTTGAACTCGTCGGTGTTGCGATCGCTCGAGCTCGAAATCGACGCGGTAATCCGATCTAGCAGTGCGAGCGTCTGTTTTGCGCATTCTTTCTGCTTCAGTAACCGAGGCTCGCAAAGCGAAGCGGCCGCGGCTCGCATCTCAAGGAAGTTGCCTTGACTCCAACGCCCCATTTCGCTCAGAAGCCGGCTCATATCGGTGTCGCCGAGGCGTTGAAGGGCCATCGCCACGCCCTCGCGGATGCGCCATCGTGAATCAGAAGCACATTTTCGGAGCGTTTCGAGGACGCTGCAATCCCCTTGCGCGAGAAGTCGCCCCAGTCCCACCGCACCGCATACGGCTAAGAACTCGCCCGGCGTGTTGGCCGGGAATCTCTCCGCGTCATACGTCAAAAAGTGCCTAAACTGGGCTTCAGTTCCTTCATTGGCAACCACGTTAACCAACTCTAGATTTGCTCGGGGGCCTGGCAATCTCGATTCTCTTAGCAAGAAGTCATCCCAATCAGCTAATGAACGTAGTGTCGTGCGATAGTACTCGGTCTTGCTCACATGGATCCCCGTTCAAGAATGCCGAAAGCGTCTACTAGTAGTCAGCGGTGAGTGCCAGACATTGTGGGACCGGCAAGTTAAAATTTGTCTTACAATGCATGTAGATTTGTGGAATAGAAGAAAGATAGTGTAATGATGAGGCAGCGGGATGGATGCAAAGAAAAAACTGTGCACGTATTGTAAGTTGATTCTCCCGGGCGAGTTTCAATATTGCCCCATGTGCGGAGAACCCGTCACGGATGGTGCCCCTCCTGCCTACGCGCCACCTTACGAACCGCCGCATGAGGATGACAATCCGCTATTGCTAGAACGACTAACTGGCGCGCTTTCGGGCAGGACACTCCTCATCATAGGCGTAGTCGTCGTCGTGCTTCTACTTATAGCGGGGGCAGTTGTCCTGAGTCAGCGACCCCAATCCAACCCGATAGCAGTCTCTTCAGCGACTCCGACGCCATCCCCGAGCCCCACACTGACACCGTCTCCCACACCGACGCCGTTCGTTCCCACACCAACGCCGACCTTCGTCCCCACACCAACACCGACCCCCACACCAACGCCGACCTTCGTCCCCTCGCCATCTCCGAGCCCCTCGCCATCTCCGAGCCCCTCGCCATCTCCGATCCCCTCGCCATCTCCGAGCCGCGGCGGCCTCCGCATCTGATAAGCGAGTCGCGGCGTCGCTGGTGTTAGAATGGTTCAGTTCAACGCGCTTCGCACTGTAGGCGCCGTCGGGCGCCTTGCATCGGACAGACGATGTGGATGCCGCGCTTATGAAAAAGGTTTTGCAGGCGCAGTAATGGCCAGCACGTCATCAATCATCTTGAGCAAGTTTTCGACGCGCTGGCGCCGTTCGAGCGCCCCCTCTCGGAGCGTCTGTCTTCCTTGCTCGGTGATCTCGTAAACGATCTTTTCGCGCCCCCCAGTCGGCTCCTCAGCGCGGACGTCGCCCGCCTCTTTCAGTTCGTGAAGACGCGGGTAGACATTGCCGGCAGTCGCCCGGAAGTGCCCACGACTGCGTTCCTTGATGAGCTGCGCCAGTTCGTAGCCGCTCATGGGGCCTTCGGTGAGCAGAAAGTAGAGCACGAAGAGCGAGTACACTTTTAGGGCGTGTCGCTCAAGCGGTTCTCCTTCGATCATTACACAAGCATGCGTCATTTTTTATATATAACATTTGCTGTTATATAAAATACTGATACACCATTTGTTGATATATCAGACTGATATACAAAGCTATCGCTCAATATCCTGCATAACGGTTATTAGAGCGGTCTAGACGAATATTAAGAGGCAAAGCATAAGCCAGAAATTTGCTCCAGTGGCATCGGCTTTATGATGGTGTTGGTAATAAACATCATTATTTAATATGTGAGCAAGGGGGGAACTGGTATCGCGACGGCGATGAACACACTGTTCAGAACTGCTGGTGGTGTATTGGGACCGACCATAGCAGGCGCCCCCCTCGCGGAGTACGACTCGCCGCTCGTGATTCAGACGCCACGAGGTCCAATCCCCTGCCCACTCTTACCGAATGCAACGGCGTTTAACGACGTCTTCTTCACTGCGCCTGGCATGTCATTCGTGGGGGGGGTTGTGACGCTATTCGTTACGAGCCGAGCGGCAGAGACAGAGGCGTATGAGCCTGTCAAAGAGGCAGCTGCAGCCGTATGATCGTTGGTGATACGATGGAATACAAAAACATCCTGATCGGAACCGATGGTGGGGACCTGATGGCCCCCGTGTATGACAACGCCGCCTATTTCGCGCGACTGACCGATGCGACCGTCCACATCGCGTACGTGCTCGACGTCGCTGGGTTTACCGCCTACCCCGTTGACTCATCGTGGGAAAACATGTACGACGTGCTCCTCGTTGAGGGAAAAAACATTGTCGCGAACGCCAAAAAAGACCTGGCGTCGCGCGGCGTAAATGAAGACCGAATCCTTACCACAGTGCTCGACGGACACCCCGCAGAAGAACTGGACACGTACGCCGGGAGCCATGATATTGACCTCATTGTCATCGGATCACACGGGCGAAAAGGTTTGGACCGTCTGCTGATCGGTAGTGTGGCTGACAAGGTCGTGCGAGGCGCTAAGGTTCCGGTGCTGATAATTAGGAGTCGATAGCGTCCCGTCCACTGTTCGCGCACACGAGCGGCGCCCTCTGCTAGCCATCGTATTAAACGCTGGGCGCGGAGGGCACTCGTCGTTCGTCGGAAGAACTGCAGGGTTTTCGGTCGCTCCGGTTTGGCGTTTCGGTTTTGGCTTGCGCGACAGGGCTTTTTAGCCTGAGCCTGTAGACACCAAATGGGAATTGAGTCAGAGCTCCGATTTGGCCTTTTAGCCAAGCTTGTCGCACCGCGCGCCACTATTATTAAGCACTTCAGGCCGTATTGATTATGCGATGTATTTTAAGGAGCTTGTCTCCCTGTTCGATGAGCTAAGCGCCTATTCATCGAGGCTTAAGAAGGCTGAAATCATAGCTGATTTCTTGACTGGCGCTTCTGAAGACGATATCGAAATTGTCTGCACATTTCTGACCGGTCGCATATTTCCGGCGTGGGACACGCGCGACATCGGAGTGGCGGGTAAGACGCTGGTCAAAGTAATTGCGAACATCAGTGGCAAGAGCAGTGAAGAGGTCGTTGAGAACTATCGCGACACGGGGCATCTCGGCATAACTGCGGAACAGCTTCTCGAGAAGAAAGTCGCGATGAGTCTTGCGGCGTTCGAGGAGCCCCTCACGGTAGCCGAGCTATACCGTTATTTCGAAGAGCTGGCCGCGACGACGGGAAAGGGGTCGGCCCAGAAGAAGCAGCGAATGCTCGCGAGTCTGTTAAGCAGAGCCACGCCGAGAGAGGCGTATTATGTTGTCAGTCTTGCCACTCGCAACCTGCTCACTGGCTCAAAGGAAGGCGTAACTGAAGACGCTATCGCCCAGAGCTTCGGCGTGCCGGCTGATGCGGTGCGGCGCGCGTGGATGCTCGCCAATGACATCGGCCTTGTCGCGCGAATCGCAAAAACGGAGGGATTACCAGGGTTACAGGCACTCAACATCGAGCCCATGCGGCCTGTCAGACCTATGCTCGCACAGAACGTAGTCGGAGCCACCGAAGCGTTGGACGTGATGGGTGGCCGGGCAGCGTTTGAAACGAAGTATGACGGGGCGCGAATTCAAGTTCACAAGTCCGGGTCGGAGATTAAGCTCTTCTCCCGCAAGATGGAGGACCTTACGGAGGCGCTCCCAGACATCCGCGCTGCGGTGAACAAAAGCGTTCGCGCCAATTCGCTCATCCTCGACTGCGAGGCGATAGCCGTGGATAAGGCCACCGGGAAGGTGATACCGTTTCAAAACGTCCTCAACCGCATCCGACGCAAGTACAGGGTCAGAGAGCTCAGCGATCAGATCCCGATGCAACTGCGCCCCTTTGATATCCTTTACTTAAACGGAGAAAGTCTCGTCGACCGACCCTTTGTCGAGCGACGTGTAATCCTTGAGAAGACGGTGGTGCCGCTCGATAAGCGATGCACGCCCTCTGAATTCAAGATCCTCGACGACCCCGAAGCCGTGGCTGCGTTCTTTAGGCAGTCGATCGATGCGGGACACGAGGGGCTGATGGCGAAGGATCTCGACGCCGACTACAGCCCGGGCATTCGCGGGCGGAACATGGTGAAGCTCAAGGAGACCCTCGAGAGTCTTGACCTGGTCATCATCGCCGCCGAGTACGGCCACGGAAGAAAGGCCGGCTGGATCACCTCGTACGAGCTCGCCGCGCGCGACGAGGACAACGAGCAGTGGGTGCCGGTAGGGCGCGTCTCGAGCGGTGCTTCCGATGAACAGCTCAAAGAACTGACAGAGCAGATAAAACCCCTCATCATCGGCGAGCACGGGCGTATGGTGGATCTCGAACCACAAATCGTGCTCGAAGTGAAGTTCAACGAGATCCAGAAAAGCCCGAACTATGCCTCGGGCTTCGCGCTGCGATTTCCGCGTATCGTGCGGATACGAGACGATAAGGGTCCAGACGACGCTGAAACGCTCGAGCGCCTTGACGCACTATACCGGCTGCAGTTCAAACTCAGAGAGCCTGCCCCGACGTAGAGTTTTTTATCCGGAATGCGTTAACTCGCTTCGTCGAAGGCTGGCATCTTTAACGTAAATTGACGCAAGTGGAATGTCATGAGTGGGAAATATGGCGTCAAGACGCTGAGGCCGTGTGTTGGTGGGGGATTGGCCATACAGGCGCACTTTGAAAAAGGATTCTCCATGGAAGCGCTGTGCAAGCTCTTGGAGGGTATCGCACAATGCTCGGCAAGACTCGGCGTTGCACGATTTTCCCACGAGGGATGCACGTTCACGCTGTATAGAAGCGGGCGGGTAGACGTGCACCGCGCCGAATCAGAAGAGGAAGCGATTCGCCTGATCGATGAGATCAAGCCGATCGTTGAGGCCGCGTTCGTCGAGCAACCGTCGACGTTACTCTGACTTCTTACAGATCATCGTCATTTTCCTGTGCAACTCTTTCCCGGCCGGCGTGAGTTCGACGCCTTTGTCGCTTTTCACAACATAGCCCGCTTCAATTAGGCGCTGTACCTCCTTGTCGACTAGCTGGTCCCGCGCCACGCCGTAGCTTTCGCGGTAGGCCTTTTTGATCCCGAGAGACATACTGCGCCAGAGAAGATCGTGTGCCTCGATGTTGATGTCGATCTCCATCTTTAAAGCTCCATGAATGGTGGGATATATCTTAACAGCGGAACGATTAATGTATTGCTCGTCGATCTTGAGAACGTGAACGGGCAGCCAGTGCTGCGAGGCGATCAGCACAGAAACATGTGATCGAGTCGCGCAATTCGACATCATCGTTTTAAAAAAGCGTAGATAACGTGCGCGGGGGCAGTACGGCGCGGAAGCTCGTGAACCGAAAGCGTCATTCGTGCAGGGCAAAGCATATCACGGCGCGCAAGTATTTCTTTCGCAATCTTCAAAAACAGCAGAAAATGGAGCACACGACTATGGTGGAGACTCCCCAATACAAGGTTGAAAAAAAGGAAGATGATTTTGAGATTAGAATGTACGGGCCGATGTAATGCAATGCTCAAAGCAACCGCGCGGTAGAGCGGCAGCGCAACGTGCGTGGTGCCCGCGGCGCGGGAGGCCTTGAACGTGTCTTACGTAATAAAGCTCATATCAATCCGACGCAAGCAGGAATTGGCCGATCAGTTCCGCGCCCAAGTTGTGTACGAGGTCAAATCGGACGTCTACGGGTGCTGTATTAAGCTGCTCACTGGCACGCAATCGGTCGCAACTCGCTGGGGCGAAAGCTTCTATTTTATATCGCAAAACATACGGTCGCACGGACGCCTTTATGTCGTCAACGGCCCGGCAGAAGAGACGAATGAAGTGTACTATGACCCTCAATCTAAGACCGCGTTCCTCTTAAACTTCGACTACTACGGCTGGATCAAGTCGCTGGCGTTGAGCGTCGCAGGAGATGTCCTCGAAGACGAACACGACATCTACTCGTTGCACGGCGCGTGCCTAGACGTGAACGGGCAAGGCATGTGTATTCTCGGTGAACCAGGAGCTGGCAAGACGACACACACGTACGGTTTGTTGAGACACCCTAAGGTACGCGTTGTTTCAGATGACTGGTTTTTCGCGCGGGTCTACGGGCCAGACATACTCGCCTATAGTTCGGAAAAGAATTTTTACATACGCGCGGACCTCGCTAAGATCTGGAGCGAATTCGACTGGCTGGTTGAACGGGCGGAGTTTGACGGCGAAGGCCGCGCCGTCGTCGATCTTCGACTGGCAATCGGAAAAGGACGCATCTTGCCCTTGACGACGCTTAAAAAACTGATCATCTTAAAACGCGACACAGGTGATCCGGAATTCGTTCGAGAGCTCACAGCGGCACAGGCATTGTCCATTCTTGAACGCCACGACTATTTCAATCCGCACCTGCTCGTAAGCACTCCGTTCAAACGAAGGCTTCGCAAGGCGTTTTTTGGCGCGCTTCTTGAAAGGATCACAGCCTACGAGGTCAATACGACCGAGCAGCCTGAGCAAAGTCAGATGCGGATACGAGAAATCATCTTTCCTGGAAACGCTCAGTAGCCTTTTGGAAAGCATTGTGCAGTTCCGGACCAGCAAGCGTCGCCGATTTTTCCGGGAAGGATGCGCTTTTACGCTGTCCATGATAGGCAGCGCCGAGTGCAGAGTCCTCAATGTGCATGCAAAAAATGGAAATAACCACGCTGAAAACGGGAAAAGCATAAGAATCCGACGCGACCTTTGGGTCCATCTTAAAAATGAGGAGGAGATAGCATAGCAGCAATGTATAAACAGCTTGTCCTTGCGATTTTCCCGAATGAAACCGCCGCCGACCGGGCAGCCGGAGAACTCAAAGGATGGGAAAAAGCGAACGAAGAGATAAAAAGGGGAGCGATCGGCGTCCTAGTTAAGGACAACGACGGTAAGATCAAAGCGCATAAGCTAGGTACCCGAGAGACCACCAGAGGCGCAGGCGTTGGCCTGGTTCTCGGCATTATTGCAACGGTGCTTTCAGGAGGGCTAGCCCTTCTTGCCGGCGTCGTGGGCGGCATTATCGTGGGGGGCATTGTCGGCAGCTTCGTCCATCGCGGACTTGGGATGTCTGATGAAGACTTACGGCTCCTCGGCGAACATCTCGATGCCGGGCGGGCAGCTGTTGCGGTACTCGTCCCCGATAACGAGGCCGCAGCGACGAGTGCCGAGCTAAAGAAGCTGGGCGGCGACATCACGACGTACCAAGTTAGTGAAGAGGCGCTGCAGCAGGCTGCGGAAGCCGCAAAGGGCGCAGGCGCGTAAGAGGTCTAAGCCGTTCTTTATTCAGAAATGAGCTAGTAGCCGCTCTGTGCGGACTTGAGTTCGTGCGAATGCGGAGCGCCGGGAGGTACGCCTCCCATTTTTTCTTCTATAGTTGAGTTTAGTAGCTAGGACAGGGTCGAGAAAAACACCTACCCATAAATCTTTTTCTTTACGATACATTTCCCTGCAAGGTGGACGATGATTTCGGGCGCACACGTGATTATCTACAGTGCGGACGCTGAGGCTGATCGAGCTTTCTTCCGTGACATTCTCGGCTTTCCCTCGGTGGATGTAGGCCGAGGATGGCTCATCTTCGCCTTGCCGCCGGCCGAGATCTCCTTTCACCCTGCAGCCGAGAACGACAATCATGAGATCTATCTCATGTGTGACGACGTTGCAGCCACAATTCTAACCTTGGAAAAGCAAAAGATCAAGTGTGAACCGGTGGCAGACCTAGGCTGGGGCCTATTGACACACTTGTCGTTGCCAGGAGGCGGCAGGCTCGGCTTGTACCAGCCGAAACACCAGGTGGCAGCTAAAAAAGATGGTACGAACCCTCTGCTGTGAACTGACTGAACCTTACGGCAAAGAGCGCCACGGAAGCTTACGGGCGGCCCATTTTTCTCAAGCCTTCCTCTCAAGAAAGACGGCCTGACTTGGTTATTAGGGCCGGTCTCTAAACCAAACCACGCGTCATACTGACAAGGTTAAAGACCGCCCCCCGCTAGTATAAAAGAGTCAGGTTCTCCATGCCTTTCTCGCGTTCCTTTATCTCGGTCTCTGACAGTTCAAGGCTGTGATACGCTTCCAGGATATCGCTAAAGAGCAGTTCCACCATGTCTCTGCTGAAGTTCTCCTTGATGACCATCCGCATCACGGCGACGTCCTGGGCATTCTCGGGAAGATAGTATGCAGGCACAATCCAGCCTTTTTGCCTGAGCTTGTCAGACAGCTGGAAGACCGTGAAAGCTGCATCCTTCAGACGAAGTGCAACGAGTGGAAGTGTCTTTTGTTTGTTAATGATCTCAAACTTGCCCGTATCGCGCAACTTTTCGGCGAGGTAATGGCTGTTATTCATCATGTTCGTCATTATATCAGCATAGCCGCTTCTGCCCAGCCGTATGAAGTTATAGTATTGGGCGATAATGGTGGTGCTGCTCTTTGAGAAGTTCAGTGAGAAGTTGGCCATCTCCCCTCCGAGGTAGTTTATACGGAACACCAACTCTTCAGGGAGATCGTGTTTATCCTTCAGAACGACCCATCCGATTCCTGGATAGACCAAACCGTACTTGTGGCCCGATACGTTGATTGATTTGACCTGTTCGAGCCTGAAGTCCCATTCGAGATCAGGTCGGACGAACGGTATGACGAATCCGCCACTGGCTCCATCCACGTGGAGGGGTATGTCCCAGCCTTTTGTTTTCTTGATCTCCACCAGAAGGTCGTTGATCTCTTTAATCGGATCCATTTGTCCGGTAAAGGTTGTACCAAGGACGGCGCCAACGCAAATCGTATTCTCGTCAACTTCCTGAGCGACTTCATCCGCGTTGATGATGTACGTATCTTCTTGAAGCGGGATCAGTTTCAGTTCTACGTCGAAGTAACGGGCGAATTTCTCCCACACCGTGTGTACGTCCGCCCCCATGACTATATTGGGCTTATCGCATGGTTTTCCCTCAGCTTGTCGGCGCTTTCTCCAGCTCCATTTGTGTGCCAAAAGGCCGAGCATAATGGCCTCTGACGACCCTATGGTGGCGATTCCAACCGATTCGCAGTCTTCTGGAGCATTCCACAGACGGGCGAGCATGTTCACGACCCGTTCCTGTATGATTGTGGTTTGTGGGTACTCGTCTTGGTCAGCGTAGTTTTTGCCTAGGCTTTCTGCGACGAGCAAGCTCGCTTCCGGTTCCATCCACGTGGTCACGAAACTGGCAAGGTTTAGGGCGGGATTGCCATCGAGGTTCAGCTCATCGTGAATAAGTTGGTAGGCGGCGCGCGCTGGCATGCCGTTTTCAGGCATGACGTACTTGGGCACAGACTCTGCGAAATAGCGACGGCCGTACGTCGTGGTGTGGTCCGTTTCTGATTCCTTCTTCGTGCTCAAATCCACTTTTTTAGATAACATAAAAATCGCCTTTTCCTGTCATTGAAAAACATTGTTAGGGGTGAATCCCCTTTATTTTGATTCTGAGTCTTTTTCAGCTCATCAGTGAACTCGGCGGGGCTCGAGCCTTACTTCTTGACTGCTCCCGACAAAAAACGAAACCGTTTTACTTCTTAAAGTATTTTGGGCACCAGCCAAGCGCGACGGCAGAGTAGGAACCGTGCTTGACATGCCCTCGAAAGGATCTACAATTTGAATAACGTAAAGAATGGCTCGCGCCCTGTGCAAATGAGACAGAATGCCTAGCTATCGTTTCCAGTCATTCAAAGGGGACCTACGTTAAGGGAATATTCAACGCCGCGAGAGTGCCTGTACGCAAAGCTCTGCTCTTCGCATTCGAATTTAAACATGGCAAGCCGATCGAAAAGACGCGTGATGATGCAATTTGCCGGGCCCGAGAATCTCTCAGATTCGATTGTGCTGCCCTCAGGTCGCGTAAATCTGCTGACGGGCGGGGGTCGTTTATGACGCGTACGAGCTTCAAGCAGCCGGGGAACGGCATCATCACATTGACGTCCCGGGCGCTTCGCAAGCGTCACTCGCGCCTAAACGCCGGTCGCGGCTCAACGTGGTGGGCGCCAAGCGCGATTGGTTGGTGGATTGGTATCCTCTTTGCCGTTGGCGCAACGTGTTTTGCGCTTGGAGCGTTGCCGGGATACCTCGATGTTGTGGGAGGCGAGGCCGACGCAATTACCTTTTTTGTCGGATCTCTGTGGTTCACTAGTGCAGCGTTCCTACAATACCTGGAGGTCGTAAACGTCGACCAGAGCCTGCCAGGAGCCGATTATCGGCCGAGATTTCGGCTGTTCACGTTAGAGCTGCGACGAATTGACTGGTGGTCGACGCTCGTGCAGCTCGTAGGGACCGTATTTTTCAACGTTACGACGTTTCACGCTTTGAGTGTGGACCTTTCAGTCCATCAACTTAACCGTCTCGTTTGGGCGCCTGACGCGTTTGGTTCTGTGTGCTTCCTCGTGGCGAGTGGGCTCGCGTGGTTTGAGGTGTGTCGCGCCTTTGCCTGCTGGCGGTTGCGCAGCCTGCCCTGGTGGATCACGGCCCTCAACTTGGTCGGTTCTGCCGCCTTCGGGATTTCGGCCGTTGCGTCATTCGTCGTGCCGACGACAGGTCTGCCGCGAAACATAGTGCTCGTGAACTTAGGCACGTTTGTTGGCGGACTGTGCTTCCTCTTCGGCGCACTGCTGCTCCTGCCAGAGCGAACCATGTCCAATTCCGATTGACAGCTTCAAATCGCTTTTTTTATATCCGGTGTCCCGTGCTGTTTTGGTGGGGCGCGCATGAACGTTTGAGTCAGGACGTTGTCCGATCGAGCGCCGCACCTCTGAGAACCCGAAAGGCAAAATTGGCGTCACTAGGCAGCGCGTGTGCGAAATGAGAAGACTAATATAGAAAAAAACCCCCTTTTATGTTCAATTGTCTCGCGTAAACACGACGTTACTCGGAGGACGGGGAGGGCAGAAATGATTGATATTGGCCGCTTTTTTGCAGAACGACGTTACTCCACGATAGTTCTACTCCTCGCGATCTTCACCGCGTTCTTGGTTCTATATATTTCCTGGCCGTGGGTCGGCGTCATCTTTCTAGCTCTCTGGGCCTCGTACATCCTCTGGTTTCCGGCACGGTGGCTTGAGCGGCGCATCCATCGACGTGTGCTGTCGTCGTTAATCATCATGCTCCTCATCATCGTCCTATATTTGCTCATGATCTTCCAAGTCGTCTTCATACTCGCAAATGAATTGACGAGTTTTTCGGTCGCGACGACAACTGCGAATACAACGCTCGGGTAACGCGTTTGCGCACTTCCTTGGCGTTAGTGGGGTTCCCGTCGTGACAAACGTTACGGCCGACGCGGGACAGGCGGGGGGAAATATTCTCACTGCGTTCGTTAATGCCGCATTAAGCATCATAGAAGGCATTATTAAGAACGCGCCGCTGTATATCTTTCAACTGTTCATCGTCACCCTGTTGGTGTGGTACCTGCTCGTGAACGGCGATCACATCGTGGCAGAGTTCAAGTCTCTCGCTCCTCGCAACCACAAGGGCACCGTGAACGCGTTCTTAGGTCACCTCAATGCGATATACCACGCCCTCTACGTCAACTATATTTTTGCAGCCGTAATCAGCGGTATCATCGCTCTCTTTTTCTTCCCGATAATCGGCGTGCCGTATGCGTTTACATGCGCATTCCTCATGCTCACGGTCGGAATAATTCCGATCATCGGCAGAGCTCTCGTCTACGTTCCCGTCTCGCTCTACTTCGTGGTTATTGGGGACCCGATAAAAGCACTCTGGGTCCTCATCGTAAGCATCATCATATTCCAAATCATCGTTGGTATCTACATCATACCGTACTTGGGGCGTCGCGGCAGGGCGGGCATACCGAAACCCGTTGCCCTTCTCGCGTACGTTATTCCTTTTGCAGCACTCGGCCTTGTCGGGGTCATTATAGGGCCGACGGTGTACGGGTTTGCCCTCGCGCTGTATCGGACATACCAAGACAAGCGAAAGGAAGAAGATGCGCTTGCAGACCGTCCTCCGTCGGGTGAGGCAAGCGCTCCTTGAACTGACATCCGACTACCGAAGCAGCTTCAGGTTTAAATCACGGGCAAGCTTGAGCGAGGTCGCTTTGCACATTAATTAGCAAGCGATCGCGCTCGATGAAATCAAAACACGAAACAAAAAATAGAAGTGGACGGGCTTCTGCCATCTGTTGCACACGACGCCAAAACACCGGCCACGCTCACTGACGCCAAGAATAGGCTTCTTCTTTGCTTTAAAATCTCCGTGATAATGCCGGGGTTGTGCTGATCAGCTAAGCGTTCGAGTTCGCTGCGTAGTCCTGCTTTTCTTCGCTCTCGTCTTCCGGCGGTTCAATCCCGAGCTTTTCCAAGCGTCAATGAGCTCCTGTTCCGACATTTGATCAGCTGCAGACTTGGAGAAGTTGCCCATTCACCGTACGGGCACTGGGACTTTAAAAAAAAAGCGTTTTTACGACCCGCTCGTCTGAGCAACAGGTGGAGCCTGTCCTTCCTGCTCTTTTTGAATGTCCTTCCACGTTCTCCACATGGCCAAGGCGAAGCCGACGATCGCGGGCCCGATCGCGAATCCGACGACGCCGAACGCCACGAGAGCGAATGTGAACGCGATCAGTGTAAGCGGGCGCGGCACCCTGCCTGTTCGTTCCATCCATCTAGGCTGGATGGTATACCGAAGGATCCCTTCAAAGAGAACGATGCTAACGATAAGCACGATAAGCCCGGTGATCGCATGCCCTTGAATTATGAGCCAAAGCGCGAGAGGGACGTAAATGAGGGCACGTCCGATGGAAGGAATGAGCCCCACGAAAACGATGAAGACTGCGAATGTGACGAAAAACGGCACGCCTAGTAATCCGTAGATGATGGCGGCGAGTATGCCGCAAATGATGGCCACGGCGAAGTATATGACGAAGAAGCTGTAGTAGATCGGGTTGAGATGGTCCAAGAATCGATTGGTGATCGACCGATATTTCAGTGGAACGGCGCCCTTGAACTCGTTGACGATGGTGTCGCCCTTACCAAGGATACCAAGTAGCAGGAAAAAGACGATAATAAGCTGCAGCAACAACACGGGGATGCTGACCAAAACTTGTCGAACAACGTCTCGTGCCGTTTGAATAAACGTGGATGTGATGCCGCCACCGCTGGTCGCAAGAGCTGAGATGAGTGCGGCGATGGGCCCAGCTTTTGCGAGACCGGGGATGAGATTGAAGGAGCTTGTAAGCCCTGTGTTAATGGATGCGTTCGACGCTGACGCTGACGAAGCGATTTGTGCGAGTTGCAGCGCGACGATGACGGTTACGCTGACGAGAGCCAGCGCCAGGACAACACCAGTGACAATGAGAACGATAAGGGCTGCTAAGTAGCGCCGGTGAATGTACTTTTCAAGCCACACCGTTGGCCACCACAGGACGTACCCACCCCAGAGGGTCAATATCAAGGGGTACTTCCAC
>Ga0187881_10002234_pt1 | contig 18665 bp, 16 predicted proteins | sample June2016WEW_19_1_2_FD_133017 | JGI IMG/M metagenome (GOLD analysis project Ga0187881, IMG submission 133017) | Peatland microbial communities from SPRUCE experiment site at the Marcell Experimental Forest, Minnesota, USA - June2016WEW_19_100 | ecosystem: Environmental > Terrestrial > Soil >...
GGCGATGGCGGTGCTGAACTGCCACGGGACATTTGCCGTCCCTGCCCTCAGCCCCCTGCTTTTCACGCTGGCCACTGTTCTTTCCATCGTGTTTCTCAACGGCAGGTTCGGCATCCTCTCCATGGGGATCGGAGTCCTGATTGGCGGCATCCTCCAGTTGGCCGTTCAGATCCCGTCGCTGCGAAGACGCGGCTACTCGGTGCGGCCCGACTTCCGGCTTTCCAACCCGGATTTCACCCGCACCATCCGGCTCTGGCTGCCGTACCTCGCCTCAGCCTCGATTCCAACCGTCACGCAGTTCTTTGCCCAGCTTTTTGCAAGCGGACTGGAGGATGGAAGCGTCTCTGCAATCGTCAACTCGGTGATGTTCCTTCAGATCCCCATCGGGATCTTCACTGCCTCCATAAACACCGTTCTCTTCCCGAGGATGAGCAGGCAGGCCACCAGGGCAGACAAGGAAGGACTGCGCGGATCTGTTTCCTACGGAATCGAGTCTCTCATCGTCCTGCTCGTTCCCTCGACGGTGCTTCTGTGTCTCTTTGGACGGGAAATCATCGCCGCCGCGCTCCAGCGCGGGCACTTTGCCCAGCCTGCCACCCTGATGGCTTCCCGGGCGCTCACGGGCTACGCCGTCGGGCTCCTCTGCATGGGCATCTACCAGTTCCTCCAGCGACTGTTCTACTCCCTGAAAAGCTTCTCAGTCCCGCTGGCAAGCGCTGCATTCGTGGCGGTGATAGACATCGCGCTTTCCCTTGTGCTGAAGGAAACACCCCTCCGGGTCAGCGGCCTTGCATATGCCAATTCAATCGCCTTCACGGCGGGAGCGCTGATGCTCGCCGTCATTGCGCGCCGCCGCCTCGGGGGGATGGAGCTTCTGTCCATCCTGGCTGCGCTGGGCAAGTCTCTCCTGGGGTCTGTTCCCATGGCGATTTTCATCATCCTCTTCCAGTCATGGAAGCCGGGTCTCTGGATGAGCGGTGGAAGCCTGCGCGGCGTGGCGTGGATTGCGGCCGCCGCGCTTGTCGCCGTCTTGCTGACTCTCGGTGTGTACATCGTCCTGAGGGTCCCTTTCCTTGCCGATGTCATTGCTAGGGGGAAAAGAGAGTGAAGCGCGCGCCGTGGCTTCTTTTGTTTCTCCTTGCCGGTCTGCCGGGACTGCCTGCCGCAGACGACCAGTCCCAGGTGCTGGACAGGACCCGGCAGACTCTCCTGTACGGCATTGACAGCCAGGTCCTGGACGTGGTGCAGCGGATCTCTTCCACCCATGACGGGCGGTTCACGAAAGAACTGTCTTCTGTCCTGACAGACACGCGCTCGGCAGACGTGAAAAAGGCGATTCTCGGCGTCTTCGAGGACCAGGGCGTGAAAGACGGGGAGGGGATGGCCCGCAAGATCCTCGGCGACAGCGACAACCAGACAGGCGACCTGCTCGTTTCCGCGGTCCGCTACCTGACCGCCATTCACGCAGCAACGCTGGCACCCCTGCTCACCCCCCTGATCGATTCCAAGGACAGCGGGGTTTCCTCGGAAGCAATCCGTGCGTGTGGAAAGTCCGGCGAAGCCGCCTGCGCAGCCGCGTTGGAATCGAAGCTGAACAGCCCGGATTTTCCGGATGCGCGCCGGTCCGACGTGATCCTGGCCCTGGGCGATCTCAAGGACCAGAAAGCGGTGAGCGACCTGATCGCGATAGCGAAAAACACCGATGAGGACAAGGTTCGAAGAGTGTATGCGGCCGACGCCCTTGGAAAGATCGGGGACGCCCGCGCGCTGCCCGTGCTGAAGGCCATGTTTGCGGAGAATGACGCCCTGGTCCGGGCATACGCCGCCTCAGCCCTTTCCCATTTCGGACTGGACGATGTGTTTCCCATGCTGATCCAGGGCTTGAAGGATGACGACTGGAAAGTCCGCGAGCAATGCGCAAAGGCCCTGACAGGCAACCTGTCTTCCGGTCAGGCAGACATGGCGCTCCCTGTGCTGCAGTACAAGGCGCGCTATGACCCGGTCAGCCAGGTGCGTGTGGCCGCCATCAAGGCCCTCGGCGGGATGGGAGGCACGACGGGGGAGGATACCCTGGCGGCTCTCTACCAGGGAGCCGGATTCCCTCCAGAAACCCGAGAGACCGCGCTCAAGGCCTTGACGGCCAGGTCCCTGTCCCGCGCAATCGATGCCGCGAAAGCGGTCATAGCGGCCGAGGGAAAGGGAGTGGACCAGAAATCGATTGAGGCCACTGCACGGGTCCTCTCAGAGGCGCAGGGAGCAAGCTTGAAGGACGTCTACACTGTCATGCTGGCAAGCCCGGACGCGGCGGTCCGCGCCTATGCCGTGCGCGGCATAGGCGCAAACGTTTTCTCAGACCTCAAGGACAGGCTGAAGGACATGTCGCAGAAGGATCCGTCTCCCCTGGTGCAGAGGGAAGCTGAGAAGGCGCTGGAGAAGCTCTAGAACAGTCTCCGCACGGCCCGAGCACAGCGCAGCTGTGCGGAGGCCGTGCCAGGGCTAGTCCTGCCTCACGGACCTCATGATCCTGTTGATCTCGTCCAGCGGAGACACCCACTCCCTGAAATGGATGCTCATTTCCCTGCTGTGAGGGCCGACGAACGGGATCTCAACGTCCAGGCAGTCCTCGATAGGGCCGCTCACTCCCGGGAACATCTCCGCGCGCAGAGGCGTGAACACGTATTTTCCCCCCCGGTTCCTGATCTCGGCGATTGAAGACGGGACGCGCACAAGGAAAACGAGGTACTGGGAAAAGCCTCCTCCGATGCTTCGCCCGCCGCCCTCCGGGATCCGGTGGACGTTCCTGAACCCGACATGGGGATTCTGCATGCTCACGCGCATCTCGATGAGAGGCGGGAGCGTGCCCTTCTGGAGCTCCGATCTGGGCAGGGATTTCCTGAGGCTCGTGACCGTGGGCCGTACGCGCTTCCTCCGCGGGACGAGCGGCGGCGCTTCATGCTCAGGCGGCGCGCCGGTGAGACGCCCCGCAGGACCGCCCGTGGCCAGGAGCGAGACCTTCTTCGCGCCACCGGCCCCCTGGGCCTCTGCCGCGGGCCGGCCGCGGGCGGGCTCCTTCCCGCCTGCGGCGGGCACAACCCTGGACTTGGCAAACCCTGTCACAGGCACTTCCTGCAACTTCTTTCTCAGGAAGAGGAAAAGCCTGATCAGCGCGTACAGGAGGGCAAGCCCGACAAGGATGTACACCACGTAGAGGAACGTGAGCCGCGGAATTGGCAGCCCGCCCCTTCCTGTGTAGGTGAACGAAAGGGTTCCCGACGTAGGTGAGATGCGAAGATCGTTTTCGAATACAAGCTGCACGTTCGCGGCGTGGTCCCCCTCGGGGTATGACAGGGGAAGCCGGATGGGCACGTCGAGCGCGGCTTCTGCGTTCGGAGCAACGGTGATGGTCACTTTCCCGTCCAGCAGCTCGGCTCCGTCGCTTTGCACGCTGGAGAGACGTACGATGATCGGCTCGGATTTCCAGTTTTTCACCCGGAACGGAGCATTGAACCGGTTGCCCACCTTTCCCAGCGCCGGCGGGAAGATCAGGCTCGGGAAGCCGGTGGTCATACCGGTGACGGCCTGCTTCTCTTTTGTCCTGTACGGGACAGTGGGGACCCCGAGGGTCTGGGCAAGGTCGGGGAGGTAGCTCTTCAGGCCTTCCTCTCCGGGGGCCGGCTCGGGCGGCACCTTGAGAATGTTGACCTTCCAACCCTCTTTCTTCATTGCCTCCGCGACATCATTCACCGCCTTCTTGACCGCTTCATCGCTCATCAGCTTGGTTGCGCTGCCCGGAGGGGGATCATTTACACCATCCGTGATGAGGATGATCTGCTTGGGGTTCGTCTCCGGCAGCTCCTTGACGTACTTGTAGAGGAACTGCAGGGCAGCCACCAGGTCCGTATACCTGCCCAGGGGATGGAGGAGCAGGATCCTCCCGAAAGCCCGGTCCGCAGCCTCGGCGCTGTTGATCTCCAGGGCAATCTCCACCTCCGGCGTGCTGTCGAAGCTGAGGAGGTGGAATGTGTCGCCGCGGTGCAGGCGTGTGGCCAGCAGGTCATGGACGAGGTAGTTCATCAGGTCGTCGAAATACGGGAACATGCTGGCAGAGGTGTCCACCATGACCACCAGATCGATGTTCTCAGCGGCCGCCGGCATGACCGCAAGGAAGAGCAAGATCACAGCGACGGTCACCAGCAGACCCCTCGGGACGCTGCTCAGTCTGATTTTTCTCATAAGCTTTTCAGATCCGCCTTCTCGATGTTCTCGACGATGTAATGGAACTCGTTCTGGTTGATCGTAAATGCCAGCTCTTCCCCCGCCTTGTGGGCCCAGAGCGCGCCGCCGAGGGGCGAGAGATATGAGATGACATTCCTGCTTGGGTTGGATTCCCAGGGGCCGAGGATGACATATTCCTCCGTCTGGCCGGTTTTCATGTTTTTCAGGTGCGCGCGGGTCCCGAAGGAGATGCTGTCCGTCTTGGCTTCGTTCTCGTTGAAGATCTGCGCCTGCTGGACTTCTTCCTTCAACCGGGAGGCAGTGACCTTGAGCATCTCCTGCTTCTCCAGGGCAGCCTTGTACTCCGCGTTCTCCCTCAGGTCGCCCTTGCTCATGGCCACGCCGATCTCCTTCGAGTTCTCCGGGATCTCCACATCGATCACCCGCTTGAGGTCCTGCTGCTTCTTCTCGAAGCTCGCCCGCGTCACAAGAAGACCGAGGCTGACCTTCTCCACGCCTGGCTCCCCCAGGAAGTGGAAATCGGGGTACTTCTCCTTGATCTTGTGCTTGAGCTGGATCTTCAGCGACGGGTCCAGCTCTTTGACGTCGTCCACCAGAGTGAAGAGGCGGGTGATGGAATCCCTGTCGGCAGCCATGAGGAACTCCAGCAGCCTTCCCTCTTCGAAGAGGAACTCCTGGATCTGGCGGTTGGTCTTCCTGTTGGCGCTGGCGTTCTGCTTGTTGGCTATGTCGCGGAAGCTGATGGCCAGAAGATGGATCATCCCGATGAAGACCTTCTCACGGGAAATCGATATCCGTTCCAGCCAGCGCTCCCTCAGGAGGTTCTTCGCCATCCAGACAAAGGCCTCCCTCTGCTCGCGGTAGCGCGAAACGATGGAGGTAAGCATTCCCGCCAGGGCGTCCCACTGCGCGTTCCCAACCAGCTCGTCAACGATGAACTTGGAGGGAAAGGTCACGAACAAGCGAGTGAAAACCGCGGGCCAGTCCGCGATGTTCTTCTTCACGGCCACAAGGAAGTCTTTCTTGAGGTCGGGGTCATCCAGCCGGGTGAAAGTCTCCTCCAGTGCCTCCATCTTCCCGAACAGCTCTTCGAAGGAGATCTGAACGCCGGTGGAAATGAAGGGGTAGAAAGAGACGATCTTCTGGACAAGGAGCCAGCTTCCCAGCACGGTCTCGGAGACGGCGGTGTATCCCTTGAGGAATGAGGTGAAGTAGGAGAACATTTCCGTGAACCAGTCCGAATCCGGCTCCGCCCGGCCGCCCTGGATGTAGTCCTCGATGGTCTTCACCCTCTCGAAGAACCCCTTTTCCGCCTTGAACTTGTTGTAGACCTTCTCCTCGAACGATATCGGCTTGTCGCGCACGACGAACTGGTCCACCTTGTCGGGGAGGTTGCCGAAGGCGGAGTCCTTTTTCAGCATCGAGCGCGCCTCGGTGCTCCACCGCGACCATTCCCCCGCGCTGAGCACGTCGGGAACCAGCTCGGCCTTGATCCTTTTCATGTCGGCCTGGTTGCCGAAGCTCCTGATGATGGTGCGCAGGGCCCATGCCGGCTCTGCCTTCACCTTCTTTGCCAGCTCCTCCTTGGCAACGGTCCTTTTGAGGACCCAGATGTGCTCTGCGGACAGGACCTCAAGGGCGCTCACGGCCATCTTCAGCGACATCTTGTGAGACGACTTGTTGGAAAAGTCTATTGTGAAGGTGTCATCCTTGCTGGCGGAGATCCGGCCTATCCCCCACGTGCGGTGGAAGACGTAGTTGCCGGTGTCGAAGGCGATATGCTTCTCGAAATCGGCAATCGCCTCATGCACATTGCGCCAGTTCTGAGTCAGGTTGGAGATCTTGACGTACTCCTCCAGCTGGCTGTGCTTGGCGTATTTCTGCCGGTAGCACTCGATGATGTCCTTGCGGGCCGGGCCGTTCTTCGAATCATAGGCAAGGATCTTTTTCAGTATCTCTATGGAGGTGTCCCAGTCTTCCTTTTCCTTGTAGTGGGGGATGAGCGTGGTCAGGAGTGCGGCGGCCCGCTCACCGCTGATTGCGCGCGCAATCCGCCCCTCGATGTGGAAGAAGAAGTCGATGTCCTCAGGGCTCAGGTGAATGAGCTTGTCCCACAGCTCCTTGACGCTCGCAAACTGCTTCTTGTTGATGAAGCGGTGGATGGCCTTCTTGTAATAGTCCACGGCCGCGACGAGGTCCCCGTCCTGCTCCCGTTTTTCTCCCAGGATCTTGACGATGTCTGCTTCCTCGTAATCCACGCGGATGAGCCTGTCCCATATCTCCAGCTTCTTCGCGTCGTCATTGCGGTTCTCACAGCATTCGCCCAGGGTGCGCAGGGCGTATTTGTTTTCCCCGTACTCGAGGATCCTCTCGGCAAGGAACTCCACAACGTTCCACTTGTGGTTGTCCATGAAGATGCTGATCAGCATGATCAGGTTGGTGTCGTCCACCAGCTCGCGGGAAAGGGCGAGCACCCCGGAGAGATACAGTGCGATGATCGAGTTGCTTGTGTGTTTCAGATGCTCTCCGGCGAGCTCTCTCACCTCCTCCGCAATTCCCTCCGCGCGCGCCTGCTCGATAAGAGCATCCAGGTCCTTGAAATTGGTGATCGAGTAGCTGTTCAAGGTTGCCCGTGTCCACTTCTCCTCATTGAGAAGGTCAGTGATCGTCTTCAGCAATTCCGTTGCCATTCTTCACTCCTCCAGGCCGAAATCATTCTTGCTACGTCGTATATTCCCTGTGAACGCCGGGGTCCAGGTCGCGGATCTTTTCCAGAACCTCTTCAATGCGCTCCCGCGGCTCGCCGGCCGCCAAGTAATGGTCCACCAGCCAGAAATAGCGATTGATCAGGCGGGGCACCACCAGACTGCGCCCGGCGCCGGCCTGCTCCTTTTCCATCTGGTAGATGGCCTGCTTGAGCTTGCCGAACTCCAGCGGCTTCATCTCCCGCCGTACGTTGAAGACACCCCAGATGGTTCCCCAGACAGGGACCCATTCGTTGAGGGCCGGACCGGAGAGTCCCATTTCACGCACCTTGAGCGAAAGCCGCGTGATAAGCGGCGATTCGAGGCCGGCAAGATCGATGGCCTGGGCGTCGATGAAAAAAGCCTCGCGGAAGAACACCTTTGCCAACCTGGCCTCGTTCACCAGGGAGTAGCAGTCAGCCAGCTCTGCCAGGATCCGCGCGTCTTCCTTCCTCTCCAGATTTGCCCGCTCCAGGTGCTCGATGGCCCTTTCGTAGTTCCCGATGCCCTTGCAGCAACGGCCAACCTGCAGAAGCACGTCGGGGTCAGTAGGATCCTGTTCCGCGGAAGCGTTGAGATAGCTGGCGAGCGCCGAAGAGAACACATATTGCTTGATGGCAAACAGGAACCTCTCCGGCACATCCGCAAGCCTCTGGGCGAAGACCTGGAACAGCCTCCAGTGGGCCAGCAGCGTCTCTCCCCGCTCGAAGCCGTCCCGGGGCACGAGCCCTCTTTCCAGCGGCTCGCTCCAGAAGGACGCGCATTTCAGCACCGAAGCGGCGCCTGGGTATTCCACGTCCATTTCCAGCACTTTCTCCAGCGCGTCGATAGCCTCAGCAAATGCTCCTTCTCTCAGATTCTGGCAGGCGGTGTTGAGAATCTGGTTGATCGTGTCGTCAGGAATGAGCCGCCTCTCTGTCGTGCGATACGGTCTGCGCTGCGCGCCGCAGGAAAATAGCGTAAACACCGCCGGAAAGAGCAATTACCGCCTGTCACACCCCGCCATGAGTATCGCATTCCAGCTGTTTTTCGTCAATGACATCAAACAGCCGCAAGGAACCGGCCCGCAAGGCCAGGTCTCGTTTGCAAACAGGAACGCATTTGATACAATGGGAAGAGTATGCGGGATGAACAACAATCAGAGCGCGGCACAAGCAGGGAAACGGGCCCACGAAAGGTCTTCGTTGCGCCGTCGGTCCTCTCCGCCGACTTCGGCTCACTCGCAGACGCAGTGCGCCTGGTGGAGAGAAGCGGAGGGGATTTCGTCCACCTCGACGTCATGGACGGGTGCTTTGTCCCGCAGATCACCTTCGGCCAGAAGGCGGTCACGGACCTGCGCCCCGTTTCCTCGCTTCCCTTCGATACGCACCTCATGATCTGCCGTCCGGAACTGGCCATCGACGAGTTCTGCGACGCGGGAGCGAACCACATCACCGTCCACTGGGAAGCGGCTACGCATATGCACAGGATCCTGACGTCGATCCGCCAGAAAGGATGCAGGCCCGGTATCGCCATTATTCCTTCCACTCCGGCCGAAGCCATCATAGAGGTCCTGCCACTTGTCGACATCGTGCTTGTGATGACCGTGAACCCCGGCTTCGGAGGCCAGGAATTGATTCCCCGGTGCTTGCGGAAGGTGGAGACGCTGGACAGGATGAGGCGGGCAGGGGGTTACCAGTTTCTGATAGAAGTGGACGGCGGGATCAACAGGACCACGCTCCAGTCAGCCCTGAACGCGGGAGCTGATATCATTGTGGCCGGCTCTGCGTTCTTCAGCGCGCCTGATCACTCGGAGGAAGTAGCCTTCCTCCGAGGCAAATGGTAGAATCCGCAGGATCGCAGTGCAGCCGAGGGGCGCGACAGGAAATGTCAGTTTCGCTATAGTTTGGCGCGCAGCAGTCGAAAGTCTAAGGAGGTGACAAAAAGCGCATGACGCACCCGAAAAAGGCTGTGCTTTTCCTTCTCTTTTCGACGTTCGGCTTGTGCGCTCTTGCCGTCTCCGCGCAGACTTCAAAAGACCTGGGCGAAGGAATCCGGCTGTTTCGAGACGGCCAGTTCGAGAAAGCCATACCGGTCTTTCGCGCTGTGATCAGCGACCCGTCGGCCGCGGACCAGATGCCGGATGCGTACCTCCTGATCGCCAAATCCTACATTGCCATCGGCAAGCTCGACGACGCAGACAAGAGCCTGGAGTTCTACCTGGCCAACTTCTCCGCGGCAACGGGTTATCCCGAAGCCCTGTATCAGAAGGGGAGGCTTCTGTTCCTCCAGGAGCAATACGACCAATCCGTCCAGGTCCTTCAGCAGTTCATCACGACGTACCCGGCCTCTCCCTTCATCCCGAACGCATGGTTCTGGGTCGGAGAGAGCCTGTACAGCCTTGGTCACGTCGATGATGCCCAGAAGATCTACCAGAAAATCCTCACAGACTTCCCAACCAGCGTGAAAGTTGAGGCCGCGCAATACAAGATTTCCCTCATCCTGCTCCAGAAGAAAGAGATAGAGCTTGCCCGGCTCCTGAAGTGGAGCCACGAGGATTTCCTCAGGAGCCTGGAGGAGTTCCAGCGCCGGGAGAAAACGTACGAGCAGGCCATTGAGGCCTACCAGAAAAAGCTCTCCGGTGGAGGAGCGGACCAGGATCAGAAGACAATCGCAGACCTTCGCGCGGAGCTCGGAAAAAAGACTGCGGAAGCTCAAGACCTGAGCGCGAAGCTTGCCCAGCTGGGGGGATTGCCCGCGGCAGGCCCGTCGGGCAGCCCAGCCGCCGGCGCCGTTGCCGGCCAGGCCTCTCCCCAGAACAGGCTTGCCGAGATCGAGCGGCGCGAACGCCTGCTCGCAATCAAGGAAGAGGCCCTGGCGCTGAAGGAGAAGTACCTGTCCGCCCTGGAATCTTCGGAAGGAGCGAAATGAGATCAGGCGCCGGCCTCCTGCTTGCGCTTCTCCTGTTTGCTGTCGCGCTCCCGTCACAGGCGCTGGAGCTCAGCCAGGGAAAGATCAAGCTCACCCTGGCCGAAGACGTCGGGAGATTCTCTGTTTCGTTTCTTACCGCGGCCGGGTCGTACGTCCCCCTCCTGTCGCCGCAGGATCCCCGGACCACGATGGTGAGCGTTGTCCTGAACACCAGCATTTTCCGCATGGGAGATTCAGCAGGATTCTCTCATACTGCGGAAAAGACTCCAACGGGAGCGAGATTCGTCTGGAAGTCGGACTTTCTCACAGTCACGGAGAGCTTCTCTTTCGTCTCATCCGCCGGAGCCACGGCTGCTGACGGCCTGCGAATCGATCTCACGCTGAGGAACACCTCGAGGCAGGATTTCACAGCAGGGGTACGATACCTTTTCGACACATGGCTCGGTGAGGGCGGTCCGACGCCTTTTGCCACGGATAGCGTGGCCTCCATCACCCGAGAGACGACGCTCGCGGGCCGCAGCCTCCCGCGCTGGTGGGTGTCCCCGCGGGCCGCAGATGCCGAGCAGCTCGGCCTGCAGGTCATGGTGACCGCGGAGGGCATAACGAAACCGGACCGGATCGTGTTCGCCAACTGGAAAAGGCTGAGTGATGCAGCCTGGGGATATGACACGTCGGGCTCCCGCGACTTCAGCCTCCTGCCGTATTCCAAGAACGATTCAGCGGTGGCGCAGTACTACGACCCTCGTCCCCTTGCGCAGGGCAGCCAGTTCACCGTGACGCTGGTGATCGGGAAGTACAATCCCGCCGGCTTGCCCGCCAGCTCCGCCATGGCGTCGGCAGACTTCGCCAGCTCCATCCAGCAGTTGCTGGCTGCGGGGAAGAACGCCGCCGGCGCGGCGGCGGGCCTTCGCGCCGACCTTGGCACTGTGGATGCAATTCTGTCGCGCGTGGATTCCGCCCTGGCCCCTGGGGCTGACATCGGCGAGGGCGACCTCTCGTTGATGGAATCCACCATCAGCGACCTCAAGGCTCGCTCTTCGACGTACGGCAAATGAAAGGGAAAGGCCTCGGCGAGGCGCGAAGGCTCTTTCGGGCCAGAAAGTTTCCAGACGTCATACGGGTCCTGGAGCCGGAAGTCTTCCGCTACAGGGAAAGCTTCGACTATTTCTCCCTGCTTGGCTCTTCCTGCCTGCACACAGGAGACCTTGGAGGCGCCTTCTCATACCTCAGCAGGGCCAGGCATCTGTCCCCCGACAATGTGGGCGCGCTGCTGGGGATTGCGGCCATCCATTTCCGGCGGCATGAGACTGAGGATGCAATCAAGCGATGGCTGGAAGTCCTCGAGCTGGATCCCGGGAACAAGGTGGCGCGCAGGGGGATGGACCTCCTTCGGCGCGGGCTCTCCCAGGAGAAGCTCCAGGAGTTCATCGATTCGGGAAAGGTTCGCATCCTGTACCCCCCGCTTCCTCCCCGGGGCAGGCTGGGGCTCGTTGCGCTTGTCGTCCTTGGAGCGCTCGCCCTGGGCGCGGCCGGCTACCTCGGCGTGCGATTTTACCCCCAGCGCGTCCCGGAGCGCCCAGGCATAGCCGGCATCGAGATCCCCGGCGATCTTCCCCGTCTGACAGATACCGGCTCGGGCTTCACCTACATGTTGACGGAAAGTGATGTCCGCACGGCATTCAACAGAGCCAAAGGCTTTCTCCTTGCGTACCGCGACAACATGGCCACCGTGGAGATCAACCGGATCCTCCTTTCCAACGCCGCCCTTCCTGTCAAGGAGAGAGCGCGCATGCTCAAAGGCTTCGTGACGCAGCCGGATTTCCTGACGCTGAAGGATTCTTTCCCCTACACGACGGTTGCCGCCGAGCCCGCGCTTTACGATGGATGCTCGGTGAACTGGCGCGGCAAGATTGCGAACCTCACGGTGGGAAAGAACGCCATAACGTTCGATCTGCTGGTGGGATACGACAGAGAAAGGGAGCTGCAGGGAATCGTTCCGGTTTCGCTTGGCTTCGCCGCGGATCTGGCGAACGGAGGCGGTATCGAGGTGCTGGGCCAGATCGCATTCCAGGCCCGCAGGATCGGCCTTACCGCCATCTCCATCCACAAGCTTGCGGGAAACTAGCCGTGCGCGCCGTGGTTCAGCGTGTGCGGAACGCCGCTGTAGTCGTTGACGGGAGCAGCGTCGGCAGCATTGGCTCAGGACTGATTGTGTACCTCGGGGTCGGCAGGAACGATACAGACCGGGACCTGCGTATGATATGCGATAAGATCGCGCACCTTCGGATTTTCCCCGATGAGAACGGGAAGATGAATCTTTCCGTCACGGACGTGCATGGGGAGATCCTCCTGGTTTCACAGTTCACCCTTTTTGGAGACGCGCGGGAGGGACGCCGCCCTTCCTATACAGAAGCCGCGCCTCCCGAGATGGCCAGAATCCTGTACGAGAAGGCGGTTGAGACGCTGCGGCTGACCGGGCTCAGCGTTGCCACCGGGGAGTTTCAAGCGGCCATGGAGGTCACGTACACAAACATCGGCCCAGTGACGATCCTCATCGATTCGGAGAAAAAGTTCTGATTCCGAGCTTCCGAGACTTCAAGGCGCTGATCTGGGAGCACTACCGGAAGCATGGGAGGCAGATGCCATGGCGCCGGACGCGGACACCGTACCGGATACTGGTCTCGGAGGTCATGCTCCAGCAGACCGGAGTAGCCAGGGTGCTCCCGAAATACCGCCAGTTCCTCACGGCATTCCCCAGCCTACGTTCCGTTGCCCAATCCCGCGTCCAGGATGTGCTGGGTGCGTGGAAGGGCCTTGGGTACAACCGACGGGCCCTTGCGCTGCGCAATGCAGCGAAAGTCATGCAGGAGAGGCATGGAAGCAGGGTCCCGAGGTCACTCGATGAGCTGCGCGCGCTGCCCGGCATAGGACGCGCCACAGCCTCAGCGATACTCGTCTTCTCTTTTAACGTGCCCCTTGTTTTCATGGAGACGAACATACGGCGCGTTTTCATCCACTTCTTTTTCCCAGGCAAACAAAGCGTGAAAGATTCAGAGCTGCTTCCGCTCATCGAAAAGACCCTGGACTGGAAAAACCCGCGGGAGTGGTACTACGCCCTGATGGACTACGGCGCACACCTTCGCGGCTCGGTGACAAATCCGAACCTGCGCAGCGCGGTCTACACACGGCAGGCCCCGTTCGAGGGGTCTCTCCGGCAGCTCAGAGGACGCGTGCTCGAGATCCTGCTGAGGCTTCGAAGCGCAGACGGTGCTGACATCCGGAAAGCCCTGCCCAGGTCGGACCCGCGGCTTGCGCAGGCCCTCGATCAGCTCGTTGCCGAAGGCTTCCTCAGGGAGAAGAACGGCCGCTACTTCTTCAGGTAGTCGTCCGCGTTGAACGACGCCAGAAGGGGGGAAAGAGCAAGCTCGCTGTTGAGACGGAAGACGATCTCCGCGGCAAGGGGGGTCGAAGGGATGACCTGGAGGCAGGGAAGGCTCTGGCGTATGTCAGGGGTGCAGGGGATGGTGTCTGTCACGAGGATGGAGCCGACCAGCCTTTCATCGCACAGCTCCTTCAGCCTCTCCCGGGCCGGCGGTGAGAACACGGGGTGCACAATGGCGATGTTGACGGATCCCGGCTTCAAGGGAGCCAGCTCGCGAACGAGCTTGCAGATGGAGTCTCCCGTATCGATCATGTCGTCGATGATCCAGATGGTCTTTCCCTCAATGGGCTCCGCGGTCAGGATGGTGATGGATTCCACTGTGTTGGCAGAGGAGTAGTCCCTCTGTTTGTGCGAAATAACGATCCCTGTCCCGAAGGAGGCTGCGAAGCGCTTGGACAGGGCCTCGCCGCCTGCATCAACGGAGCAGAACAACCACCCATCATGGACTACCGTATGCAGGCGTTCGCGGGTCATGATGACATTGTCGCAGATATAGCGCTCCAGGAGCGTCCTGCCCGGTATGTCGTCCACATCGCAGATTGCCGGGTCTATGAATGTCTTGGACTTTTCCGAATGGAGCTGGAACGTGATGTAGTGGTTGATGCCAAGGCTGAGGAGCACCTTGAAGTGCAGCCAGAGCCCCACGGAGTTCCTGCGGGTAAGTCTGTCAGACCTGCCAGGGCTGCAGTAGGGCTCGAAGACGGTGATTCGTCCCGCCTGCGCCCTCCGCAAGGCGTCCACGGCGTGATAAGTCTCGATCTTGTTCTCCTCAGATGACAGGCCCAGCTCATTGCGGGCTGCTCCCACGAAAAGAAAGACATCGCAGCCGCGCACGGAGGTCTCGACCTCTGCCTCCATCTCACCATCGGCGAACCGCGAGATCGACAAGTCGCCGTGGATCTCCCCCTCTGTGGTGTCCTGGAAGCGTGGGTACGCGCGCAAGGCACGGGTCACCTGGCGGGCGTATCCCGCAAGGGCCCGGGTGGAGAAGACCAGGAGCCGTCCGCGCATGGGACGACTCTACCAGAAAAGCAGGCAGGAGTCCAAGGCTTTGGGTTTCCTAGCGCCCGGAGCCGGCCAGCTGACGCGACAGCTGGCGCGCCTTCTGGACGAGATTCTGATCCCGGGAGAGGCGGGCAATGGAGAGACATGGATCCAGAAAGTCCGTGTTGCCGATGGCCTGAACGGCGGAGAGGAAATCGAGAGCAAGCCCCATGTCGGGCAGCGACAGGTTCCCATCGGTCTGCCGGATCCGGTTGATGATGCCCGTCCCGACGTTCATAAGCGCTGGGAGCCGGTCCACGCCATCAAGGCGAGGCAACAGCCGAACGATGGTCCCCGTGAGCTGCGGATCGTCTAACCCGCCTATGCCCTGCACCATGTCAGCCAGAACGGATGAGTTGGCAACCAGCCTGTCGCGCAGGACCTGATCCCCCATCGACTGGTCGAAAAGCGATTTCATAGCGCGGCGAAGGAGATACTCAGTCTTGTACTGGCCGCTTTTCGCGAATCCGGAAAGGAGCCAGGAAAGGATGTCCGCCGCGTACGGATCTTTTCTCAGCCCCACCGCATCGCATATCTGCACGCCGGTCTCAAAGTCCCCATCCTTCAGGATGCCGAGGATCAACCCGTCATCCCCTCGGTTGCTTGCAGCCACGAACGCGCCCCAGTCCAGCGGGTACGCTGCGGCAGCCGAGACGCAGAGAATTACGACAACGAACGTTCTCCTGGACATGATCTGACTTCCGGCTATACTTATCGGCACCCCATCCCGCTTCTTGGCCTCTTCCCCGATTATCATACGCGATGTCTCAATAACCGACAGGCGAGTATTCCTACGCTATCACCGGTTGTAGCATGTCATTTTGGTGGTATGATATGGAGACACTAGCTCTTCGAAACATGCCCGAATGGTGGAGGGCAAAAGTGGATATTCGCATCCGCAAGGCAAGAGCAGCCGATCTCGAACAAATCCTCGGAGTCTATCGAGAGGCGGGCCTTGAGACCCGAGGGAGCCTGTCTCTGCAGACGGCATACGGCGTCCTGGAGAAGATGAGCTCGTACCCCAGTTACAACCTGTACGTTGCTGAGGTTGACGGAAAGATCTGCGGAACTTTTGCGCTCCTCATCATGGACAATCTCGCCAACGGCGGAGCGCCATCAGGTGTGGTGGAAGACGTCGCTGTGCCGCGCGCGTTCCAAGGACAGGGCATTGGAAAAGCGATGATGCGAGTCGCAATGGATACGTGCAGGCGCAACGGATGCTACAAGTTGACGCTTTCGAGCAACGAGATCAGGACCGAGGCCCACAGGTTCTACGAAGCGCTCGGATTTACGCGCCACGGATTCAGCTACAGGGTGGGGCTGTAGAGAGCAAACAACTGACCTCGAGGAGACGAAATGATCAATTTCGAAAACACAACAGCCCTCATTACCGGGGCCTCGTCAGGGATCGGCAAGGCATTCGCCGAGACTCTGGCCGCGAATGGAGCCAACGTGATTCTCGTCGCCCGATCCAAGGGCAAGCTCGACAGCCTTGCTGCGGCGATCAGGAAGAAGCACAGAGTCGCCGCAGACGTAATCGTGGCTGACCTCACCAAGGAGAAGGCCCCGGACGCCGTCTTCGCAAAGGTCCGGAGACTTCGACGCCAGCTCGACATCCTCGTCAACAACGCCGGGTTCGGAACCTACGGACGATTCCATGATCTGCCCACCGACGACGATCACAAGGAAATCATGCTCAACGTCGTGGCGCTGGTACGCCTGACGCACCTCTTCCTGCCTGGCATGGCCAGGAGGGGCGATGGCATCATCATGAACGTTGGCTCAGCGGCCGCCTTCCAACCCGCGCCTTTCATGGCCGTCTACGGCGCAAGCAAAGCTTTTGTGCTTTCTTTCTCGGAAGCGCTCTGGGCAGAATATCGGTCGCACGGCGTTCGCGTTCTGGCCGTGTGCCCTGGCCCCACTGAGACGAACTTCTTCAAGGTGGCGGGAAATGGGGATGCAACTCCCGGAAGGAAGCGGACGGTGGAGAACGTGATTGCCACTGCGCTTCGAGGTCTGGAACGAGGGAAGTCCTATGTCGTTGACGGCAGGCTCATTTACCTTGGAACGCTGTCGGTGCGGCTTGCGCCTCGCGGGATCGTGGCAAAGTCCGCAGCGCGTATCATGGCGCCCAAGCAGCGAGGCAGGAAGTAGGCGCGCCGATCGACCCGGCTTCGGCGATTTGTTTGTTGCCGTAGCGCGCTGAAGGGAGACATATTCAGAAAAGGCAGACAAGGGAGCGCTGACGGCTCTTCTTTGACAGCAAGGAGGACCCGATTGTGACGAAAATCGTTCAAGCGGTCATGCAAGAGCACGAAAGCGTCGTCCGAGACCTCTTTGCAGAATACCTTCGTTGGGTATGTCCCAGGATCTACGAGGAATACAAGGCAGTCTTCGATGCGGAGTCGATGATCACCCGAGACATGGAGACCATCGACATCTTTCTCCCGCCCAACGGCTTTCTTCTTCTGGCCTTCGAAGACGACTCACCAGCAGGATGTGCATGCACCAGAACCATCGGCGATAGAGTCGCGGAAATGAAACGCATGTACGTTCGCCCCACTCATCGTCGCAAGGGGATTGGGGCTGCTCTTGTCCAGGAATCAATTCGACGTGCGAGAGAAGAAGGATTCTCGGAGATGCGGCTCGACAGCGCGGGATTCATGCACGATGCCCATCGAGTCTATCGTTCGTTCGGCTTCAGGGATATTCCGCCGTATGAGGGCAGCGAGATACCCGAAGGATATAGAAAACATTGGGTCTTCATGAGACTGAATCTGAATTAAGGCTGACTCTGCAAAGGGCCGGATCTGCCTGCGACTCGACCGGCACGGCCCCGAGTGCGCTCGCCGAACGCGGGACAATCTTCGCAGCAGGTCAAATTGGTTAGATTGAAATCCTAATGAAATGGACAATGCGACAAGTTTGGACCACAAAAGCGGGCCCGCCAGAGGTCTTGCAGCTGCGCGAAGCGCCTGACCCGAGCCCAGGGCCCGGAGAGGTTCGCATTCGCGTCGAGGCCAGCGGCATCGACTTCGCGGATCTCTTGGCGCGCGTGGGCATCTATCCCGACGCACCCAAGATTCCTTGCGTGGTTGGCTATGAAGTAGCAGGAACGGTGGATGCCCTTGGCGAAGGCGTCATCGAATTGCACGCAGGCAAGCGCGCCAGCGTTGACAGAAATCGCGACGCCAAGAGCTTCGGCTAATTCCCCGCGCGCGGCTCCGTACTTGAGAGCCGCATCTGTGTGCACTGCTATTCATCCGTCCCACTGCCGCGTAACGGCAACGGCGACCGCAATGAGCTCTCGTGTCTTTGGGTCAAGCATCATTTGAAGGACCTCCTTAACTATCGAGATTTCGCGCCTCTTCGCAGCGAAGATAGCTCCCTAAATGTATTGAGGAAGCGTCGGGCCTTGCAATCCAAAGCAATGCCGCTTCGCGACCTACGCGCCTGCCTGCGCTTCATCTTGCGCGCCTCGGCACTTGCGACATATACTCATCAGTACCCGCGGCGCAATCGGCGCGGTATTTCTCCCGTGCTTGAGAGAGAAGAGGCAAAGAACTGATGGCAAAAAAGGAAGTCCCGGCCGCTGAGAAGAAGTCGCCCGTGCAGGAAGAGAAGGCTCGGGCCCTGGAAGCTGCCCGGCTGCAGATCGAGAAGCAGTTCGGCAAGGGGTCCCTCATGAAGCTGGGGGAGAACGCAGGTCACACCGACGTGGACGTCATACCGTCCGGCTCCATCCTCCTGGACGCCGCCCTTGGCGTTGGCGGTTATCCCCGGGGGAGAGTGATAGAGATCTACGGCCCCGAGTCCTCCGGCAAGACCACTCTCGCCCTCCATGCCATTGCGGAGTCGCAGAAGCTCGGAGGCATAGCCGCATTCGTTGACGCTGAGCATGCGCTTGATCCGGTGTATGCAAAAAACCTCGGGGTGAACGTTGACGAGCTGTGGGTCTCCCAGCCGGACACGGGAGAGCAGGCCCTGGAGATCGTCGAATCCCTGGTGCGCTCGGGCGCCATGGATATCATCGTGGTTGACTCGGTGGCGGCGCTCACCCCACGGGCCGAGATCGAGGGTGAAATGGGAGACTCCCATATGGGCCTTCAAGCCAGGCTCATGAGCCAGGCGCTGCGGAAGCTGACGGGCACAATCTCCAAGACACGGACATGCCTTATCTTCATCAACCAGATCCGCATGAAGATCGGGGTCATGTTCGGCAACCCTGAGACAACGACGGGCGGCTTCGCCCTGAAGTTCTACTCAACCATCCGCCTCGAGGTACGGAA
>Ga0187881_10002265_pt1 | contig 18476 bp, 20 predicted proteins | sample June2016WEW_19_1_2_FD_133017 | JGI IMG/M metagenome (GOLD analysis project Ga0187881, IMG submission 133017) | Peatland microbial communities from SPRUCE experiment site at the Marcell Experimental Forest, Minnesota, USA - June2016WEW_19_100 | ecosystem: Environmental > Terrestrial > Soil >...
CTTTTTCATTCTTAGCATTGTCCTTGGCCTGCTGGGCGGACGCGGGCAACATCACTTCATTCTAGAACAAGATTGCAGGCAAGGCGGAATCAGACTGAAGGCAGCCCGCCGAGTCGGCTCGAAGGAGGTGTCAGGCAGCAAACGGCATGCGAACGCGCACCGCTCTAGCTAGCGCCTTCTTCTCAAGCGGATCTGGCTCTGAGGGCTGCGTCGCCGGCTCCGGGCGAGGTCGGAGCACCCGCTCCGGCGGCTTCTTGGTCGGCCTTCGGTTGGAAACGGCTGAGGTGGGCTTGCTCGGCCGCTGGGCGTTACGGCCCGCTCGGGGCTTTCGATCTGGCATCTGCCGACAGTCTGGGAGCTAGGCGCTCCCTCCCGTTCGGCACAGGGCATCCGCGTTCGGCAAAGTACGGGGGCTGCGGGCCTTGGACGCCCACAACGGGCTACGATCTAATGATAATCCCTATTGCGGGGGACGTGCTTGAGCGGGTGGGGGGAAGCGAACCCGCGTTATCGGCGTGGGACACCGGGCGCTCGCCTTGAACACCCGCACCCTTACGGCATGCACCCGAAACTTGAAAAACGATTCCAGGCCGCCTATGTGGTCAGGCGGGTCGCGTCGAGCGTCTTGTGCTAGTCCACGTGGCGGTCGCAGACGGCCTGGAAGTCCGCGGGTGTCTCCCGCCGGAGTTGCCAGAGCTTGGTCGGGCAGCGGGGGCACAACCGGCATCTCACCCTGTTCGTCCCGCCCGAGGCCTCGGGCTCGAGGCTCGGCGTGGCGATGCCCGTGATGTGCGGTCGGACCTACGTCATGGCCGACTCATGGGCGAAGGCGAGCCACGCCAAGGGCAAGCGTTGCGGCCTGTGCCAGCAGTTCGTTCCTGGCCACGAGACCGTGGGCACGTGGGCGGTGAAGACGGCTATCGCGCCGCGGAGAGCGAGGGCCGAATGAAAAAAGGGGACCCCAGAGGCGGGTTCCGGGGTGCGCTTGCTTCCCATGCGGCTCTTCGGAGATGCTAGTTTTCTTTCTTCGGATTCCGTTCACGTACCATCGGTCCCGTCCTCCCCTCATCCTTGGGGGTGTTTTTCCGTATCATTGGCCCGGTACTGCCCTCCTCCTTTGGCGTGTGTTTCCCCATCATCGGACCGGAGCGAGGAGGGTTGCCAGAACCAGCGCCACCTGAGCTTGGAGGCGTGCCAGGATCAGAGGAACGGGAATCATTGATGCTTTGCTCCTCATCTGGAGTAAAAAGTTCCTCCTCTTTGTCCTCCCTCCACCACTTCCGGGACAAGTCGCAAACACGTCTGGCAGCTTGGTAATCGTAGGATGACCGGCTCACATTCTCTGCAACCCGCACCGTGGCCTTCAATCTAGCCTTCAGGTCGTTCTTCATATCGTCCGGCCATTGGGCACCACTGAGAGGACTGGGACAACCATGGGTCGGGCAGAACGATGAGAGAACCGCGTCTAGCTCATCACGGGTGCTATAGGTGCTCATCTGCTATCCCTCCTCAGCATGGTCGGCGATCTAAATTGTTCCTTGTTCCAAAACATAGTCTACAGCCGATGTGCATCGAGGGCATGGGTGGCCCTTCTCTTGGTCAAGGCGGCAGATGAGATGGGGAAGTTAGCACATAAGACCGGACCAATTCCTGCCGGTTCGGCGGCGGCAATTACATCCGCTGACATCGCCTCCCAAATCCATGTCGTGGAGCGCACCGTCACTCGCGCTCGCTGGCCCACTCCTTCCGCCAGCCTCATAATGCCTGACAGCGTTATCCGCCCGACCCCGCGATGGGGAGTTGCTCAATCTCTTGGTTGGCTTGGTCTAGTTCGTCCACTGCCGAGCGAAACGGCTCGTTCGTAGCGAGCCAGGCGCTATTGCACTCCTCGTGGAACCTGTCCACCGCCCGCTGGCGCTAGGCCGCCCCGCTTGGATCGCTCGTGCTGGGCCGGGAACTGGAGTTGGGCCAGGAGCCGGAGGTAAAGGCGCCTCCAGGGAGTGCGCCAGCGAGCGTGCATCCGACCCAGAGCCCTCTAGCCGCTTGCGGGAGGCCTGCCGACGTCGATGGGCGACCTTCCAGGCGGACCCCTTGCGGGCCGTCAAGCGTTGCTTATGAGAATGAGGCTTCCCGGAAGCGGAGTAGCCGTCAGTAGTTGCCCGTCGCGCGCGAGCTCTTGTGCATCCAGGAACCAAAACCCTTCCGCCCCACGCCTCACGTGCTCAGGAGGACCTTGGCATTGATGTCCCTGCCGGGCGGCCTCCGCCGGAGCCGCAAAGCGCGTGTACACTTCACAGGAACTCGTGGCTCGACGACGACAAGCCCACAAAGATTGATACGGGCTCCTGCGAAATCTGTGGGCAACTTGACGGGAAGCACTTGACGAGCTGTTCGAAGTACAACTGGTCCAAGGTCTCGAGGGAATAGAAGGGGCCAAGAGGAGGGAAGTGAAGAACGTAGGCCTTGCACTGTTCGTCGCTGGCATAGCCTGTTGTGTGTTCATCACTATCCAGTTTTGGGGGATTCTGGTGGTCATCGGGCTGACGATGATGGTTGTCGGTGTGCTTACTGGCGGCCACGACAAGAAGGCAGCGGCCGCAGCCGGGGACCAACTCAGGCGCGACCGGAATTGCCGATTCTGCCACCAGTCAGTCGTCGTCAAGTTCGAGGCCCCACTACCGAGCGAGTTCGCGGACATCAACGCGGCGATTACAAAGACGGTAAGGGGCCCATGCCCGTACCGCGGCAAGCCCTTGGCGTCGACCCTTACGTTCGCCAACCCGCTGCAGAACAAGGAACCGATCTTCGCAACGCTCGACGATCTCACCGGTTGACTTCGCTCAGGAATCACGTCGCCCGCTCCCGGTTGCGCCTGGCATCTCCGAATAGCTGGCGGCCTTAGGACAAGCGCACGACAGGTCAATGGCGAAACCACTTCTTCTAATCGCTGGAATACCGGCGGCGGGCAAGAGCTATTTTTCGGAATGGCTTGAATCAAGGCATGAGTTCCTGTACCTCGAGGTATACAACCACGACCCGCACAGGGACCGGTCAATGGTTTCAGCGGGCCTGGAGAAAGAGTGGGCATGTTGCCGGCAAGGCAATGCGTGTTCTCAATTCGTCGAGGCGCTGCGGGAGCGACGTAAGCCAATTGTCCTAGAGTGGGGTTTCCCGGTTCGGTGCATCCAGGCAGTTCGGGCGCTAAAGGAAAGCGGATTCTCAATCTGGTGGTTTGACGCGGACTATGAGGTTGCAAGGAAGAAGTTTGTCGAGAGGGCAAGAGACAAGTTGAGGGACTTTGACAGCCAGATGCGGGACTTTGACGTTCAGATGCGAGGCATTGAGAAGCAATGGCTCAACATCAAGGCCCTCTTTGACCCCAACATCATAACTACGCTGGACAACCGGGAACTTCTTGGACGTCGAGGAGATATTCCTTCACATCGTGAATGGGTCGGGCAGTTCCAGCCGCGAGCGACACCTCTCGCGGCGTGGCGGCCATGGCGCTATGCCTTCGTAGGTATTACACCCCCCACGGGCAAGGCCATCATCGAGAATGCTCGTAAACCCATCGCAGACTACCGCCCTGCTCCGCCAGGGCCTCATAGCGCAACGCGGACATCATGAGGTACGCGCCAGGATCGCTCGGCGGCTCTTCAATATCGCTTTGTAAAAAGCAATCCATCCAGAAAACTAAGAATCTCTTTCCGGAATTGTTCGATTTTCTTCTTGTCCTTCTCCCATGCACTGCGAAGTTCTTGCTCTGACAGATTGCCTCCCTTGGCTATTTCCAAGAAGGTCGGACCTCCACTTACAGTGGTAAATTTTTGAAATTGCGCAAAAAACTGCGACCAGTCCTGCTGGATTGTCGGAGTTGCCCTTGCAATCCAGTTCTTGACCGGAACCAAGGGTTCATCAGGATAAGCTGGTAATGCAATTTGGTCGAGCTCCGCTCTTAGCCCAGAGAGCCGCTTTTCTTCAGGGGACGACATCGTGGTATCCACTCTCCTCCTGTCCCACGCGCATGGCTGTTTCCGCCAGCCACTCGTACGCCTTACCATCATTATATACAAGTCCACCGCCTCGCGGAGGCCTGTGGTGGCCGAAAACCCCATCTGGCCATATTGAAGGTCACAGGGTCCAATGAGAGGGGACGATCGCGAGGCCGGTGGACTATAGTTGAGGTAGGGTGGGGGGCCAGGAGCAGAACCTAAGACCAGCTGATTGCGCGCCGATCGGGTTGAAAGCCATTAACGCTCAACGAATAGGGGAAAATCGGCTGACCGCGCGTGAGTGCGCAAAAAGAGAACCGAGGCGATTTGAGCCTCGGTTCGTCTATTTGGTCGCGGGGACTAGACCCGCCTCTGCCCTGAGGCCAGTCCAGCCTGCGCCAGCCGGGGGCCGAGGGGAACCAGCGACCTCTGGGCTACCAATCCGCAAGCTTACAGGCCGAGTCCGGGCTGCTCTCGGATGCATGGGAGAGGCGGCCGTGATGGGCCGCTTCTCTATCACTTCACCCAGAGGGAAAGGCGCACGTCATCTGGCCCCAGTGTCGCCGTGTAGTTCTCCCCCATCGCCAGCAAACTCCTTGCTCCTGAACGACGTCGGCCAAGGCTAGCGTTTGCCCTGGTCGGGATCGTTTTGGAAAAAGGGCCCCTCGTAGTGCGACCCGGGGGGGACGGGCTGGCCACGAGGGGCAGTGGGAGTGGATCCCTTCACAGCCACGAGTCAAGCCCGTGGGCCTCATGGGAGCGTAGCAAGTCCGACTCATCGAGCATCAAGTAGTGCGGGGTCATCTCTGTGGTGGCATGGCCCATGAGACGCGAGATGGTGATCACGTCCATTCCCTGCCTCAAGGACATAAGGGCAAAGGTGCGGCGAAGCGCGTGGGGTGTGACCTTGAGGCCTGCCCGCTTGCTGAGGCGAGCGAATAGGGCCTGCACCCCTCGTTCGGTAAGCCTCATCCCGTCCCTCGTTTGCCACAGCGGGGCGGAGGGCTGTGGAGGCGCGGCAAGTGTCCTCCGGTACGCAAGGATCGCCCTGCGCGAACGAGCGCCGATGGCCGACATGCGGGCTTTGCCTCCCTTGCCTCGGCGAACCATCACAGAGCCGGTGGCAAAGTCCACATCCTCCCAGTTGAGAGCTACGGACTCAGCCCTCCTCACTCCTGAATCAGCGAACACGAGGAGCAAGGCTCTATCTCGGGGTGTCCAGCACGCTTTCAGCGCGGCCCTGAACTCCTCCAGGTCCAAGAATGGCAATCGTTTCTTCTCCAGCTTGGGCATGGCGAAGCCGATAGCCTGAGAGATATAGCCCTCGCTGCGCCAGAAACGAAGAAGCGTCTTGGCCCCTCTCGCTTTCGCATGGAGGGTAGTGTCTTTGACTCCTCTTTCGGACACCGCGGCCAGCCAGGCCCTCGGGTGCGAGGGGCGAACATCCGAAGGGGACCTGACGCCTTGAGATTCCAGCCAGGACACGAATTCGCCGGCTGTGTAGCGGTAATGCTCCAGCGTTGCGGGGCGTAGTCGCATTGCTTGACGGGACAGGTAGAAATCCTGAAGGGATGTGCGCAGATCAGCGGATGGTGGAACGCAAAAAGCGGCGGGGGGAAGTTCCCGAATAAAGGACTCCTCGCGCATGGTTTCTGCTCCTTGCAACAGCACCAGACGCGAGAATCAGGTCAAAACAAAGGGGAGGAGCGGATGACGGGATTCGAACCCGCGAATCCTTGCTTGGGAATAGAGCGGGTTTCAAGTCACCGAGAGGCCTTGCTTTTCCCAGATTTTCCGCGATGACGCCATCAAGATTCCGACGAATAAAGTGTCCTACCCGTGCTCGTTGTACCAGGGACACGCTCTGCGGTCTGTTCTCCCTCCACCAAGATGTCCATTCACCGACCGGCCTCCACGGCGCACTCAAACACGCATCGACACCTCAGAACGCGGAGGGAAAAGCCCTGAGCCAAGCGTAGTCGTTCATGTTACATCACCCTAGGCCACAAGTCCAGTACGGTGGCACTTGGCCGCCCAAACCCAGGCACCCACCCTGTGCTTGCCACGGGTCGCGCCGAGATTCTCGTCAAGCATGGCGATGTAGCGGAATATGACTCTGATCCCGATATCTCGCATCAGGCGTTGGGGTCACATCAAGTCCGTTCCCTGGGGCGATGCCATGAGCGCATAGGTCTTCCTGAGCATTGGCGGGGTGATGCGAACGATAGCAGGGTGATTGCGTTCGATGGAGCCCAGGCTTTCGAGTAGCGGGCATTGGACTCGCCCCCCTTGCCGGACTTGGCCAGCCTGCCCAAGCCGCAGACCGGGAGAACCAGCGATCTCCGGGGTATGAGAGTTCGTCGGCAGGCGCCATGGGAGTGAGGATTGGACAGGATACGGATGGGCAATGCTGGTGTAGCGTGGAGCAGCTGCGACTTCCGGTCGTCGCGAGGGTCGGATTGATTTGCCTACCCGTGGCAGGCTTCAAGATTTCTTTATTTTTCCGTTAACCAATCGACAAGTGACTGCGGTATAGGTGGGATTGTCGGCATAGGAGGTCAAATGACACTTGCCTCGGAACTGGCAATCCCAGTTATCGCGCTGACCTATATCGGTGTGGCCTTGGGGGAATTCCCCGGTCTGAAGACGAACCGCGCCACCATCGCGCTGGGGGGTGCCGTGTTGTTGCTCGGCCTTCAGGTCCTGACGCCGCGGGCGGCGTTGCAGTCAATTGACCTCAACACCCTGCTGCTGTTGTTGGCGATGATGATCATCAGTGCGCATCTGCGCTTGGCGGGGTTTTTCAGTTGGATGGGGCAGTTAGTCGCCCGGCGCACGCGATCCTCACGTCTGATGCTGGCATGGGTGATCGCAGTTCCCGGGGTTCTGGCGGCCGTTTTCATGAATGACACTGTCGTCCTCGTATTCACGCCTCTGGTGGTGGACTTGGCACACACCATGCGTCGTGACCCGTTGCCCTATTTGTTGGGACTAACGACAGCAGCGAATATCGGGTCGGCAGCGGCCATGACGGGCAACCCGCAGAATATCCTGATCGGGTCGTCATCGCACATACCGTTCAATGTTTTTCTGGCCAAGCTTGGACCAATCTCGTTGATTGGACTTGCGCTGTCCTGGGTCATCCTTCTATGGCTCTATCGAGGGGAGTTTGACCGACCTTGGGAAGGGCCGGCAGAGGTGCTTACTTCGGGACATGTTGATACGACGTCATTGCGAAGGAGCCTAATCCTTGTTGGATTGATGGTCGTGGCATTCGTGGCCGGGATCCCTGTCGCAGCCGCCGCAGTTGCCGTCGCGGCTGCCTTTCTGGTGTCGCGCCGAGCTCGGTTGGAAGTCGTGTTTGCCCAAGTCGACTGGTCTGTCTTGGTCTTTTTCTTGGGCCTTTTCGTCGTCACCGGTGCGCTGGAGCGCATCCGCTTGGTTGATCAGGTCGTCGCGCTGATAGAACCGTTCGCCCGCGCTGGGGTTTGGCCGTTTGCCGTGGCCGTAGCACTGCTGTCCAATCTGGTTTCAAATGTTCCCGCCGTGTTGCTTGTGCGCCCATTGGTGTCGCAACTCGCGAATCCTGTCCAGGCGTGGCTGACCCTGGCCATGGCCTCGACACTGGCAGGGAACCTGACGCTGGTCGGATCCGCCGCCAATCTAATTGTTGCGGAGGTCAGCCGGGCGCAGGGCGTGAGGATCTCCTTCCGTGAATACCTGCGGGCAGGCGTTCCGATCACGCTCATGACGATTGTGGTCGGAGTTCTCTGGTTGAGCCTTGTGGCTTGACCGGTGGTGCCTCCAAATCGCTCTTTGGCCTCCGGTAGGGACTGAAAGGCAGCTGAGGATACAATACCAGCCGCATGGAATCGACCTCCGTGACCCCCTTGCGGATCCTTGTCATCGAAGATGAAACAACCATCCTCGAGTTCCTTCGGGTGGGCCTGACCTACGAACACTATGAAGTGAGCGAAGCTGTGGACGGGCCTACCGGATTGGCACTGGCGCGGCAGCGGGAGTTTGACCTTGTCATCCTCGATGTGATGCTGCCCGGGCTGGATGGTTTTGCGGTGTGCCGCCAGCTGCGCGAATCGGGCAAAGACGTGCCGATCATCATGTTGACGGCGCGCAAGGAAGTGGCCGACCGGGTAGCGGGGCTGAACCTTGGAGCCGACGACTACCTGACTAAGCCCTTCAGTTTTGAGGAACTCCTTGCGCGCGTGAACGCAGTGTTGCGGCGTCGCGGTCGGTCCGGTGAGCCGCTTGTTCTAAGGGCAGCAGATCTGACTCTCAACCCTGATACACACGAGGTGTATCAAAAGGGGAAGTTGCTGGATCTCCCGCCGATAGATTTTTCCTTGCTTGAGTTGTTCATGAGGCACCCGCGCCGCGTTTTCACTCGCGAAACGCTGCTGAATCGAGTCTGGGGTTACGAGTACGTCGGAGACACCAACGTGGTGGATGTCCACATTGGGCATCTGCGGCATGCCATTGGGGATGACGAACATCGTCTGATTTATACCGTGCATGGTGTTGGCTACAGTTTCAGGCCCGGCGATGCGTGAGAGGTGGCGCAGCCTGTCGCTTCGTTCCCGCCTGACGATCCTGTCAGTCGGCTTGGCATCGACGTTGCTCGGAGCCCTGGGCGGCGCCCTATACTTGAATCTGCGCAGGTTCCTTTACGACAGCACAGCCCTGCGCGTGCGGGCCCAGGCAAAGCCTGTCATTGAGGGCCAGGTCAGCTTTAGTGCGAGCGAGGAACTGGAGACGATTGCGGGTGACCTGAGCCGATCACTCACTTCCCTCGACACAACAGCCACTATTTTCAATCGGCAAGGAAAGCTGCTTGCCAATGGACGGCGCCTGCCCGAAGAGCCGATTGCCGCGCGACCTTGGCCTGACCTCTTGCGCCGTGCCTTGGATGGGGAAAAGGAAATCACATATAGGAATTCATCCGATGGAGAAAGGGCGTTGGTTTCGCTAGTCCCTGTCCGGCGTGGACCGGGGTCTCCGGAGGTGGTGGGGGTGGTGCAGTTGACGACCCGGCTTGCCGCCGTCGATCAGATCCTCTCACGCCAGAAGAAGATGCTCAGTCTGGGAGTTATCCTTGCGGTAGGCTTGGGTCTTGTTGGGGAGTTGTGGTTGACGCGGTCGGCGCTTGATCCTTTGAAGCGAGTGATTGGCACGATTCAGCGCATTGCGGCGGGTGATCTGGGGGGCCGCGTACAGCTGCCGCAGAGACAGGACGAGGTTGGGCAACTGGCCACAGCGGTCGATCGGATGGCGGGCAGTATTGAGACCACGTTGGAGAGCCAGAGGCGCTTTGTGGCAGCTGCGGCGCATGAACTGCGCACGCCTCTCAGCGCCTTGTTGGGTTCTGTCGATGTCCTGCAGCGTGGGTCTCAGGACGATCCGGCTGCTGCACGGTCGTTGCTTCAAGGGATGCATCGAGAAGCTACGCGTCTGAACCGATTGACGGATCAGTTACTAGCGCTCACTCGGCTCGAGGAACCCGCAACGCTTCGTCTAAGAAGGATAAACCTGGCCGACTTCCTTGATGAGGTTGTGAAATCGGTGAGATATCTCGTTGAAGGTAGGACCTTTCGCATCGTTCGGGGACCGGACAGCCAACTGGAGGCTGATCCGGACCTGCTAGAGCAGGTATTTCTAAATCTCATTGATAACGCAGTGCATCATAGCGATGCTCATGGCGTCATCGAGGTGGGTTGGAATGTGGACAAGAATTCGGTCATGATCTGGGTGGTGGACAACGGCGAGGGGATCTTGCCAGAAGACTTGCCCCACATCTTCGAAGCGTTCTACCGCGGCGATCGCTCGCGGTCGCGCCGCCATGGGGGAAGTGGGCTGGGTTTGGCGATTGTGCGGGAAATCATACAGGCCCATGATGGGGTCATTCAAGTCGACAGCGAGCTTGGTCATGGCACGTGCTTCGTTATTCTCTTGCCTTTGCGGTCGCGTGGGCCTTCAGAGTTGGGAGAGCATGGGCAGGGTTCTGGCGGACTGATGGAAATAGCCGGAGGGCACCTAAGGGAAGTGAAAGGCTAGATCCGTGGGACATCGTATTCGACCAGTTCAATTGCGTCCACGGTTACAGGTAGCGGGGGCTGGAGCCACTCGTCCTGGCGGACGGGGCCAGGGACCCAGCGACCTCCGGGCCACTAGGCCAACGAGCTGACCTGCCAACTTGAGCCGTCTAGTTCCTGGGAATTCCGTAAGTGTCGTTCACGAATGCACCCTGGTCTCGAAGAAGCAGGGGATCATACAGATCGTAGGGGAGAGGGCGAAAGATGGCCCAGGGATCGCCAGGGAGAACCATCATTGGCGGACTCTTTGGTCTCGCTGGCGCAGAATGCGTCTTGCCATCGCCTAGGGTGTACAGCGACTAAGGCTTGGAGGCTGGTGAGGGCACAGGGTCAAGAATAAAGTGACTCTCGAACACGGCCAAAGAGCTACTAAGAGAACGCAAGTGAGGAATCCGGGTCTTTTGAAGCGAGAATCTCGGAAGGCATTTGGGTTGCCAAGGAATCCATGATTCTGGGGTAAGTGTCTTTCAAGGCATCCGGCCTCCGATGCGAGGCCGGATGGGCTTCTTTTTGGCTTTGAGAGCGGGTGACGGGATTCGAACCCGCGAATGCTTGCTTGGGAAGCAAGTGCCTTACCACTTGGCCACACCCGCCCGGATGCCTCGCGATTATATCAGCCCGGTTTTCGGGAAGCAATTCCGTCCGAGACGATCTGTTTCCAGACGAGGTAGAGCGCCGTGTTGACTCCCCATCGTTCTGCGCTCGCGGGCGGTCCACTGAAAATGCGCGAAGTCTCCTGAACACCCTCCGGGTTCGCAATCACGATGAGAGCTTCGGAATCTGGAGAACCGCGCCGCACGCAAAGGCCCAGGGTCCACGGGCTCTGACGCTCGCGTCCCCAAGCCTCTGTCGTGCCTCTCACCTCGGCCGGACCAGCGGCCGAGCCTCCTAACGTCAGTCCCCCGGCGTAGCTCCCCGGAGCGGAGGTTGCCCCAAGTCGCCCTGACAGTCTTCCGCCCGTTCCCCATTCCACCGTAGCCAATGTCAGAGTCCGCAAGGCCAAGCGGCTTAAGACGACTTGCTCGAGTGTTTCCTCGTCTTGGCCGAATACCGCCTCGGGAAGGCGTTTCCGCACTTCCGAGGCCATCTGGGCCAGGGAGGCCAGCAATTGCGCCGGATGGTCGCCCTTGGCCGTGATTCTGACGTCGATGATTCCGCTGTGCGCAGCCAGACCCACCGTGGGGTTGGAGAGTCGCTCCAGGTCAGCCACGCGTTCGTCGATTTGAGATTCGCCCAACCCGACCAGGTGCAGGACCGTGGAACGGATCAGGCTGCGTGCCCCCAGCTTTTCTTGGAGGTAGGGGATCACGGTGGCCTTGAGCATGTGCTCCATCTCGCGCGGAACCCCCGGAAGCGAGAGTAGGGCAGAACTTGCAGTCTCCACGATGAAACCAGGGGCCGTCCCGACCGGGTTCTCAATTGGAAGGGCACCCTTGGGCAAGAAGGCTTGGCGGCGGTTGTTCTCCGTGGGGGTCCGCCCCCAGCGTGACATGCGCGCGGAGATCGCCTCCCACAGTTCCGGGCGAAACTCCAGCGGCAGGCCAAATGCCTCGGCGGCCGCCTCCCGGGTGGGGTCGTCCACCGTGGGGCCTAGGCCGCCGGTCGTGATTACTCCTTCGGCTCGCGAGCTGGCCTGCCGAACCGCCTGCGCGATGCGGCTCGGATTGTCGCCCACCGTCGAGATCCAGTGCAGGTCGAGGCCTGATTCCCGCAGGGCCAGGGCGATGGCCCGGGCATTCGTGTCGAGGATATCTCCGAGCAGGAGCTCGGTGCCGATGGTAATGATCTCGATCGCCATGAGGTTCCGTCGCGGAGGAGGGGAACTCAGCTTTCCCCGAGGTAAGCCTTGCGAACCATTTCATTCGCTCGCAGGTTCTCGGCCGTGTCCTGCAGCACGATCGTGCCGGTCTGCAGGACATAGCCCCGGGTCGCGATGGAAAGCGCCATCAGCGCGTTCTGCTCAACCAAGAGGATCGTCGTGCCCTCGCGGTTGATGCCGCGCACGGTCTCGAAAATGCTCTCCACCAGGATCGGGCCGAGGCCCATAGAAGGTTCATCCATGAGCAGCAGGCGGGGGTGCGCCATCAGAGCCCGACCGATGGCAAGCATTTGCTGTTCGCCGCCCGAGAGAGTTCCAGCCACTTGTCGATTCCGCTCCTGCAGGCGGGGAAACAGAGAGAAAACCCGATCCAAGTCCTGGCGGACCCCGGCCCGGCGGTCGCGGCTGTAGGCTCCCAGGTCCAAATTCTCGGCCACAGTGAGACGCGAGAAGATGCCGCGACCCTCGGGAACCATGGCCACCCCTTTCTGCACAACCTGGTGAGCTCGATAGCTGGCCAGATCCTCGCCCTACAGGCACACCAGACCTTGGCGCGGCTTGAGCAGTCCGCAGATGGTCCGCAGGGTGGTCGTCTTTCCGGCTCCGTTGCCGCCGATCAGGCTGACGATCTCTCCCTTTTCGACGGTCAGGGAAATTCCCTTGAGCGCGTGGATGTTTCCGTAGTAAGAGTGCAGGTCCGAGACTTCCAGCAAAGGCATGGGCGGATATCCCGGTGCGGTGTCTAGGCGGCGGCCAGGTGGGCTTGCCCCAAGCCCGAAGAGGCCCCACGCCCGAGATAAGCCTCAATGACTCGGGGGTTGCGCTGGATCTCCAGAGTAGTCCCTTCGGCGATCTTCAGGCCGTAGTCGAGAACGGTCACCTGCTCGCTGATGCCCATGACCACCCGCATGTCGTGTTCGATCAGAAGGATCGTAATCCCCAATTCGTCCCGCAGGCGCTGAATGAAGCGCATCATTTCATGGGTCTCATTCGGATTCATGCCCGCGGTGGGCTCGTCCAGGAGCAAGAGCCGGGGTCGGCTGGCCAGCGCGCGGGCCAACTCCAGTCGGCGTTGGGCTCCATACGGCAAGTTGCGTGCCAACTCGTCCCCCATCCCCGCCAAGCCGACGAAGAGCAGAAGCCGGTTGGCCTCCTCGACGGCGGCCCGTTCCTCCTGACGCATGCGGGGAGTCCGCAGTACGGCCTCGAACCACATGGAGCGGAGACGCGGGTGCTCCCCGACCAGGATGTTCTCGATTGCCGTCATGTTCGCGAAAAGGCGGATGTTCTGATAGGTGCGGGCGATGCCCTGATAGGTAATCTGATCTGGGGCGAGCCCAAGGAGGGAGCGGCCGTAGAAAAGGATGTCCCCCGAATCAACCGGGTAGAAGCCCGTGACGCAGTTGAAGACCGTGGTCTTGCCGGCTCCGTTTGGACCGATGACACTGGCGATCCGGTGTTCGGGGACGACCAGGTCCAGGCTGCCGACCGCCGCTAGGCCTCCGAAGGTTTTGGTAAGCTGGCGGATTTCAAGCGCGGACGTCATCGTGGGTCGCTCTTTCAGGGCTCGGCGAGCCTGTTTTTTCGGGTTCGGGAAGGCTCTCGTCGGCATGCATCTCTAACCTCCGGCGGCGAGAGGGAAGGATCCCTTCCGGCCGTACAATCATCATCACGACCAGCAGCGCCCCAAAGGCAACCAAGCGGTAGTCTTCGAGCTGGCGCAATACCTCGGGCAACCCCTTGAGCACAAGCGCTCCGGCGATCACGCCCGGCATGTTCCCCATCCCTCCCACGATCACCAAGCAGAGCACGTTGATCGAAACCATGATGGTGTAGTCATCCGGGCCGGTAAACTGGTTTCGGGACGCGAAAAACACTCCGCCCAGGCCCGCGAATGCAGCCCCGATCCCAAACGCCAGCAGCTTCTGGACCAGGGTGTTGACTCCCATCGCCCGGGCCACCGTCTCGTCCTCGCGCATGGCGACCCAGGCCCGCCCCACCCGCGAATTTTGGAGGCGCATCGTAATGAAGATAATGACGACCGCGCCAATCGCCATCAGGTAGAGATAATCCGCTCCGCTCGCGAAGGTTCGGCCGAATAGGGTCGGGCCGGCAACATCCTTGATGCCCATGGGCCCCCCGGTGAAGGAGGTCAGAGCATCGCTGCGGGCCAGGGTACCCAGGATCTCGCCAAAGCCGAGGGTGACGATGGCCAAATAGTCCCCGCGCAGGCGCAGCACAGGAACACCCAGCAGGACCCCTGATAAGGCGGCTACGGCAATTCCAATGGGCAAGGCGATCCAGAAACTCCACAACAGATGATGGGGCTGAGGAGCGGTGAGGAGCGCCACCGTGTAGGCCCCGATGGAGTAGAAGGCCACATAGCCAAGATCCAGGAGGCCCGCCAGGCCCACGACGACATTCAGGCCAAGGCCGAGCAGCACGTAGATCCCCACGGTCCCAAGGGTGTAGTTCCAGAAAGGGCCGATCCATTGAGGCAACATCAGGGCGAACAGCAGGATCAAGCCGTAGAGCCCATAGCGGGAGATTCGATTCGCCGACGCCTTGTGAATCGCTCGGTTTCCCAATCCGAGTAAGCGCTCAAGGGGGCGTCCCAGGCGATCATTCAGCGCTCGTGGCCAAGAGGCGCGGATCACTCCCCGGGCCAACACGGCGCCCAAGAGCGCCGACAGGACTATTAGGACGAAATCGAGTAAGGCGATGCGGGATGCAGAGAGGTTGAGGGTAAACAGCTTGATGGTGGAAGGCACCAACTGAGCGAGGTACGTGCTCATTTGAACCCCTGCGGCGTTCAGCCAGGCCACGAGAAAGGCCAGCAATCCCAGCACCATGCCCGCCAGCCCGCCCGCCAGAGCTGCTCCTTCCAACGCGTGGCTCCAGAGGTCCGGGGTTCTTCTGGGAGCCGCGCTCATGCCTGCCCACAGGCCAATTAGCGCGAAGAAAATCAGCATGTCCAGGCCGAGCCCGGAGCGTCCTGAAATCGCCGTTGTCCCAGCGTTGCCCAGCAGGCTGCCGATCAGCTGCGCCGCGGTCACCTGGAACCCAATTAGCACCAGAAAGACCAGGACGACCGCGAAGACGGCTCCCGTAGTCAGAGCCTTGCGCAGGCGCTCGGGCATCATACTTTCGCCTCCGTGAGCACTTCTCCCAAGATGCCTGTGGGTCGGAAGACCAACACCAGCACCAGGATGGCGAAGGCAATAACATCCGCGAGTTGGAAGCTCCACCCCAAGATCGGTGGCCCCAATGCCTCCACGACGCCCAGGAACAACCCGCCCAGCATGGCTCCGGGAATGTTGCCGATGCCACCCAGAACAGCCGCCGTGAAGGCCTTGATGCCGGGGATAAACCCGACGTTGTAATACACCAATCCCAGGTGGATACCCCACATCACCCCAGCCGCTCCCGCCAGAGCACCGCTGATGATGAAGGTGCGGCTAATGACGCCGTCCACGTCGATGCCCATGAGGGCCGCGACGGGCTTGTTCTCGGCAACGGCACGCATCGCCCGGCCCAGGCGCGTGCGCTGAACCAGAAGATAGAGGCCAATCAGGATGAGAACAGAGAGGACGAAGGTGAAAACGCCCGTGTACGTCAGAACAACGGTCGAGCCTGCAACGGAGAGATTCCAACCTGAGCCTCGAGCCAGGACGGCGGGGTTAACGTAGTCGCGCCGTTGACTGCCGAACAGGAGCTGCGCCGCGTTTTCCAGGAATATGGACGCGCCAATCGCACTAATCAGGGGCACCAGCCGGGGGGCGCTGCGCAAGGGGCGATAGGCTATCTTTTCCAGAAAGTAGCCGCCGACCGCTGAGATCCCCATGCCGCCCGCGAAGGCCAGCAAGACGGAGGGGATCGGATAGACATCCAGGAAGGAGCCGCCCTGAACCGGTAGGGCTCGGAGCGCCTCGAACACGAAGTAGCCCCCAAAGGCCCCGACCATCATGATGTCGCCGTGGGCGAAGTTGATCATGAACAGGATGCCGTAGACCAGCGTGTACCCGATGGCGATGAGGCCATACACGGCCCCGAGGACGACGCCTGAAATTACCAATCGCAGCCAGGTGTCCGGGCCGTAGGTGCGTTCGACAATGAGGACTGCGTAGAAACGATAGATGAGGTAAATGGAAAACGAGATGCCGATGACGATCTGGGCGATTTGATAGGGGGTGAGGGAGATTCTGGTTCGCAGGGGAACGACTTGCTGCATGAGCTCGACTCTTCAATGGTTGAGCGCCGGGCTGATCTGGCCCGGAGCCTCAAGCAGGCGGGGCAGGAAGTGGGATGCCTGCCCCGCCTCAGAGAACACCGCTTAAGCCGCAGAAATACCGGATCAGGAGGGAGCCACCACCCACTGGCCGTTCTTGACCACGTAGAAGGTTGGACCCGAGCCCGAGCATTCGCCGGTCGGATCGCACGTGACGGTTCCCGAGAGCCCCTTGTAGCCGCTGATGTGCCGCACGGCGGTCAGCAGCGCGCCGCGGGGGACATACAGGTTGCCGTCGGAGCCCTTGACTGCCACCTGCTCGATCTCCTGGATGAGAACCGCGGCAGAATCGTACGCCGTCCAGGAGTAGGGCGAAAGTTTCCCTGCCGGCTGCCCGTAAGCCGCCTGGTAGGCCGCATCGAACTTGGTCTTTGCGTCCGAGCTTGGCGGGATCAGGGCTGTGGCATAGGCACCCTCGCCATTGGCTTTGGCGCGATCGATGAATTGAGCCCCGAAGATGCCGTCATCGCTGAACAGGATTACGCCCTTCAATCCGGCCTGGCTCATCTGGTTGGCGATGATCACGCCCTCGGCTACGTAGCCGCCGTAAAACAGCGCCTGAGGTTTCTTGGAGGCGATAGCCGACAGAGGCGCGCTGTAGTCGGCTTGTCCGGGTGTGATGGCCGTGAACGCGACCACGGTGCCACCGAGTTCGGTGAAGTGGGTCTGCACCACGGTCGCAAGACCCTTGCCGTAAGTCGCGCCGTCGTGCATGATGGCCAGCTGCTTGATGTTGAGCTTGTTGTACAGGTATTCGGCAGCAAACTTGCCCTGCGCGGCGTCAGTGAAGACCAGCCGGTTGAATACCTTCGAGCCGGATTGTGTCAAAGCAGGATTTGTGGCGGAAGGTGACATCATGGGGATGCCGGCCTTCTCGTAGATGGGGATGGCTGCCTGGGTGGCACCGGAGAAAATGTGTCCAGCCACAGCAACCACGGTCGAGTCAGAGACCAGCTTGTTGGCGACCGCAGCGCCGCCCTCCGCGGTGCCGCCGTCGTCTTGGGCGACGAGCTCAAACTGGAAGCCTTGGAATGTCCCCGCATCGGACACAGCGATCTTAGCGGCATTCGAGATATCGATGCCGAAGGACGCGTTGTCACCAGTCATGGGCGCGCCCATCCCGATCTTGATCGTCTGTCCTGGCTTGATCACGGCGCAGCCGAACGCATCCGTCGAGCAAGCGGCTGGAGGGCCCGCTGTGGGCTGCGGCGGGGTCGTAGGCGCGGCCGTTGGCGCCATCACCTCAGTTGCTGCCGCAGTCGGTGCCACGGTGGGTGTGGCCGCCGGTGCGCAACCTGCGAGCACGATGGAAAGAACAAATAGCGCGGATAGTGCGATTCGGGCCTTCATTCTAACTCCTCCTTCTCCCATATGATCTACAGACAATGGCCTTCTCAGGAAGCAACTCGGGTATGAGCTTGTCCATGTTGCGGGCCCTTGAGCGGCCAACGGTACGGCCGCTATGCCCTCCACCACCTCCTTTCATTCGTTCAACGGCTCGTGCCATGCACGACTTGTATAGAGCGAACGGCACCTCGCTAGCGTGGGGTCCTTGGATGTAGCGCGCATCTCACCCCGCTGGCACGATCCACTACATTAAGCTCGACCGGGGCGGCGCAGCTTGTTCGGTTGTTCGAAATCCCCACTGGACTTGGAAGGGCGATACGCAGACCGCGAACGGTCCATCGCAGATCCGCAGGACAGGATCGCTCCCCACGGCGCGGCGTCTATCATTCTCGGGGCGAAGCCTGCCCGCACCTATTTTGACGATTATAGCAGTGAAGGGCGCATTGTCAACTTTTTGCCTCGGGCTGCGCAGCCCAGGCCCAAGTCGCAGCCAAGCAGGCAAATCCGACCCAAAACGGCTGGCTGGAAGGATAGGTGAGGAGAAGGGACATGAGTCCTGGATTGGGGATTCCGGCGTTGGCCTGTCTAGCGTTCCAGTCCAAACTCCAAGATCAAACCTCAGCAACCGTCAGGCTCCCGGAACGGGTGCCGTGACGTGGCTCTCAGCGAGGTCCCCCGGATCGCTCGGCCGAGGAAGGGGGGGATTGTCCGCTCGGGATCCCTCCCGGCAGAATGCCCTGCCTCGCTCTGGCAGCTTTTCGCCCTCCGCGACCCTCTTCCCCTCGCGGTCGACCGCCGCAGTTAGCCGGACTTTCCCTATTCGCAGCACGAATTGACCAGTTTTGGCAGGTTCAACAAGTAAACCATCGAGGAATATTGTGATCGGGATGGATTTGGGCAATGGTGCAGACCTTGGTACTTGA
>Ga0187881_10002268_pt1 | contig 18453 bp, 18 predicted proteins | sample June2016WEW_19_1_2_FD_133017 | JGI IMG/M metagenome (GOLD analysis project Ga0187881, IMG submission 133017) | Peatland microbial communities from SPRUCE experiment site at the Marcell Experimental Forest, Minnesota, USA - June2016WEW_19_100 | ecosystem: Environmental > Terrestrial > Soil >...
CAATTCTCCTGGTCCTGCTGGTGCTGGCGGCCCTGTGGGCGTCCATGACCACGCTCCTCCTGCGCGCCACCATTGCCCTTGCACTTGCAAGCGCAATGCTCGCGGTGGTCATGTACACCCTTGGCGCAACCATTGCGGCTGTGCTGGAGCTTTCCGTCTGCGCCGGGCTGATCTCCGTGGTGTTTGTCAGCATCGTCAGTCTCACGCAGAGGAAGCCGTTCAAGGACTACGTTGTTCGGAGGATTAGCCGGCTCACCCGGTTCTGGCCTCTTCCCCTGCTGCTGATCGCCACAGGGGTCGGGTTGTCGTTCGTCCATACGCCTGTGCAGGTCGCGCTCCCCGTGCCGGGAGCGGAAGGGGACGTCCGCGTCGTGCTGTGGAACCTGCGACAGCTGGACCTGTTCGGCCAGATCCTCATCATCCTGGCCGGCGTCATCGGGGTTCTGGTACTATTCAAGAGGGAAGGAAAAGATGACAATTGACATCCCCCAGTCTTTCTGGTTGTACTTCGCTTTCTTCGTCCTCCTTCTTGTGGACGGCGCGTGGTGCATGCTGGCCACGTTCAACCTGCTTCGGATGCTCATTGGCCTGGAGATCCTGATGAAGTCCGTTACGTTCTTCCTGATCGTCGCGGGATACCTGAGCCACCGCATGGCCCTTGCTCAGGCCATGGTGATTACCGTCATCGTGATCGAGGTCGTCGTCGTGGTGGTGGCCGCGGGGGTGATCCTGGGCTTTTTCCGGGCGCATAACTCAATGAATGTGCGTCATACCCGCACTCTGAAGGGGTGACAGATGTCCATGCTGCTTCTCGTTCCTCCCGTGGCCTTCACCATCATCCTCATCGTCGTATGGGCTCTTTCCACGGCTTCCGGCACGCTCTCACTGAAGCGCAAGGGGCCGCGCGGGGCGCTTGACAAGCCATACGCCGGCGGAGAGGATGTGGCGAAGCACAGGTTCCAGCCCGACTACGGCCAGTTCTTCCCGTTCGCATTCTTCTTCACAATCATGCACGTGGTCACGCTGATCGTAGCAACGTCACCGGCCCGGACGCTGGAAAGTCTTTTCATAGCGGGCATCTATGTCCTGGGCGCCCTGGTCGGGCTTGTCATGCTGTTTCGGAGGTAACGACGCTCATGAGCGTTTTCCATAGAATCGTGCGCTGGGCCCAGCGCAAATCCCCGTGGATCCTTCACTTCAATACAGGGGCCTGCAACGCGTGCGACATAGAGATCATCGCGGCGCTGACGCCGCGATTCGACCTGGAGCGTCTGGGAGTCCAGCTGAAGGGCACTCCGCGGCACTGCGACATCCTTGCCTGCTCGGGACCGGTCACCAAGCAGATCAGATCCCGGCTCATCCGCATCTACGAGCAGGTGCCGGAGCCAAAGATCGTTGTAGCCGTGGGAAGCTGCGCAACAAGCGGGGGCGTGTTCGACGGCCTGTACAATGTGGAGGGCGGCATCGACAAGGCCATCCCGGTCACGGCGTACATCCCCGGCTGCCCGGCAAGCCCGCAGGCCATCATCGACGGGTTCGCCAAGCTGATCAAAAAGCTCGAGGAGCAGAAATGACCGAAACCGAGACGGTGAAATCCGAGCTGGAGACACGGTTCCCCTACCTTGCCGGCGCCATGCATGTCCAGCGGGAAAGGCGCCTGTGGATTGACGTGTCACAGGAGAGATTCACCGAGGTCTTCGAGCACCTGGTGAGGGGATTGGGCTTCTCCAACCTGTGCACCATTACCGGCCTGGACCTGGGCGCGGAGCTTGGATTCATCTATCACCTCGCCCGGGACGGCGGGATCATGGCAAACCTGAAGACCAGCTGCCCGAAAGGCCAGTCCATCCGCACCGTGACGCCGCTTTTCGCGGGAGCATCGATCTATGAGCGCGAGCTGGAGGACCTCCTGGGCGCGCACGTGGACGGGCTGCCTCCCGGCCCCCGCTATCCCCTGCCTGACGAGTGGCCCGCGGGCGAGCATCCTCTGCTGAAGGAGTGGAAGCCTGCGCAGGGAGGCGCAACCCCACGGAATACCGTGGGAGGGGCGGCGGAGACAGGGATGTCGGAAGCCGCCAAGCCGTCTTCAAAGCAGGAGCCAGATGCCGCGTCCGCACCAGCGCCGGCGGCCGCCCCGGCCCCCGCAGGGCAGCAAGGAGCACCCAGTGAGTGACATGGAGCATATCGTGTCGATCCCCGTGGGCCCCCAGCACCCTGCGTTGAAGGAGCCTGAGAGCTTCATGGTGGATCTGCAGGGAGAGAAGATCGACGCAGTGCGCATGCGGCTGGGCTACAACCATCGCGGGATCGAGAAGGGGTGCGAGCAGCGCTCCTATACCCAGGACCTTTACCTTGTGGAACGCATCTGCGGGATCTGCTCGTATGCGCATTCCACGGCGTTCGTGCAGGCAGTCGAAGAGATTGCCGGGCTGGAGATCCCCCGGCGCGCCCTGTACATCAGGACCCTCGTGGCGGAGCTGGAGAGGATCCACAGCCACCTTCTGTGGCTTGGGGTTGCCGGCCACGAGATCGGGTTCGACACCCTGCTCATGTACACCTGGAGAGACAGGGAGCAGGTAATGATCCTCCTGGCCACGCTCACGGGAAACCGGGTCAACTACGGTCTGAACACCCTGGGCGGCGTGCGCCGCGACATAATCGCGGAACAGATGCCGGGGATCCTCAAGGTGATGGACTCGCTGGAGGAGCGCACGAAGTACTATATCGAGATTGCGCAAACGGAGGAGACCCTGCGGCAAAGGCTTGCCGGCGTGGGCAAGTTGACCAAGGAAGATGCCCTCCTGCTCGGGGCCGTTGGTCCCACGGCGCGCGCCTCGGGAGTGGACCGCGACACCAGGCGGGATGATCCCTACGGTGCCTACGGGGAGGTTTCGTTCAAGGTCGTCACGGATCAACACTGCGACGTGTACGGCAGGACGGTTGTCCGCCTGGGAGAGCTGATGGAGTCCTATTCCATCATCCGCCAGCTGGTGAAGAACATGCCGGAAGGGCCTGTCCTGGTGAAAGCCCCCCGCAGGGTCCCGGCGGGAGAGGCTGTCAGCCGCTACGAGGCTCCGCGTGGAGAGGATGTGCACTACGTGCGCGGAAACGGCACGGAGAAGCCCGAGCGCGTGAAGGTCAGGGCCCCCACCCTGGCCAACACCCAGGCAGTGGCAAAGATGCTGGAGGACGGCTACCTGGCCGACCTCCCAATCGTGATCGCCGCAATCGACCCCTGCTTTTCCTGCACGGACCGCATGATCGGCATCAAGGATCACGGCGATGGAGAGCGGCGGACTATGAGCTGGGACGAGGTTTCCCGCTACGGTGTGGATTTCTACAGACGGAAGGGAATCGATCCGTCCAGGATCGTCCTCCGGGGAGGTTCCGCGGCATGATCGCGGCAGCGTCTCTCTTCCAGATGTTGATTTTCCCCGGGTTCCTCTTTCTTGTGCTCCTGGGCCTGACCGGGCAGTTCGTGGACAGGAAGCTGTACGCCCGGTTCCAGAACAGGGTTGGACCCCCGTGGTTCCAGCCGGTGGCGGACTTCTTCAAGCTGCTGGGCAAGGAGACCGTAATCCCCGAGGAAGCGGACGGGCGAATGTTCCGCCTTGCCCCCGTGTTCGCCCTGGGGGCTGTCATTGCCTCTTCGTTTTATATCCCGATGTGGAACGTGAAGTCGCTGTTCCCCTTCGAGGGGGACCTCATCGTGGTATTGTACCTGCTCCTCATCCCCACCCTGACGTTCTTCCTGGGGGGCTGGTACTCACGCTCCGTCTTCTCGACTCTCGGGGCAGTGCGGTCAATAACGCAGCTTTTCGCCTACGAGATCCCGCTCCTGATCGCCGTCATCTCCCCTGCCCTCCTGGCGAACACATGGTCCATTTCCGGCATGATTCAATATTACTCCGCGCATCCCGGGAGATGGCTCTTCAACCTTATCGGCTTCGCAGTCGCCATGGTCACACTCCTGGGAAAGCTGGAAAAAGTTCCCTTCGACATCCCTGAAGCGGAAACGGAGATCGTTGCAGGGACATTCACCGAGTACTCGGGACGGTTCCTTGCGTTTTTCCGGCTTGCAATCGACACGGAGGCAATCGTCGCCGCATCTCTCGTGGCCGCCGTCTTCCTCCCCTTCGGGTTCGGCCTGGCGCCGTGGCTCGCATTCATCGTCTACCTGGCAAAGATCTTTGCCATCCTTGCAATCCTTGCGCTGCTCAGAACAGTGTTTGCCAGGCTTCGCCTGGACCAGATGATCGATTTCTGCTGGAAAGTCGTGGCCCCCGTCGCGTTTCTCCAGGTCCTTGTCGATCTCGTCGTGAAGGAGCTCATATAGCCATGAAAGATACTCATCACTGGCGGCCGGGACGGATGCTCCTGTCCGTGCTGGGCTCGCTGTTCAAGAAGCCGGCCACCATCAAGTACCCGTTTGCCAGCTTCAAGATGCCGGACCATTTCCGCGGGCAGCCCAAGTTCGATTCCTCGAAATGTACGGGCTGCCGCCTGTGCATCCGCGACTGCCCGTCCCAGGCAATCACCATCACGAAGGTCGGAGACCGCAAGTTCGAGGCCTCCATCGACCTTGGCAAGTGCGTGTACTGCGCACAGTGCGCAGAGACGTGCCCCCGCAAGGTGATCGAGATCTCAACGGATTTCGAGCTGGCGCAGACAGACAGAGGGACGCTGAAGGTCACCTTCCATGCGCAACCCGCAGCTGGCGCTTGCCCTGACGAAAGCACTGAGAGCCAGGCCTGAGCGGCCCGGCGAACGCAGGGTCGTCCTGCTCGGAGTGGGCTCGGAGCTTCGGGGGGATGACGCGGCCGGGGTGCGCGTCGCGGAGCGGATGGCTGACCTTGCGCTGCCCGGCGTGTGGGCCCTTGCAGCCGGCCCTGCTCCGGAGAACCTCACGGGAGAAGTCCGGCGTATCTCCCCTTCCCACCTGATCATTGTGGATGCCGCCGACATGGGGGAGGCCCCCGGGACGATACGGGTCGTCGGCCTCCAGGAAATCAGCGGAATGTCTTTCGGCACGCACGCGCTGCCCTTGAGCGTCCTGGCCGGCTACCTGGCGAATGAGACGGGGTGCATGATCACCGTCATGGGGATCCAGCCCCTGTCCCTGGAGTTCGACGCCGGGCTTTCGCCCGAGGTCGGCCGGGCGGTGGATGAAGCGGTCCAGGCGCTTAGCCAGTGCCTGGGGGAGCCGGATGACCCGCGGTAGATTGACGTACAGCGTCGGACCGCCGGACAAGCGCAGGCTCCCGAAGCAGGGTCATGACCAGGACGGCGGCAACAACAAGCATGGCGCTGTTCGCGTAGAACGGAGACGCCTTGCCGAAGTTGTCGTAGAGCCAGCCCCCCGCCAGGGGACCGATAGCCGTTCCCAGGAAATACGCGAACGTGTACAAGCCGTAGCTGACCCCCCGCGCATCGTTTCCCGCTATATCCGCCACGAAAGCTCGCTCAGCCGGGGAAGAGGCCGTGTAGCCGAGGGAATCGACTCCCCAGAGCAGGGCAAGCAGGACAAGGCTGGAAAGCTGCGGGATCAAGGCCGAGGCGGCGGCGCCGATGACAAGGCCGAGGGCCATCATGGGCTTGCGGCCGAACCTGTCCGTGATCCTCCCCAACCGCGAGGGAAGGAAGCTGGAGATCAGCGCTGCCGGCAGGTAGGCAATGGCCAGGGTGACTGCCCCCGCCCCGAGCCTGTCCTGCAGGAAAATGACGATGATAGGCCAGATCATGGCCGTGGAAGCCCCTGTGACGAACACAATCCCCATGAGGGCGGCTATCTGAACGGTCAGGGGGCGCGAGGCTATTCGCGGGCTGGCCTGCGGACGCGTTTCCCCGACCCGGCGGGCTCCCAGGACAAAGCCCGCGCAGGCCGCCGCCGCGTAGATTCCGAAGAGCACGGGCCAGGCGATTTTCCACGCAAGGCCGGCAAGCTGCATCAGACCGATCCCGAGAAGGCCCGGCAGCACGCCGACCAGGGCGCCCCGGTTCGTTGCCTCATCTATTGCGCCGAAGCCCCGGCCCCTGCGGTCAGCGTTGGTAAGATCTGCTACGATTGCGTACGCGGACAGCCAGAGCAGGGCCTGCCCCATGCCCTGGACAAAGCGCCCGATGCCCAGAACAAGCATGGACTGGGCAGCGCACAGCAGCGCCATGGAAACCGCGTATGAAGCAAGCCCGGCAAGGAAAAACGGCCTGCGCCCCCACCGTTCAAGAATGCGTCCCAGGAAAGGACGGACGAAGACGGGCACGAGCGCCGCAGCAGAGAAGAGTGCCCCGATCTCGAACGCCGACGCCTTGAGCATCCTGCCATAGATGGGCAGGGCGAAGGAAAGCACGCCGAATGGAAGAGAGACGAGGAACGTGGCCTTCCAGAGAGCGTTGAGTGTCGCCGAGTCCGCTCGAGCTGGAACTGCCATGAGACGTGTATAATGCGCCGCTGCTGCCCGGTCAAGACAACGGGCTGTTGCTACGCAGGCCGTTTGTCTTGACATCGCGCTCAGGGCGCGACATTTTCAGAGTGTGGGAGCCCCTGATATCATCATCCCGTATCCGAAGGCGGAGAACGGGTTCGCAGAGCGCGGGGACAGCTCTGCGTACGCCATGGCCTGTGTGCGGCCGGAGACGAACAACGTGCTGTACGAGCGGGCAATCCTCTCAGGGCTGCGCGCGCACGGCAAGATCATCTACTGCGCCAACCTGGCCGCGGGCATCTTCCTCCGCGACAACATCCTGGAGCAGCACTACCCCACCCAGTTCAGGTTCGCCCGGGACCCCCGGGGCGAGCTGTCGCGGTTCCCCGAGTTCCGCGCGCGCATCGAGGAGCATTTCCATCTCTCCCTGGACGGCGCCCGGCTGCTCGGCTCCTTCGAGGCCGCGCAGGTCCTGGGGATGAGCGAGGAAGAGCTGTTCGAGGCGATCGTCCCGGAGGCGGATTACCTGGGCTGCTGGGGACAATCCTTCAAGAGGCTTGCAGGCACACTTGTCGTGAACCCGAACCTGCCGGCAATCATCAAGCGCCACGCGCCGCCCGCCAACGTCTTCTGCGTTGTGGTCAGCGCCCGCACCGCCGCCGCCAGCTTCTTCGAGAACGTGAACGAGGCGATCTTCAGGGAGATTACGTCGCGAGCCGAGACCCCGGTCATTGACGGAGAGAAGCTGGATTCCCTGGTCTGGTCGGAGAGGATCCGTCGCACGTACCACCTGTCATCGAATCACCTTATGGCGATGTTCGATATGCCTGATTATGTCTACACAGGGGACGGAGAACGGCTTTCGCCGGCCGACACTCCCCTGGGACAGTGGTTGGTGAAAAACAAGGCAGTCACTGCGGAAAGTCTGCGGGCCATGAAGGCGTCCCCCCTGGTCCGCCGGCGGGATTCGACTCTCCTCTACCTTCCCACGGCTGCGCGGGGCATGACGCTGGACCAGATCAAGGAGCTGATGGAGGACCTGCAGCCCGTCTACGCAGATGTCGGATGATGTACAGCGCCAGGAGGAGCGCCAGGATCAGGATCACGGCGACGTCGATGGTGTGACTGTAGCGCATCACGGCGTCCCAGTTTCTCTTCAACGTGTACCCGCACCACATGAGGAATGAGTTCCAGAGGCCGGCTCCCAGGACGGTGAAAATGATGAAACCAGGAAGGCGCATCCGTCCCATCCCTGCCGGTATCGAGATGAGGTGGCGGACAATGGGAATGAACCTGCTCACGAGGATAGTCACTTCTCCCCGTTTCTGGAAGAAGCGGTCAGTCCAGTCCAGGTCCCTGTGGTCCAGGAGGAGGTACCTGCCCCAGCGGGTAACAAACGGCCGTCCCCCGAACCTCCCGATGGCGTAGCCGATCAGGGACCCGATGATGCTGCCCAGCGTGGCAAAAACCACCACCCACACCGGCGCGAGGGCATGGTCTGCCACCAGGAACCCCGCAAACGGCATGACCGCCTCGCTTGGCACAGGGAGCACCATGCTCTCAGCTGTCATGAGGAGCAGGACGCCGACGTAGCCGATGCTCCCGATGATCCGTGTGCCAAGGTGGGCTATTGCCTCGGTTATTCCCACGGGCTGGTCCTTTCGTCGGCCTTTCGGCCCTCCATGGCCTCGGCCTCCTTCGCCATCCCTGGCTTCAGAAGTTAGCCGCGCTCTTCCTTTCAGCCCTGGAGAATCCACCGCGCTTTGAGAACCAGAACGAGCCGAGAATAATGACCACGCACGCGGCTCCGGCAATTGCAACACCGACCGACATTGTCAGGGAGATGAGCAAAGGCGCGGCAAGCAGGGAGACGAGGTTGATAACCTTGATCATGGGGTTGAGCGCGGGGCCCGATGTGTCTTTCAAGGGGTCTCCGACTGTGTCTCCGATGACCGACGCTTTGTGAGCCTCTGAGCCCTTGCCGCCATACAGCCCGTCTTCGATTGTCTTCTTTGCGTTGTCCCATGCGCCGCCCGAAGTGGCCATGAAGACGGCCAGCAGCTGTCCTGAAACGATGACGCCGGCAAGGAACCCGCCCAGCGCCTCAACGTGGAGAAGGAGCCCGACGGCGATGGGGGAGAGAACGGCAATCAGGGCCAACGGGATGAGCTCCCGCTGGGCCGCAGAGGTGCACAGGGACACCGTCTGGCCGTAGTCAGGCTTCACCTTGCCCTCCAGAAGGCCGGGGATCCTGAACTGGCGCCGCACTTCCTCCACAATGAGGCCGGCCGCGCGTGCAACCGAGTTCACGGTGAGGGAGGAGAACAACCAGGGAATTGTGCCGCCGATGAGCATGCCGATGAAGACATTGGGCACCGAGACCCGTATGCCGGTAGCCAGAAGCCACGTCTCCTTTGCAAACCCGAGCGTCTTCTGGACCAGGGACACGTCAGTGAGGAAGGACCCGAACAGCGACACCGCCGCGATGACGGCGGAACCGATTGCCACGCCCTTGGTTATGGCCTTCGTGGTGTTCCCCACCGCATCGAGGTCAGCCATGATCTGGCGCGCCTTCTGGTCCAGCCCTGCCATCTCTCCGATTCCGTTGGCATTGTCCGAGATGGGGCCGAAGGAGTCCATGGCCACGTTGTTGCCCGTCAGGGTCAGCATCCCGATACCGGTCATTGCCACTCCATAAAGGACATACGTGACGTCCTTGCCCCAGTAGATGAGAACTGCGGCAAGGATGGTCAGGGCGATCACGATGGCCTGCCAGACAGTTGCCTCGAACCCGACCACGAGCCCACGCAGGATGACCGTGGCGGGGCCAGTTCGGGTGGCGTTGGCAATGTCCTTGACCGGCTTGTGATGCGTGTCGGTGAAGTACTTGGTCAGCTCGTCCAGCGCGATTGCCAGCACGATACCGACGCCCACGGAGAGAAATGCGCGCCATTCATGCATGTAGAACATGGCAAGGAAGAAAAACGCGACCATGGAAATAGCAGCCGATGAGTAGAACCCCCGGTTTATGGAGGAGAGGGCGTTCTCGTTCCCACCCCCCTTCCTGCCTCTCACGAGGTACGTGCCGACGATTGAGGAAAGCACGCCGATCCCGCGCACAAGGAGCGGGAAGATGATCCACTTCAGGTCGCCTGTCAGGAAGACAAGCGCTACACCGAGGATCAGACCCGAGACGATTGTCACCTCGTAGGACTCGAAGATGTCCGCGGCCATTCCCGCGCAGTCACCGACGTTGTCCCCGACAAGGTCCGCAATGACCGCCGCGTTGCGCGGATCGTCCTCCGGCATGCCGGCCTCGACCTTGCCGACGAGGTCAGCGCCGACGTCTGCCGCCTTGGTGTAGATCCCGCCGCCCACCCTCATGAAAAGGGCAAGGAGCGTTCCTCCGAAGCCGAAGCCCAGAAGGGCATCCGGTGCGTCCATTCCCATGTAAAGGAAGATGGCCGTTCCGCCCAGGAGCCCCAGGCCGTCAGTGAGCATCCCGGTGATGGTCCCCGACCTGTAAGCGATCTTCAGCGCGTCGGCGAAACTAGTGCGCGCGGCCGATGCAACGCGGACGTTTCCCTGGACAGCCATTCGCATTCCGAACTGTCCGACAAGAAGGGAAAAGACTGCACCCATGATGAACGCTATGGCCCGGGCAAATCCGACGAGCAGCCTGATCTGCCCGTCCGAGTAGCCCGCAAACCGGGCGTTCGCCGCCTCGCTGGGAGCCACGAGGTACACGGAGAAGAACAGGACCACCGTCAGGACGATGATCAGCGGGATGATGGTCCGCAATTGCCTCCCCAAGTACGCGTCCGCACCTTCGCGGATTGCGTTCCAGATGAGCTGCATCTGCGAGCTGCCTTTGTCGTAGCGCAGAACCTGCCTTCGCAGAAGGAGCGCGTAGAGCAGACCGAGGACGGCGATGCCGAGCACCACCCACAGGGATACGCTCTCGAACATGGTTGCGTTGGACAGATGGGACATGAGAATTCCTCCACTCGACGCCGAATGCGGCTTGAAAATGCGGGAGTCTGCTGTGAAACAGGAGCTCTTGGTTTCCGCGCCGGCGCGTACGAACGGCGATCAAAGAACCCATGGTAGACTATGGAAAGAAATAGCGCATGTCAAGTGAGAAGGAAGAAAAATCGCGGCCTCGACAGCATCCGGCGCCCCGACTATACTGAAGCCGAGCCACGAACAAGGAGGCAGATATGGAGGGACGGTCGAAATCCGCCATCGTCGTGGGGGTAATCCTCATCGCGCTGGGGGTGTTCTTCCTCGTCACACGCTTTGCGCCGGGCTTCTTCGGCACGTTCTCCTGGCCGTACATCATCATCGGCGTCGGGATCGTTTTCCTGGTCGTCGCGCTCGCGACCTGGACCCCCGGACTGGTCGTGCCCGCCTGCGTCATTGGCGGCATCGGCGGCATCCTGTACTGGCAGAACCAGACCGGCGCGTGGGATACCTGGTCCTACGCGTGGGCGCTGATCCCGGCCTTCAGCGGCGTGGGTGTGTTCCTCAATGAGACCATGGAAGGGCGTCCCATCAAGGGGATCGTCGATGGAGGATGGCCTGTCCTCATCGGCCTGCTCCTTTTCTTCCTCTTCGGCTCGTTCTTCGGCCGTCTTCCCTGGCTCGGCCCCTGGTGGGCCATCGTGCTCATCGTGATCGGCGTGCTCGTCCTTCTGCGTCCCCTGGTCCGCAGGGGCAGGAGCCAGAAGCAATGAGACGCTGGAGCGCAGTCGTCGGGATCATCCTTGTCTTGATCGGCATCTCTGCCATCCTGCAGGTCGTTTTCGGCATCGGATGGATCTTCTGGCCCCTTATCCTGATCGGCGCGGGGCTCTGGCTCATCTCGGGGTTTTCCCGGGGAAGCCCGGGCCACCTTGCCCATGAGCAGGCGTCCATTCCGCTCGAAGGAGCCAGACAGGCCACCGTAACGGTGCGTCATGGCGCCGGGCGTCTTCTCATTGGAGGCGGACTGGCCGCGGCCAACGACCTGCTCCTTGCAGGCACCTTCGGCGGCGGGCTGGACGCCTCACGCAGGCGGGAAGGTGACGGCCTGGTGGTGGACATGCGCGTGAAGGACAGGGACGTCTCGCACTACATCTTCCCGTGGACACGGGGATGGGCGGGTCTCCTGGACTGGGACTTCACGCTGGCAACAGGGGTCCCGCTCTCGCTGAACCTGGAAACCGGCGCAAGCGAAAGCAGGCTCAGCCTGACGAACCTGCAGGTGCGGGAGCTGCGCATCAAGACCGGAGCGAGCTCCACGACCGTGGATCTTCCTTCATCTGCCGGCTTCACGCGCGTGCTGGTGGAATCCGGGGCGGCCGCAGTCCGCCTGAGGGTTCCCCAGGGAGTGTCAGCGTCCATCCAGGTGCGCAGCGCGCTGGCCGGCATCCATGTGGACAGGTCCCGCTTCCCCCAGGCCGGCAGCGGCTACCGCTCTGCCGATTACGAAAGCGCCGCCAACAAAGTCGAAATCTTCGTGGAAACCGGGGTGGGGTCGATCGACATTTTCTGAAGTATCTTTGCCTCTACGATGAGGCGAAGAGCGGGTCCGGTTCCCCTTCTGTGCCTTGCGCTGGCCTGCGTCCTGACATCCTGCCATGTACGCGGCGCACAGAGAAGTGAAAGCCCTCTGCTGAAGTTCCTGGAGAGGAGATCCGGGCTCATCAGTTTCGTCGCTCCTGACGGGAACGTTCATGTCATCGACCAGGCCGGTGCGGGAAACAGGGCCCTGACTGACGATGCCGGCGCCCGTGCCGGGACATCCGTGCTCTACACGGCCGTGACGTGGTCTCCGGACGGCAAACAGATTGCCTTCGCCCGGCTTGCCCTCGCCTCGGACGCAGTCTCGGATGCCTCTCTGTACACGGCCCGGCCGCGGGGCAGCAGCAGCGTTCGTGTGTTCACTTCTCCACGCATCATACCCTTCTACCTTTCCTGGTCTCCTGACTCCCGAAGGATAAGCCTTCTCTCACAGGTCAAGGGTGAAGCCGACCTGGAGCTGGGAGTCTCCCCGGCCGGAAAGGATGAGGGGTATACCGCCGTGGACCGGGGGGCACCCTACTACTGGGACTGGCTTGCCGACAGCGCTACCATCGCAGCGCATGCGAACGCGCAGCTCGGCGGTTCCATGGGTGAACGACTCTCCCTGATCGCCCTTGATCCCGTACCGGGCAGAACCGATGTGCCGGTCCAGACAGATCTCTTCCAGGCCCCGAATGTCACACCGGATGGAAAAAGCATCGTCTACGTCAGCGGAAACCGCGACAACTTCGACCTGCACCTGCGGAGGCTCGACGGATCGGCCGAGCGCATTATTGCGTCGGACGCGGGTACCGCTTATTTTGCTCTTTCAGGAGACGGGAAACGACTGGCGTACCTTGCGGCGCTCAGCGTGCAGCCGGTACCGCAGGGAACCCTCACCATCGTCTCCGTTGCGGGAACCTCGGTGCCCGTAAAACTGACGGAAGCCCCGGTGCTCGGGTTTTTCTGGGCTCCTGACGGCAGGAAGCTCGCGTTCATAACGCCGGACTCTTCCGGCCCTCTGGACACCATGTTTCAGAACAGTGAAAACCAGCTGAACCTCAGGCTGGTGGGCTGCGACGTCCAAACGGCAAAAACGTGGACAATCGCCCGGTTCCCGGCGACCAGGGGGCTGCTCACCATCCTTCCCTTTTTTGACCAGTACCAGAGGTCAGTCACCATCTGGTCTCCCGACAGCAGGTACACCGTATTCACGGCCATCTCATCGCAGGGCGAGCCGGCAGTGTACGTTGCTCACGCGGACGGCAGCGTCAAACCGAGGTTCCTGACCGCCGGAGACTCGGCGTTCTGGTCACGGAAGTAGGGGACAGGACAGAGGATCGGCGGCGGCTATTTCTTTTCCAGGAAGGTGCCGTCGCGAAGCTGGGCGTACGCCTGGCGCAGCTCTTCCGGGGTGTTCATCACGATGGGACCCTGCCACGCCACCGGCTCGCCGATTGGCTTTCCTGAGACTAGCAGGAAACGGATCCCTTCCTCTCCCGCCTGGACCGTGACCTCGTCCCCGGAATCGAAGAGCACAAGGGAACGGTTTTCAGCCACGATGCCCGCATCCCCTGCTTCCGGTCCCACGTACTCTGTCGCCACGGGACGGGGACCGGAGGCGTTCATGAACCTGCCGGAGCCTGCAAAGATATAGGCAAAAGCGTGGCGGGACGTCTCTACGGGAATTGACTTCCTGTGGTTGGGCGGGACCGAAACGTCGATGTAGTGGGGCTCCGAAGCCACTCCGACAACAGGACCGGCGGCTCCCCAAAGGGAGCCGCAAACGACGCGGACCCGGGTTCCATCGTCATCGGTGACCTCGGGGATGTCTGCCGCATGGACCTCCTGGTACCGGGGGTCAGTCATCTTCAGGGACGAGGGCAGGTTGGACCAGAGTTGAAACCCGTGCATCCTGCCCTTCGGATCGCCTTTGGGCATCTCCTGGTGGATGATGCCGCGGCCCGCGGTCATCCATTGCACGTCCCCTTCCGAGATCGTTCCCGTGTTTCCCATGCTGTCGCCGTGGTCCACGGTTCCGGACAGGACGTACGTGATGGTCTCTATTCCGCGATGCGGATGCCACGGGAACCCCGCCAGGTAGTCCTGGGGGCGATCGTTTCTGAAATCGTCCAGAAGGAGAAACGGGTCGAAGCTCTCCGCGTCCCCGAACCCGAAAGCCCGGCGCAGCCTGACCCCGGCGCCTTCGATGGTGGGCTGGGCGGTGATGAGATCCTTGACCGGTCGAATTGACATGACCTCTTCAATATACCAAGGGCGTCAAGCATGGTACGCCCGCCCTGCCGGCTGTATAGTAGCCAATCCTGATCCAACCGGAGGTCCAGCAATGAAGCGAAACGCCTTCCTCATCCTCGGTGTGGCCCTGGTCATCGCGGCGGGCGTCGTCGGGTGGCTCGTCCAGACTGACGGCGGAAGGGTTGCTGTCCGCGACGTTCGGTTCATTGGCACCAACGGGACCCGCATGAGCGCCCTCCTGTACGTGCCCAGGACCGCAACGGCAAAAACCCCGGCCCCGGGTATCCTTGCCGTCCACGGGTACATCAACTCCCGGGAGACGCAGTCGGGCTTTGCCATCGAGCTTGCCCGGCGCGGCTACGTTGTCCTGGCGCTGGACCAGACCGGACACGGCTATTCAGACCCACCGGCGTTCGCCAACGGGTTTGGCGGCCCTGACGGGCTGAAGTTCCTCAGGTCCCTCGACATCGTTGACAAGGACAACATCGGCCTGGAAGGGCACTCCATGGGCGGTTGGACCTTCCTCGCCGCCGCAGCTGTCATGCCGGACGCCTACAGATCCGCCGTGCTGGAAGGATCGTCGACAGGGGCGCCGTTTGCTGCTGAAGGCAGCCCGACCTGGCCGAAAAACCTGGCAGTTGTCTACAGCAGGTACGACGAGTTTTCGGTGCTCATGTGGGGGATCCCGCGCGCGGCAGATGTCGTGAAAAGCGACAAGCTCAAGAAGGTGTTCGGCGTCACTGACGACATCCAGCCGGGGAAGGTGTACGGCTCGATTGCGGACGGAACAGCCCGCGTTCTGTACACGCCGGTCACGACGCACCCGGGTGACCACATCTCCAACGCCGCCATCGGGTACGCCATCGACTGGTTCGGCCAGACTTTGAAGGGAGGAGCTCCGCTTCCCTCAACGGACCAGATCTGGATCTGGAAGGAGCTGGCGACACTGGTCGGGTTCATCGGGTTCGTGTTCTTCCTCCTGGGGATGGGCCGCGCGCTCCTGGGAACAAAGACCTTTGCCCGCGCAGCTGGCCCCGTGCCTTCAGTGACCCCGTTCACCGGAGCTGCCTGGTGGATCTGGGCTGCCGTGACTGCGGCCATCCCCGTCGTTTTCTTCTATCTCTTCATGACCCTGGGTGCCGGGGTCAAGGCGTCATGGTTTTTCCCGCAGACCATCACGAGCCAGATCATGGTCTGGGCCCTCATGAACGGGGCAATCTTCCTGGTGCTGTTCATCGTCTGGCACATCACCTCCAGCGGAAAACGGGGGGCAAATGCAGCCACCTACGGCCTGGTCAAGCCGGACAAGAGCGGATGGGGGCTGGTCGGCATGGACGCGCTGTACGCAATTGCCGTGGTTTTCTCTGGATACGTGCTTCTGGCCCTGGCTGATTATTTCTTCAAGATCGATTTCCGCTTCTGGATCCTGGCGCTGAAGCCTATGAGCTCGCTCCAGTTCGGGATCTTCCTGAGGTACCTGATCCCCTTTGCCGCCTTTTTCCTGATCTCCTCCATGACGCTCAACGCGCAATACCGCCTGCCCGGCTCAGCGCCGGCTGTCAGGTATTTCGCGAACATGGGAATCATGGCGGGGGGGTTTCTGGTGTTCCTTCTCCTGGAATACATCACCCTCTTTGCACGCGGCATGCTCCTCAGCGCGGCGCAGCCTCTGAACACCATCGTGGCAATCCAATTCCTGCCGCTCATGATCGTTGCATCGATTTTCTCTACCTGGTTCTACGAGAAGACCGGCCGGGTATGGGCAGGGGCGTTTGTCAATGCGCTCTTTGTCACGTGGTACATCGTGGCAGGGCAGGCAATTCAGTTCCCGCTGTAACGGAAAAGCGGGACGGAATGAAGGGCGCGCCGTGCGGCGCGCCCTTTGGCGAGAATCTCCATTTTCGAATGGCTTTTCGAAAATGCAGGTCTCACCAAAGCGCGGTAACGTACGTTACCGGCGTTTCGTGTGAGATGCGCGCCGGAAAAAGGCCTTGAAATTGGAGATTTGAGCGCGCCGCGTGGCGCGCCCTTTCTCTGCCGAGAGCCTCAGCCCTTTGCCAGGGTATCCGTCCAGGCAAGGCCCTTCTCTATCACCGCCACCATCTCGTCGATCTGCTGCCTGTTGATGATGATGGGCGGGGAGATGAAGATGTAGTCCCAGTTGCAGTACAGGTACAATCCGTTCTCCATGAAGATCTTGCCCAGCTGGCCGGAGACGTTCCTGATGGAGTCGTTGAACCCCGCAATGGGCTTCTTGGACTTCTTGTCGGACACAAGCTCGATGCACGCCCACAGCCCCACGCATCGGGTGTCTCCCACCGAGCAGTGCTTCTTCTCAAGCTCCTTGAGCTTCTTTGCGAGGTACTCGCCGTTCTCCGCGGACTGCTTGATCAGATTTTCTTTCTTGTACACCTCGATGTTCGCAATGCCGCATGCGCAGGCCAGCGCATGTCCCGTATAGGTCAGGCCGCTCACGAACTTTCGCTCCTGGAAGTAATCCCAGATCTTCTTTGTCCAGATGGTTGCTCCCAGCTGGATGTACCCAGAGGTGATTCCCTTGGCCGTCGTGATGATGTCCGGCATGATGTCGTAGTGCTCGATGCCGAACCACTTCCCCGCCCTGCCCCAGGCTGCCATGACCTCGTCCACGATGAGGAGGATCCCGTTCTCGTCGCACAGCTGCCGAAGCCCCTTCATGTAATTCATGGGCGGCGGAATGATCCCGTTGGTACCGACAATCGGCTCGATGATGATGGCGGCCACCGACTTGGGGTTGTCGTACATGAGCTGTTCCTTGAGCACGGACAGTGTCTTTTCACCGCATTCCTGCTCGTCCTTTGACCCGAAGGGACATCGGTAGGGATAGGGGCCGAAGAAATGCACGACGCCCGGTATGCCGGGCTCGGCCGGCCATCGCCGTGGATCTCCGGTCACCGTGATGGCGCCCGCCGTGGCGCCGTGGTAGCTCTTCCACGAGGAATAGATCTTGTGCCTGCCTGTGAACCAGCGGGCCGACTTGATGGCGTTCTCGTTGGCTTCCGCCCCACCGTTTGTGAACATGACATAGTCCAGATCGCCGGGGGTCACCTCCGCCACCATGGAGGCCAGCCTGGCCTTGGCTTCGGTGCTGAAACCGGGGGCCACGAAGCACAGCTTGTCCATCTGCGCCTTCATGGCGTCCAGGACGTGCTTGTTGCCGTGCCCCAGGTTGATGTTCAGAAGGCCGGCGCAGCCGTCCATGATCCGCTTGCCGTCAGTGTCGTACATGTAGATGCCCTCGGCGTGGTCGATCACCGTGGGAGTGAACCCGCCCTGGGCCTTCCAGCTGTAGATCACATGCTGTCGGTCAAGCTTCTGCAGTTCCGCCGTATTCATTGAGTCTCCTCTCTCTCGTGCTCGTTTGCCGTGCGAAGGATGCATCCAAGGAGCACGTTTGCCCCTGCTTCGCAGTCCTCCCACTTGGTATTCTCCACCTCCACGTGGCTCCTGCCGCCGATGCTCGGCACGAATATCATGGCCGTGGGGCAGACCTGGTTCATGTAGCTTGCATCATGCCCCGCCCCGCTCACCATATGGTGGGTGGAGTACCCCAATTCCTTTGCAGTGTCCAGCACTCTCTGGACCAACGTCTCGTTGAACGGGGCGTGCGGGCAGCGCCAGGTTTCCTCGATGCGGATGGGAGTCCCGCGTCGAGCCGCGATTTCCTGGAAGTCCTTTTTCAGGAGATCCCATGCGCGCAAAGCGTGGTCGTCATCCCATGACCGTATATCCACGGTGAAATGCACCTTGTCCGGGATGATGTTGCGCGAATTGGGTCCGTTCTGGATCTCCCCGACTGTTGCAACCATGTTGCCCTGCATCCGGTCAGGAAGCGCATTGGTGGCCAGGATCATCTCCGCGGCCGCGCAGAGCGCGTCGTGCCTGCCTTCCATTGGCGTGGGCCCGACCTGGTTGGCCTCCCCCTGCAGGTACACGTCGTACCAGTGGAGACAGAGGATGCCCTTGGGAGCGCCGATGGTCTTGCCCTGCTTCTCCAGCATGGGCCCCTGCTCGATGTGGTATTCGAAGTACGCATGCGCGGGCCACTTCTTTGCGGGGATCGTGCCCTTGTAGCCGATTCTCTGCAGCTCCTCCCCGAATACTTTGCCGTCCTTGTCCGTGCGCGCGTACGCCCAGTCACGCTGCAGCGCCCCGGCCCATACGCCGGACGACACCATGGCAGGAGCGAACC
>Ga0187881_10002271_pt1 | contig 18424 bp, 15 predicted proteins | sample June2016WEW_19_1_2_FD_133017 | JGI IMG/M metagenome (GOLD analysis project Ga0187881, IMG submission 133017) | Peatland microbial communities from SPRUCE experiment site at the Marcell Experimental Forest, Minnesota, USA - June2016WEW_19_100 | ecosystem: Environmental > Terrestrial > Soil >...
ACCGACCGCGGACAGCTCGTTGGCGACGACCTCGGGAACCACTCGCGAACGCGCACGAGGCGCCCGCTTCCTCGCCACGACCTCCGGCCGGAGGAGTTTCGCGGCCCGGGTCGACCCCCCCGGCGCTGCTCCGGGGGCACGGATCCGCGACGGCGCGACCGCCTGTTCCGTGCTCTCGACACGGCGGCGTTCACTCCCGCGTTTGCCGTCGCCGGACCCGCGGCGCTCTCCGTCACGATGCGCCCCGCGACGAACCCCGATCGCGCCGCGCCGCGCGACCCCGCCCCATCCCGCGCGCCCGGCCCGACGGAAGTCGTCACCGGAGCGGTCCCGGAGAGCCGGCGCGACGGACCGTCGCGGCCTTTCCGCGGCATCCCCGGCCTTTCCGCGCCGCGAAGGGCGCGCGTCGCTGCGCCCGGCGTGCGCACCACGCTCCGTCCGCGAAGTCGGATGTTCGGTGCGCCGGGCCGGCCGCGGCGACTCAACCCGGTCGTTCGCTCCCTCCTTGCGATCGGAGGGCCGCGAAAGCGTTCCGGAACCGGCGCTCGGACGTGGTGGGCGCGGGCGCGGCGGCACGGGCGCGGGTACGGCTCGCCGATCGGGCCGGCGCGGGCTCGTCACCCGGGAGACGCCGGGACTGGACGGTTCTCTCGGAGAACGACGATCGGCGCGGCGCGGCGCCTCCCCGTGTTCGCCGCCCCGGGACGTGCGTCGTCGGGGAACGCCGTGATCCACGTCCCGGGACGCGCCTGATCGGCTTTGCGATCCGCGCACCGCCGGGTTAGCCGGTCGCGGTCGGGTCCGCCGGGGAACCGGTATCGCGCCGTCCCGGGGAGCGCGCACCGGGTTCTGCCGCGTTGAGGGCGGTGTTCCCGCCCGGCGCGGACGGCCCGCGGAACTCCCCGAACGAGCGGACCCGGCCATGCCCCGACGCTAGTCGTCGCTCCCGGCGCGACCTCCAAGCCCGGAACCGCCTGAGTGCCTCTATCGCTCCCTTTTCATCAGGACCAGCGTCCAACTCAGTCAGGCACGCGCCGGCGGTCTCCTGACAAAAGGGCCGATCGCCGCTGTCAGCGGACGAGGCTTGACGGGCGGTGCCGTGAAGCCAAAGACCGAAGCGCGCCCACGGCTCAGGCGCGCCTGGCCGACAAGAGCTTTTCGGCGTCGACGATCATGCCAGGCGTGACGCCTTGTCTCACGCCCGCCGGGCACCCACGACGAGCCTTGCTCCGTTCGCCCGCCTCACGACCGATCGTGCCCGAACGAGCGCGGCTACCGCTCCGGCGTCGACCTTCTCTCGATCCCGCCACTTGACTGTCCCGACCGCCTCGACCTCGCCCCGCCGAGTCGATCCGACGAGATCGGACTCGTGTTGCCCTTCCCGTCCCACCGGCCGTCGACCGACTCGATCGAGTTGCACGGCGGGCCGAGGCGCGGGGCAGCAAGCACGAGCCCTTCTCGCACGAGCGGTTCGATAGCCCTGCCGCGGCACGTCGCCCGGTCCGCGCCACCCCGCCCGCTACTGCACGCGCACGATCGGGGTCCGCGGCGACCAGGGCACGTGGCCGAGCGCGAGCGACTTCGCCTTCGGGCCCGGCCGGCGCGCGCTCGTCGTGACGACGAGCGCGACCCGCGACGGACCGACCACGATCTCGTCGAAGCGGGCGCCGCGTCCCACGTACGTCGCCGGCTCCAGCTTCCCGTCGTCCTCGACCAGCCACAGCCGGCGGTAGGTCGGGTCGTCCTTCGCGGCGTTCTCGACGAAGGCGCCTGAAGGCCCGACGACGAGGAACCGGGTCAACACCCCCGAGAGGTCGCCGACGTCCCGCTCGACGGTGACGAGCCCGTGGGGGCCAGCCTGGCCGCGGGCCGCGACGGCGATCCCGTTGCGTTCGGCCGCCGCCCGGGCGCACGCCGCCGCCGTCGACTCGCACGCCACCGCCGCCCAACCGAGTCGTCCGACGAAGCGGGCGCACTGGAGGAGGGCCTGCGGGTGGCTGTAGACGACGGGCGAGACACCGAGCGTGGCGAGGTCGTCGTCGACGGCGTAGGCGTCGAACCGGACCGACACGTCGATGACCCCGCCGGCGACGAGACGCCGGCTGCGCAAAAGGCCCGCGGCGGAGAGCTCGACGAGACCCGACGCCGAGTTGACGATCGGCAGCACCCCGAGCGCGGCGTCGCCGCGGACGACAGAACCGATGACCGCGTCGAAGCTCTCGCACGCCACGAGAGAGGCGTCGGGCCACCCGACGAGCGCGGCCGCCTGGCAGGCGGCGATCTCCGAGAACGTGCCGGTCGGCCCGAGGAAGGCGACTGATCTGGCGCCCTCCCCGACGAGCGGCGCGACGATCCCGGAGGGCCAGCAGTAGGCCTCGTCGACCCGGTCGGCGACGTGCAGGGCGATCTCGGCCGGATCGCGGTCGGCGCGCAGCTCGATCCGCACGACGACCTCCCGCTGTCCCAGTCGCACCGCCTCGGCGACGAGCGAGGCCTCCTCGACCGCCCCGACCGACCGGCAGACGGCGACGACCGCGGTCCCGGCGACCGACTCGGGCACGAGGACGCGCACGTCGACCGCGACGCGCCCGAGCCACTCGTCGAGGATCCGGTCGAGCTCCGTCGCCGTGACGATCGTCACGTGGGCGAGCCCAAAGCGGGCGGTCCGACGCCGGGTGGGAATCGCGACCCCGAGCCGGCCCGCGTTCGCCAGGCCCGCACCGGCGGCGAGCACCGCGTGACCCTTCGGCCCGACGAGCAGCTCCTCGACGGTCACCGTGGTCGGCGTGAGCTCGGTGATCCGGCCGACGACGAGTCGCGGCGCCTTCCCGGCGCCGTGGTGCTCGAGGGCGACGAGCTCGCCGGCTCGGCGCTCCCGGGCGAGCTGGGTCCGGGTCACCTGGGTCGCCCCCACCGCGAGGTTCGAGGCCTGCTGGAGCGTCGTAAAGAAGGTGCCCCCGAAGGCCGCCCGGGTCGACGCGATGTACGAGGAGATGCTCTGCAGGTCGTCGGTCCGCACAGCCGACCGCAGCCGCTCAAGGGCGAGGTCGAACTCGGCCGCGATCCGGGCGCCGTCGGTCGAGAGCTCGATCGCCGCCGTCGTCTCCTCCTGGCCGGGGCTAAGGACCCGGGAGGCGAGCCCGAGCAGCGTCTCGAAGACGGGGGTGCGCAACTTCCACAGCTCGGCCTCGATGTCGTGGCCCGAGTTGGCGATGACGTCGGCGAAGGCGAGGAGCGCCTGGTGCGACGCCGCCTGGACGTAGGCCATGACCCGGTCGTGTTCCTCGGGGCCGGCGAGCTCGACGATGCCGCCGGCCGCGGTGATGAGGCCGACCAGCCAGTCGTGGGCGGCCGGAGCCGCCTGTGAGGGGCAGACGACGACCGTCTGGCCGTCCATCGACGCCACCGTCGGCCCGAAGAGTGGGTGGATGCCGAACACGGAGACGTCGCGGCGCGCGGCCCGCAGCGTCGCCAGCGCGGCGACCTTGGCGGACGACGTGTCGAACACGACCGAGTTCGCCGGCAGGGCCGGCAGGAGGTAGGCGGCGACGCGCGGGAGCTCCGACTGTGGGATCGCGAGGCACACCCGCGCCGATTCCTTTGTGAGGTCGATCGTCGCCCCGGACTCCTCGGTCGCCTCGACCCCGTCGTCGTAGCGGACGACGCCGCTGCGGACCGCACAGCGGAACCCCGTATCGAGGCGGAAGATCCCCGGGTCGCGGTCGAGCAGGACGACGTGGTCCCAGTCGGCGGTCGCGAACAAGTGGCGGCACAGCCAGCCTCCCATCCCACCGGCCGCGCCGACGACGACGAGCACGGGCCGTTCCACGCTCACGGCGACCCCCCGTCGGTTGGCCGCGTCACCCCGCGCCACAACGAACCGGCGCTCGGCAGCTCGTCGAGCAGCGCGCCGACGCTTTCGAAGGTCGCGGCGAGAAGGACGCGCCGGTACTCCGGGGTTCCGACGGCGTCCCCGGTGCAGCGCAGGCTGAAGCCGCCGCCGGCGTCCTTGCCGATGACCGGGCGGATCGCCCGTCGCGTCACGCCGTCGACGCGGGACTCCGCCGCGTCGCGCACGTAGCGCAGGGGAACGAGGGCGCGCGGTCCGATCAGCTCCTTGTGGAAATCCGCCCGGCACAGTCGCGCCGACACGGTGCTGTCGTGGTCCGTCCACCAGTGCGCCACGCCGGCGAGCACGGGCGACATCTCGTCCGGCCGCAACGACACGCCTCCGCCGAGTGCGCCCGGCGAACCCGCCTGATCGAGCGCGATGTGGATCGACGGCCGGGTGAGCTCGGGCGTGGAGCTCTCCAGCCCGAGGGCGCGGACGAAGGCGTCGATCCGCGCGTGCTCGACGGGCAGGGAGCCGAACCGCTCGTCGAACCGGGGCGCGACCTCGTCGATCGCCTCTTTCAGGAGCACGAGGGGCGCGAACGCGGGGTCCTGGACGAGTCCCGACAGCACGTTGAGCGTCGGCTCGAGCCGCTCGCGGAAATCGGGCCGGCCGGCAAGCCCCGTGAGGTTGAGCAGCTTGACGACCGGCTTGCCGGCCTTGATCTGCACGGCCAGGCTCGCCGCGCAGAGCGCGCGCAGCTCGTCGACGAGACCCTCGACGTCCCCCGACGGGGCACTCGACACGACCTCGACGCAGACCGGAGCGTCGCGCGGGAGATCCGGGTAGTCGACCGGAGCACCGGCGACCGTCTGAAGGCGCATGCTCGGGACTCCAACCTTTGTGGGATCTTCTCGCTACTTGACCGTCGAGCGGCGCAGGGCCGCCACCAGTGTACGAACCGCCTCGAGGCGCCGCGGAGGGTCGGACTCGCCCGCGATGAGATCGACGATGGCGCTCCCCACGACGACCCCGTCGGCGATACCGGTGAGCGCGGCGACGTGGCTGGGTCGCGAGATGCCGAAACCGACGACGACCGGCGCATCACCCGCCGCCCGCAACTCGGCGACCGCCTGCGCGATCCCGGATGGCAGTTCCGACCGCACGCCCGTCACCCCGTCGACCGCCGTGAGGTAGACGAAGGCCGTCGCGGCCCCGATCGCCCGGGTGCGACGCTCCGGGCTTGTCCCCGTGGCGACCATGAAGACGAGCCCGACGCCGGCTCGGCGGGCGAGCTTGCCGAGCGCGCGGGCAGCCTCGGGCAGGAGATCCGGGATGATGACGGCGTCGACACCCCGGTCGCGACAGGCCACGAAGAACGCCTCCTCCCCCATCGCGAGGATCGGGTTCAGGTACCCCATGAGCACGATCGGCGTCGCGCTTTCCTCCCGGAGCGCCGCCGCCACGCCGAGCACGTCGCCGAGCCGCGTGCCCGCCTCGAGGGCACGGTGCGCGGCCCGCTGGATGACGGGCCCGTCGGCAAGCGGGTCGGAGAAGGGAATGCCGAGCTCGACGATGTCGGCGCCGCCCTCGATGCAGGCCCGCGCGAGGCGCGTCGACTCGGCCGGGTCGGGGTCGCCCGCCATCACGTAGGTGACGAGCGCGCTGCGGTGCTCGGCGCGGGCCGCGGCGAACGTCGCCGCGAGCCGGGACGGCGCCGTCACGACGGGGCCCCGGCGACGGAGTCCTCGGCGATCCGGGCCAGCTCCCCCACGTCCTTGTCCCCGCGGCCCGACACGTTCACGAGCACGATGTCGTCGGGTCCGAGCGACGCGGCGAGCTTGCGGGCCTCGACGACGGCGTGGGCGCTCTCGAGGGCGGGGATGATGCCCTCGGCGCGGGCGAGGTAGAGAACGGCCCCGACGGCCTCGGCGTCGGTCGCATAGGTGACCGTAATCCGACCCTGGTCGCGCAGGTAGGCGAGCTGCGGCCCGACGCCCGGATAGTCGAGGCCGGCGCTTATCGAGTGGGCCTCGGCGATCTGGCCGTCGTCGTCCTGGAGCACGTAGCTCCGAGAGCCGTGGAGGACGCCGGGGCGGCCGAACCCGAGCGACGCCCCGTGCCGACCGCTGGCGATCCCCTCACCCCCCGCCTCGACGGCGACGAGCCTCACGTCGTCGGCGAGGAAGGCGCCGAAGACGCCCATGGAGTTCGAGCCGCCGCCGACGCAGGCGACGACCACCGAAGGCAGTCTGCCGGTGCGCTCGAGGCACTGGGCGCGGGCCTCGATCCCGATCACGGACTGGAACTCGGCGACCATCGACGGGTAGGGGTGCGGGCCGGCGACCGATCCGATCACGTAGTGCGTCGTCGCCGAGGTCGCGATCCAGTCCCGGATCGCCTCGTTCATCGCATCCTTGAGCGTCTGGGACCCCGAGGTGACCTCGATGACACGGGCGCCGAGCAGCTCCATGCGCGTGACGTTCAACGCCTGGCGCCGCACGTCGACGCTTCCCATGAAGATCTCGCAGTCGATCCCGAAGAGCGCGCACGCGGTCGCCGTCGCCACGCCGTGCTGGCCCGCTCCTGTCTCAGCGATGACGCGCGCCTTGCCCGTCCGCCTGGCGAGCAGAACCTGTCCGAGCGTGTTGTTGATCTTGTGCGCGCCGGTATGGGCGAGATCCTCCCGCTTGAGGTAGATCCGCGCCTCGCCGCATTCGCTTCCCATCCGCCTCGCCTCCGAAAGCGGCGTCGGTCTCCCGGCGAAATCCGAGAGCAGGGCGGCGAGTTCGGCCCGGAACCCCGGGTCGACCCGGGCGGCGCGCCAGGCCGCCTCGAGCTCGTCGAGGGCAGGCACGAGGGTCTCGGGCACGAACCGCCCGCCGTAGGGGCCGAACCAGCCCTGGTCGTCAGCTGCCATATCGGTCGTCATTCCGCTCCTTGCGCCGCGGCGATGAACGCCGCGATGGCTCCGTGATCCTTGATTCCCGGGCTCGACTCGACACCGCTCGAGACGTCGACGGCGGCCGGCCGCACCGCGATGATCGCCGCGGCCACGTTGGCAGGCGTGAGCCCTCCGGCCAGCACGACGGGCACCGCCACCTCGAGCCGGACGAGGTGGCCCCAGTCGAACGCCAACCCGCTTCCTCCGCGTTGCCGGCTCGACGAGTCGAAAAGGAACGCTGCGACGCCGTAGCCGGCGAGGCGTTCGGCGTCGACCGGACCCGCCACGGTGATCGCCTTGATGACGGGCAGCACGCAGGCCGCGCACTCCCGCGGTGACTCGTTGCCGTGCAGCTGGACCGCGCTGAGGCCCGCCTCCCGCGCGATCTCGTTGATGCGGCGCGGCGACTCGTCGACGAAGACGCCGACTTTGCAGACCGATTCCGGCAGCGCGGCGATGATCTCCGTCGCGACGGCTAAGTCACAGGATCTCGGAGATCCCGGCCAGAAGTTGAACCCCACCGCCGCGGCACCGCATTCGACCGCCACGAGGGCGTCCTCGGCACGGGTGATGCCGCAGATCTTCACGGCAGTCGGCATCATCAGCGGGTCCCGAGCAACTCGGCGAGCAGCGCGCCGGGAGCGGACGAGCGGACAAGCGCCTCGCCGACGAGGAAGTTCGCGAGCCCCGCGGCGCGCAGCCGCGACACGTCCGCGGGCTCGCGGATCCCGCTCTCCGCGATCACCACGACGTCGGGACGCGTCATCGGCGCAAGGCGTTCGATCGTCGCGAGGTCGACCTCGAACGAGTCGAGATTCCGGCTGTTGAGCCCCATCAACCGGACGCCGGCGATCGAGTTGGCGAGCTCGACCTCGGCCTCGTCGTGGGCCTCGACAAGCACCTCGAGACCGAGCCCGACCGCCTCGTCGTGGAGCTGCTGCAGCTGCGCCGGGGCGAGCGCCCGCACGATGAGCAGCACGGCGTCCGCCCCCGCGCAGCGCGCCTCGAGGAGCTGGTAGCGATCGACGATGAAGTCCTTGCGGAGGAGGGGAACGTCGACCTCTCCCCGCACCGCCCGCAGGTCGTCGAGGCTGCCGGCGAAGCCGACCCCGTCGGTGAGGACCGAGATCGCGCTCGCCCCGCGATCTCGGTATGTCCTGACGAGTCCGGCGATCTCCAGGTCGCGGCCGATCACCCCCGCCGAGGGAGACGCCCGCTTGATCTCCGCGACGACGCGGGTCAGCCCGCCGCGTCGTGACAGTCTCGCCGCGAACCCGCGGCACGCGGGCAACGCGTCCAGCCGGGCCTCGAGCTCGGCGATCGGCAGGCGCGCCTTCGCGGCCGCGACCTCGGCCCGCTTTCGTTCGACGATCGCGGACAACCCGATCATGAGCTCCTCGACACTTCGACGATCGTCTCCAGGGTGCGGCGCGCGCTCCCGTCGTCGATCACCCGCGCCGAGAGTGCGACCCCCTCCCGGATCGACGACACTCGGCCGGCGACGTAGAGCGCGGCCCCCGCGTTCGCGAGCACCGCGTCACGGGGGCCGCCGCGCTCGCCCGAGAGGACCCGGCGACAGATGGCGGCGTTCTGGGTCGCGTCGCCACCGCGCAGGTCCTCCCGTCGCCACTTCGACACGCCGATTTGCTCTGGGGTCAAAGTGAACGCCTCGACGGAGCCCCGGCGCACCTCGTGCACGAGCGTGGGGCCGCTGACGGCGATCTCGTCGGTGCCGTCGCCGTGCACGACGAGCGCGTGCTCGGCGCCGAGCGACCGCAGCGCCTCGGCGACGAGCGGGACGTGACCCTCGGTCGACACGCCGACGACCTGCCGTCTCACGGACGCCGGGTTCGCCAACGGGCCGATGAGGTTGAAGATCGTCGGCACTCCCAACGCGGCGCGCGTCGCTCCTACCGCCTTGAACGCCGAGTGGTGATGGGGCGCGAAGAGGAACCCGAGGCGCGCCTTGTGCAGGCACCGCAGGAAGACGTTCGAGTCGCCGAGCACGACGCCGAGTTCCTCGAGCACGTCCGCGGAACCGCAACGCGACGACGCCGATCGGTTGCCGTGCTTCGCGACCGACGCTCCCGCCGCCGCGGCGACGATGGCGGCGGCCGTGGAGATGTTGAAGGTGTTCGCCCCGTCCCCGCCGGTGCCGCAGGTGTCGACGACATCGACCGCCTCCACGTCCACCTTCTTGGCGTGACGGCGCATCACCCGGGCGGCCGAGCTGATCTCCTCCGCCGTCTCGCCCTTCGTGCGCAAGGCGGTGAGCAGCGCGCCGACCTGGATCTGGTCGGCGTCGCCCCCCGCGATCTGCTCCATCACCGCCGTCATCTCGTCCCCGGTGAGATCGCGCCGGGACGTCGCCGCGTGCAAAGCGTCCGAGACCGCACTCATTGCTTTCCCCCCACGTTTCCGAGCCAATTGCCGAGCAGTTGCTTGCCGTCGGGCGTGAGCACTGATTCCGGATGGAACTGGACGCCCGTGATGTCGTGTTCCCGATGTTTGATGCCCATGATCTCCCCTTGATCCGTCCAGGCGGTGACGTCGAGCTCGTCGGGCAGCGACGAGGCATCGATGACGAGTGAGTGGTACCGGCCGGCGACGAACGGGTTCGGCAGCTCCGACAAGACGCCGGTGGAGGAATGGTGAATCTCGCTCGTCTTGCCGTGGAGGATGCGGTGGTTGCGCACCACACGCGCGCCGAAGGCGGCCCCGATCGCTTGATGGCCGAGGCACACCCCGAGCACCGGCACGGTTCCGGCGAACCGGCGGACGAGCTCGACACTGATGCCGGCGGAGTCGGGGGTGCACGGTCCCGGAGAGATGACGATGCCGTCGACGCCGAGGCTCTCGACTGCCGCGATCCCGATCGCGTCGTTGCGATGCACGACGACCGAGGCACCGAGCTCTCCCAGGTACTGCACGAGGTTGTACGTGAACGAGTCGTAGTTGTCGATGACGAGGACGGTGCTCATCGCGGCGCTCCGGTTCCCGCCGCGCGACGCTGCGCCCGGAGCACGGCGGCGAGGAGCGCGTTCGCCTTGTGCACCGTCTCGGCCTGTTCGGTCGCGGGATCGGAGTTGTAGACGATCCCGGCGCCGGCCTGGACGGCGAGCGAGCCGGCCGAGTAGAGGAGCGTCCGGATGATGATCGCCATGTCCATGTTGCCGTCGTCGCCGAGGTAACCGACACAGCCCGCGTACGGACCGCGACCGCGCCCTTCGAGCTCGGCGATGATCTCCATCGCGCGTACCTTCGGCGCCCCCGTCACCGTCCCTGCCGGGAAGACGGCGCGCAGCGCGTCGATCGTGCCGACACCCTCCGAGAGCCGCCCGCGCACCTGCGAGACCATGTGCATGACGTGCGAGTACTTCTCGACGGTGCGGAACAGGTCGACGTGCACGGTGCCGACCTCGGCGACTCGCCCGACGTCGTTACGGGCGAGATCGACGAGCATGACGTGCTCGGCGTTCTCCTTCGGATCGGCGAGCAGCTCCTCGATGAGCTGACCGTCCTCGGCGAGATCACGTCCCCGGGGCCGTGTGCCAGCGATCGGGCGCACGACGAGCTCGCGATCTCGAATCCGCGCCAGCGCCTCCGGGGAACTGCCGACGAGAGCCCTTCCGTCGTATTCGAAATAGAAGAGATACGGCGATGGGTTCAGGAGGCGGAGCTCTCGGTAGATCGCGAACGGGTCGATCTCGAGGCGCGCGCTGAAGCGCTGGGAGATGACGACCTGCTGGCAGTCGCCCGCCTCGATGTACTCCTTCGCACGGGCGACGGCGTGCTCGTACTCGGCGGCGGGACGTTCGGGCTCGACCGCCACGAAGGCCGGCCGCGCCGCCTGCCGGGCTTCTCGTTCCCCGCCCTCCTCGGCGGCTCGGATTTCGTCGACGATCGCGTGGATCTCCCGTACCGCCCCGGCGTAGGCGGCGTCCGGGTCGCCTCCCGGAGTGGTGCCCGCCTCGACGATCACGTGGACGAGATCGAGCCTGTGGTCGAAAGCGACGATCGCCGCGCACCGGACGAAGAGGGCGTCGGGGAAGGCCTCCGGCGAGGTGCCCACCGGGACCCGCGGCTCGATGAGGTGCGCCGTCTCGTAGGAAAGGAAACCGACGAGCCCGCTCACGAAAGGCGGTGCGTCGGCGAAATCGGATCCGTCCCGCCAGACGAGCTCCCGGCGCAGCGCGTCGTAGGGATCGCCGGCACCGTCGCCAAAGGACCACTCCACGACGGGGACCCCTCCGCAACCGAGGAACGTCCACCGATCGCGTTCTTCGTCGTGCGCAACCGACTCGAACAGGAACGCCCCGCCCGGGCGGTGCCGCAGGGCGCAGAACGCGGCGACGGGCGTGAGGCCGCGCGCGGGAAAGACCCCTCTGACGATTGTGGCGTCCACGCCGCTCTGAGGTTGTGCCCCCCGACCGAACAATTCGCGGTCGGGAACGAGGCTCAGCTCAGGCTTGCCAAAGACACCTCGCCACCGACGCACCCTCGCGCGGCACGTTGCGCCCGGCGTACTGCTGTGCGGAGGCGTGCGTCAGATCCGACATGGGCGGGCAAGCTACTAAGCACGGATCGGAGCTGTCCAATCGCGCCCAAGGTCCACCCGCTATGCCGAGCGTGAACCGGCGCCGAGTTCGGGACGCCCCGGCGCAGCGCTCCCCGTACCGGAGCACCACAGCTACCGATTCCGCCGACGGACGTCGGGCCGCTCGCCGAGAAGATCGACGACGGACTGCGCGTCGCGGGGTCGCCAGAGCACGCCGTCCGCGAGAAGGCGTACCTGAAGAGCGCGCTCGACCACTACGGCACGACAATGCCGGTGATGACCTCGATCGCCAAGGCCATGAGCCGTGAGCATCCGGAACTCGACCACGACGATCTCGTCGCTCTCGGGGTCTCCCGGCGCTTCGGAAATGAGCGGGGTGCGGTCACGGTGACCTGCCCGCGCTCGCGATCGTTGCCCCGCAACGGCACCTTCGGGCGACCCCGAGGCATCCTGTCGGCTGCACGTTCTGGGACAGTTCCGCGGATGCAGATCGCCGAGTCTGTCTTCGGGGGCGCAGCACCCTCGTCCCTGCACGGAACCGTCATGGCCTCGCCCGCCGGTCCGGATGCCGATGGCCTTGTGACCAACGGCCTTGTGCGTAGGGCACGTCGAATGCGACAATTCAAGGGTGATTAGTTCAACCATCGTTGAATCAACAAACGTTGAAGCAGCAGAGCGTCTCGGGGCACTCGCCGACCCGGTGCGTCTGGCGGTCATTGGCCTCTTGGCGTATGGCCAGCACTGCGTATGCGACCTCCAAGCGCGAGTTGCCGTCGCACCCAACCTGCTCTCCTACCACCTCCGGGTGCTGCGCGAGGCCGGGCTGATCAGCTCGACGCGCCGGGGACGGTGGGTGGACTACCGCCTCGATGGCGACGGGTTCGCTGCCCTCTGGGCAGCGCTGGCCGCATCTCGCGTTCCGCTACCGGGCGAGACGGTCAGCACCGAACGGGTCGGCCCCTCCTGTGACGAGCCGGAAACGGACCGGTGAGCGACACCGTCGTCTCTAACCGACCCGAGGTTCCGCCAACCGTCGGCGAGGAGCAGGCGGTCGTCGCTCGACTGTCGCGCCTTAACCGGTTCCTGCCAGCGTGGATCGCGGCCGCCATGGCGGTTGGCCTCGCCCTTGGTCGGCTGTTGCCCGGGCTCAACCGGACGCTCAACCAGGTGGCCATCCACGGCACCAGCCTCCCGATCGCCGTCGGGCTCCTGCTGATGATGTACCCGGTGCTCGCCAAGGTCCGCTACAGCGAGGTCGGGTGGATCGCGGCGGACCGGAGGATGATGGCCGCCTCGCTCGCCTTGAACTGGGTGGTCGGCCCAGCGGTCATGTTCGCACTCGCCTGGGCGCTCCTTCCCGACCAGCCCGCCTATCGCACCGGGGTCATCCTCGTCGGACTGGCCCGCTGCATCGCCATGGTGCTGATCTGGACCGACCTCGCCGACGGCGATAGGGAGATGGCGGCGGTGCTCGTCGCGCTGAACGCCGTCTTCCAGGTCCTCGCCTACGCCGCGCTCGGCGTCTTCTACCTCAACGTGCTCCCCCGCTGGCTCGGCCTTCGCACCGAGAGCCTGGCGGTGTCGATGGGCACCATCGCCGCCACCGTGGCGATCTTCCTCGGCATCCCGCTTGTCGCCGGGTTCGTCACGCGCACTCTCGGCGAAAGACGGCGCGGCCGGGCCTGGTACGAGGAGCGCTTTCTCCCAAAGATCGGCCCGGTTGCCCTCTACGGGCTGCTCTTCACGGTGGTGATCCTCTTCGCCTTGCAAGGACGCAAGATCACCTCCGAGCCCCTCGACGTCGCCCGGATCGCCCTGCCGCTGCTCGCCTACTTCGCGATCATGTGGTCCGGTGGGTTCTTCATCGGTCGTCGCCTGCACCTCTCCTACGCGCGTACCGCGGCCCTCGCCTTCTCTGCCGCCAGCAACGACTTCGAGCTCGCGATCGCCGTGGCGATCGGGGTGTTCGGAGTCACCTCCGGCCAAGCCCTCGCCGGAGTGGTCGGGCCGCTCATCGAAGTCCCGGTTCTCCTCGGACTCGTCTACGTCGCCTTGTGGATTCGACGGCATTTCTATCTGGCCGAGAGGAGGGAGACCCGATGAACTGCTTCGATTGTGCCGCGACCGGCATCACCACCGTCGCTGTCGCCGTGTGCAGCGATTGCGGGGCAGGGCTCTGCGCTGACCACGTGCAGGTCGAGGCTCACTGGCTGACCCGCACCGCGGTCATCAACCGCACGGTCGTCGTCGAGCCCCCGGCGCGCACGATCCGCTGCCCGGTGTGCCAGGCGGCCCACAACGCTGCAGTGAACTCCCCGGCAAGGACAACCTGAGCCATTCGCGTGGTGCTGACAGCACGGAACCGTCGAACTGTGGCCGGTCGGGTCGCGCGAACGACAGCGCGGAAGCCCAAATTGTGCGCATATGTTCGATTGCAGACGCGACAGTGCGCAATGAATGACCGCACGGACGGATCTGTTGTGCACTACGTGCCCCATAATGCGCGGCAGCACTTGACGTTTCGAGCGTCACTAATCGCCGGCTGTGGGACATGAGTCAGGATGGATGTCGGAGGGCCAACGCCAACAATCTCCGACTGACGACTTGCGTCGTGGCGTAGAGATCATTGCTGAGCGGCACAGACCCGTCGATCTGGACAGCTCCAAACAGCGAGGTGTCGGGCTCAGCCTCTCTGCAGATGGGTTCTGCAGCGTCCGGTAGTCGGGAGTTGTTCGCTGCTTCCACCTAGATACTCTGACCGAGTTTTGGGATCGCACCCATACAATGGACCTGGCCACGATCCCCCAACCGTAGGAGAACCGCAATGGCACTCCACTCACGAGCCAGCAAGTGCCCAGACGCCACCGAGATCTCGACTTCGCGACGCGGGCACCACCTTCGAATGGGACTTGGCGTCATCGTGGTCTCGGGCGCTATTGGGCTCTTCGGCGCGCCGGCCTTAGCCCAGGCGTCGGCGATCTCGCCCCAGGCCTTCTGTGCCAAGATCCCGGCCGCGACCGTGTCCTCGCTCTTCGGCCAGAAGATCACGCTGCTTGGCGCCGGGGTCGAAGGCGCGGGAAACGATGTCTGCGAATTCGCCAAGATCGTGGGCGGGTCGGTGAGTGGAGTGACCCTGAATTACGACTACAAGGCCACTGGAACCGTGTCGTCAAACCTCGCCGCTCTGAAGAAAGAGAAAGGAGTGAGCAGCCTCGTCTTCAAGCCCTACGCGTCGATCGGCGGCACAACATACTCCTTCACCGACACGTTCTCGGACCCCACGCTCCACATCAAGATCCAGGAGTCCGGAATGGACTCCTTCAAAGGCTCGAACCACTACGGGGCCATCGTGACCAAGGTGCTTTCGACTTCGACGTTGGCGAAGCTACTGACCCTCGTCGTGAAGGCCGCGTAGCGCATCTAGCGAAGGAAGCGCCGGTATCCAACGATGGACTGACTGAAACCCATGTCCACGACCGTGAGGTTCGCCCGACACCTAGGCGGAATCGCCTTCCCAAGCTAGAAATGGCCGTCGAGATCAACAAAAAGATCGTCGGATCAATCGGACACGGCGAGACCGTGGACCTCAACATCGACCCGGGCCATCACACCCTGCGCTTGGGCTCAAAACGGCATCCAGCCCTGAACGAAGCTTCGAAGTCGTCGACGGCGAGGTCGTCAACTTCCGCTGTCGCGGCAAGTTCGGGCTCGGCGCATACTTGACGCCGAGGTCCGTCCAGGAGGGTTCAGAAGAGATCGTCGAGGGCTTCTGAGCTGGGATGATTGTTCGGGACGGTTCGGGACCGGACTCGCAAATTCGTATCCGTTGCTGAAGTCGTTGCTGAAGTGGAATGACGCGCGGTGCGCGTCGGAAGAGTGACGCGCTCGTTCTGCTGCCAAGCACTGGCGGCTTGACGTGTAGCGGCGAGAACTGTCTCCGACCGGCACTTCGGGGCGACCCTCAACCACACCAGCTGTCGAGCGTTCTGGGGCACTCGTCAAAGCGCATAACGCCGATTTTGTATGCCAAACGAACACTGGAGAGAAGCGTGTGGTGACGACATTCGGTGCGCGCCATGCGCCGACGGACAGCCGAGACAGACCGATTGTCCGTCAGCGGGCTGCTCGTCGGGAACTCAGGTCAATTCGAGTACATCATCGAGTACATCATCTTGTGCTTCCTGCAGTGCCGGTGTTGCTTGCACTGAGCGCCGAACTGGCGAGATCGACGACTTCGCTCGTCGGCATCGCCCAACCGATGACAGTGACCAGCTGGAACTGTCCATTACTCGCGGGCACTCGAACATAGAGCAACGTCCCTTGTGTGGTGGACGAAGATCCGTCTGGGCTCGTGGCTTGAACACTTGTCGGCACCGTCTCGGCGTAGTCGCCATCAACGGTCGTCGGCGAAGCCCCGTTGCCAGCAGGAACCAAAGGAGACGTGGCGGCGATCCCGGCCGGGAGGGCATACGCACCGCTGATAGAAGATTGGATGCAGCTTTGTTCGCCATCCGGAGCGCTGACCACGTTGCTGTCGCCTGCCGAGGTCGCGTTCGGGATTCCCGCATCATCAACAGCGGCGGGAATTGCCCAGTTGATGATCGTTCCCTGCGTAGCGCCGAGCCACGCCTGGCAGGACGAGTCCGAGCTCGATAGCGCGCGGTCACCCATCGGCAGCCGGACGGCATGGCCGAGGAGTTTCACCGTGAGGACAGCCGGTCGGTTCTGGACCTGGTGAATCGCGGTCGTCGGCGCCACGAACACCAAAAGCGCGACCGCGAGGCCTGCGGCGATCGGGATGGCTCCGAGCGCGAGGCGCGGGCGGGACCAACGCTGGCGAGGTCGGTGCGATAAGGCGGACCGCATGAATTCATCGTCGGGCGTGATCGCCGCCACTGCCACTGTTAGCTCGTCGTGGAGTCGGCTCTCCACTTCGGAATCGGTCAACATCACATGCCTCCTTGGATCGGTTCCAGCTTGTCGGGGCTCACCACGCCGGCGAGCTTCGCGAGGGCGCGACTCGTCGTCGACTTGATCGTTCCCTCGGGGATCTCGAGGAGCTTCGAGGTCTCCTCGACCGAGAGCTCGAGATAGAAACGAAGGACGATCACGTCCCGCTGCGGCTCAGAGAGCTCGCGGACCGCCTCTAGAAGCACGAGTCGATCCACAACCTGGCTAGTGGTGTCGCGGCTCGCGGCGAGCTGCAAGTGCTCTTCCGACAACGGCACGGTCGGTCGCCGCGCAAACCTGCGCGCGTCGTCGCGCGCCAAGTTGATGAGCACGCGTCGCGAGTACGCGAGAGGCGCCTCGCGCGCAGTGGTCCATCTTCGTGCGACTCGAACGAACGTCGTCTGTACGAGATCCTCGGCGGTCGCACGATCTCGAGTCATCATGACTGCCGCTCGGAGCAAGATCGGCGCGGCTTCGAGCACGAAACGTCGGAACTCCCGGTCGTCGACGCGCTCTGGAATCCGTTTGAACACCGACTCGTCTCCCGCCTGTCACCTATAAGAACGCCGCGGACGCGCAATCGGTTCCATGGCTGGCGATCACTTTGCGGCGAGCTGATCGGACCGCTGAGACCCGGTGGCTCTCATGACTTGCCGCCACGCCGCAATTGCTGCCTCATTGTGCCGCGGTCGGAAACCGATCGAGCGATCTGGACGTCCGTTGCGCCAGGGCCAATCACACTCGGAAGAGCGCGGAACGACGGATCTGGAGCGCGACACGCGCCCCATAACGTTCCGACAAATGCCGGTCTGCACGTGCCCCCGAACGCCGGGTAGGTGGGGCACCTTCTGGCTCCCGGAGCGTCAAGTCCTTGCTGTCGCGAGCGACGCACCCCTTCATTTCCGAAGAGCCGGTCTTCCTCTGGTCGCGGCCCGTGCACGAACGCCGCATGACGGCGGCCGCCCTGTTCGAGCTGAACAGCCAGCTCCTCGACACCGAGGACGTGCCGCTCCTGGAACGGCGGCTGCTCGAGTCACGCACCTGGGCCCTCGTCGACGGGATCGCCGCGTCGGTCGTCGGCCCGCTCGCCGAGCGCCGGCCGGCACTCGGCTCCGTGCTCAACCGGTGGGCGTCCGACGACGACTTCTGGATCTGCCGATCGGCCCTCCTCGGGCTGCTCCCCGGCCTGCGGCAGGGTGCCGGCGACTTCGAGCGCTTCTCCCGGTACGCGGACTCGATGCTTGACGACAAGGAGTTCTTCATCCGCAAGGCGATCGGCTGGGTCTTGCGGGACACGGCCCGGAAGCGCCCCGGGATGGTCTTCGAATGGTTGCTCCCCCGCGCCGGACGCGCCTCCGGCGTCACGCTGCGCGAAGCCGTCAAGCCGCTCGGCCGAGCAGCGGACGGCGGTCCTCGCCGCCCGGTGAAGCGCTGACGCGACAAGGCCCCCGGACCATGCCGTTCGGCATGACCGGGGGCCCCATCTGAGATCAATTCCGGCAGCGACCTACTCTCCCAGGGAGTTGCCCCCCAAGTACCATCGGCGCGGGCGGGCTTAACTTCCGTGTTCGGGATGGGAACGGGTGTTTCCCCGCCGCTATGGCCACCGGAAACCTGAGCTCGCAAGCGGTCCGGATATCGGTGAATCCGATCCGCTCCAAGGAACACGTGACCGCGGTCCCTTTGAGCCTTCCATAGCGAGCACGAGCGAGAGTCCAAGCCCTCGGCCGATTAGTACCGGTCGGCTGAACGCGTTACCGCGCTTACACCTCCGGCCTATCAACGTGGTGATCTAACCACGGGCCTTACCAGGTTGACCCTGTGGGAGATCTCATCTTGGAACGAGCTTCGCGCTTAGATGCTTTCAGCGCTTATCCCAACCGCAGGTCGCAAACCAGCCATGCCCTTGGCAGGACAACTGGCACACGAGAGCTGCGTCCGTCCCGGTCCTCTCGTACTAGGGACAGCCTTCCTCAGATCTCCTACGGCTGCATCGGATAGGGACCGAACTGTCTCGCGACGTTCTAAACCCAGCTCGCGTACCGCTTTAATGGGCGAACAGCCCAACCCTTGGGACCGGCTTCAGCCCCAGGATGCGACGAGCCGACATCGAGGTGCCAAACCTTCCCGTCGATATGGA
>Ga0187881_10002277_pt1 | contig 18387 bp, 17 predicted proteins | sample June2016WEW_19_1_2_FD_133017 | JGI IMG/M metagenome (GOLD analysis project Ga0187881, IMG submission 133017) | Peatland microbial communities from SPRUCE experiment site at the Marcell Experimental Forest, Minnesota, USA - June2016WEW_19_100 | ecosystem: Environmental > Terrestrial > Soil >...
GCTGGTCTACAAGCACAGGAACGTATACGCCGACATCTCCGGCCTCTTCGCCGTGGAGGCGAAGTACTCCAGCAAATACATCGAGTACCTGTCCGAAAGGGTGAGCAATGCGATCTATTTCACGGGAAGCGCCGACAAGTTCCTGTTCGGCACCGACTACCCCGTGGAAACCTACCAGTCGGCGCTCTCCTTCGTGAGCAAGCTGAAGCTTCACAGGGATGACTTCGACAGGGTCCTCTACTCCAACGCCAAGAAGGTGTTCCCCATCTGAGAGGGGAGATTGGCATCGCGGAGGTCCCTCCCGAGGAGAGGGACTCCCTCCTGCCCATCCTCGGAGGGAGCTTCGAGGGCTGGTACCTTTGGCATTCCAGGAGGACCCTCAAGAGGGTGAGCCTGGTGAATGCGGCGACCCTCGGCGGAGCGACGGCAGGTCTAATCATGCTGAAGGAGCTGGGGGAGGGGATCGGATACGTGTACTACGTAGCGGTCCTCCCAGAGTTCAGGAGGCGGGAGGTGGGCAGCCGGTTGCTGGACGATGCTCTCGCGCACTTCAAGTCAAGGGAGGTGGGTTCTGTCTACGCCACGGTGAGGGAGGGCAACGCGGCCTCACTTTCCCTCTTCCATTCGAGGGGGTTCTTGAAGACGGGCTTCGGCGAAATGTCGAAGCTCCACGGCAGGCTGAGATCGGTCTACATGATGCTCGAAATGCAGGCCGTCGCCGGCGAAAACGTGCTGCGTAAGGACCTAGGCGGAGGATGCCGCGGCGGGGCGCTGGGTAGCTGTAAAGGGCCTTAATGGCAGTTCGAATTCAATAACCTAATATCTCTGCTCGCGAGTTCTAGCTGAGACTGTTGAATGCCGGATGAAGACAGGTCGGACCTTCAGGAGTGATGGCAATTGACCGAGTTTCTGCTGGCGCTGAGCGGCGTCCACGCCAGGAGCGAAGCGACCATCCGCGTGACGCAGGACTGGGAGAGGAGGAGGGTAGATTCCCGAACGCTGGCGAAGTCCTTCCGAGAGGACTGCGAATCCCTTCTGGCGCTCCAGAAGAGGGTCGGCGTGGACCACTTCTCCGATGGCCAGATGGGCTTGCCATGGCAGGACTTCCTTAGGCCCATCACCGACGGTTTCGGGGGTCTCCGAAAGGGGCCGCTGGTCAGGTGGTTCAACACCAACACGTTCTACTACGTCCCGATCGTCGATGGTGACCTGACGAGCGAAGGGAGGGCCCTGTGGAGGAGCGTCGAAAGGACGTTGGTGAGGCGCGGCAGCCCGTTCAAGGTGATCGTCCCAGACCCCTTGACGTTCTGCGAGCTCGCCGAGGATAGGCATTATGGTAACTTCGATAAGCTCCTCTTCGTCTACGCCGAGGCTCTGAATACGGAGCTGAGGTTTCTTGAAGGTCGCGGCGTGGGTTACGTGCAGCTGTCCTCGCCCTCCCTAACCGCGAGGTTCCGGAAGGAGCCCATCTCCAGAGATGCCCTTATTCAGCTCGGAGAGGCGCTGCGGTCGGCCCTGCGAGGCGTGTCTCTCCGCTCGGGCTTTCACACGTATTTCGGGGACGCCTCTTCCTATCTCCCTTTCATATTCGATGCCATCCCAACCCAAGACATCGGTTTTGACTTCACGCAGACTGACCCTTCGTCCCTCTCAAAGACTGGGAAGGGCCTGATCGCCGGCATAGTGGACTCCCGCAGCACGTGGGCGGAGGATGTAGGTAAGCTGAGGCGTGAGGTGGAGGAGATCGCCGACAAGACCGGGAGCCCTTCGATCATATTGGCTCCGTCTAGCGACCTGAGGTACATACCCCGAGCCTCCGCCGACGAGAAGCTCGGGAAGCTCGGCCGGGTGAAGAAAGAGCTGAGGGGAGGGGCTGACTAGATTGAAGGCCTTCCCGACTCAGGAGATAGGGAGCCTCCCCAAGTTCTCGTGGAGGACGAAACCCTTCCGTGGTGTGCCGTTGGTTGACGCCGACGTCAAGACGGCGAGGGATTGGGGGGAGAGGTTCAGAGTGCCCGGGACGGGGGACCTCCTCAATCTCCTTTCAAAGAGGGACGGCTTTTCGGAGGAGGAGAAGCACAGGCTCGTCGAATTTTCCCTCCTCTACGCCATAAAGATGGAGGAGAGGGCCGGCTCCGGCGAAGGCGTGGGGCTAGACCTGGTTTGGAGCGGGGAGCAGGCGAGGACGGAGATGTACGAAACGCCCGTCTCCGGCATAGGGGGCTTCGAGTTCATAGGGAGTGTGAGGAGCTTCGACAACAAGTACTGGAAGATGGCCTCCATCCGGGCCCCTCCTGCCTACAAGGGGAACTATCACCTCGACGAATTCCTGTTCACCAAGAAGCACGCCGTCAGGAGGGTGAAGGTCCCGGTCACGGATGCGATAACCATTATGGCTTGGTCTGACAACTCCTACTACGGAAGGAAGTGGGCGAGGAAGGATATGCCTCCTCTTGAGAGGAGCTTCAGCGCGAGACGGGAGTTCACCCTGGAGCTGGCCAAGACGATACGGAGGGTGATCCGGGGGTTGATAGAGAATGGCGCGGAGGAGGTGCAGATGGACATCCCGGCAGCGACCCAGTACCAGACGGTGGAGGACATAGAGCTCGTTTCGGAGGCTTTCAACGAGACGACCAAGGGCCTGTTGGCGACGTTCAGCGTGCACAGCTGCTTCCCGCCGAGCGTCGGTTACGGCCTCCTCTTTCCGCAGCTCCTTGAGATGAAGTGCCGAAGGTTCTCCTTCGAATACGCGAACAGGGACTCCCTCAAGACGGGGCTCGACGGCGAGTCTAGAGAGGGGTTCAAAGACCTCAAGCTCTTCAAGGAGTACGGCTACGAAGGTGAGCTGGGCGTAGGCGTGGTACATGTTCATACCGACGTCCTCCCTGAGGTCGCCGTGGTGAGGGACAGGATCCTCTATTCCGCGAAGGTCACGGAGCTTCCGCCGGAAAGGCTCTACATCAACCCGGACTGTGGACTGAGGACGAGGAGCCCTGAAGTTGCCATCAAGTGCTTGGACCTGGTCGTGGACGGAGCGGCCTTGGCGAGGAAGGAGGTCTGCGCTTGATCCCCAAGACCACAACGATCGGCTCGTACCCCGTCTTCCCTCGGACCGATGACGTCGAGTACTACCAGAAGATGACGAAGCTAGGAGTGGCGGACGACTTGGTCGACCCCTACCTGTGGTCCGCGGAGGAGGCCTTGAAGGACTTCGTGTCAGCCGGCGTGGAGGTCCCTTCCACGGGGCAGACGAGAGGGGACCTCTACTCCCTCTTCCTCGACCCGAAGTTCGTGAGGGGGATAGAATGGAAGGGAGCTGAGGCCTTCGTCACCGGCAGGGTGGAGAGGATGAGCTCCTCTATAGCCGGCGACGTCAGGCACGCCAGAAGCCTCCTGCCGCCACAGTTCAAGTTGAAGGAGCCAGTGACGGACGCGTACACGCTGGCCAGGTTCGCTAAGATTAGTAACGATTCGTACCCTGACACGAAAGAGCTGGCAGAGGACATCAACAGGAAGGTGGTCATTCCGGAGATAGAGGACCTCCAGCAAACCGGCGCGGTCTCTTGGATCCAGCTGGACTCGCCCTTCATAGCCGCCGAGTCGTCGACCCCCCACTACATCGAAGACCTCTACGAAGAGGTCGCCAGCGTCGCCAAGTTTCCCATAGTGCTCCACGCCTGTGGGGACACCACGCGGGTCTTCCCTCTCCTGACCAGGCTAAAGGTCGGCACGCTCTCCCTTGACTTCTACCACTATAGGAGGCTCCTGGAGGAGGCGGCCGGGAGGGGCTACGACCAGCTCCTGGGGCTGGGGTGCAACGACAGCCAGGACATCAGAGTCGAAGGTGTCGACGAAATAGGGAGGACGCTGCAGCTGGCCAAGGCCAAGCTGGGGGAGGACAGGATCGAGTTCGTCCATCCCCACTGCGGCCAGAGGAACCTGCCCAGAGAGGTGGCGTACCAGAAGAACGTCCAAATGACCCTCGCCAGGGACGATCTATATGGAGGGCAGATCGAAGAGGCGTCACCCTCCCCCCTGGGCCCCAGGCAGCGGGACAAGGTGGGCTACTTCCTGGTCCTGGTGAAGAGGGAGAGCAGCGAGATAGTGGTCACCCTCTACTCATACTCCCACGTTCCCCTCAGGAGGTTCAGGTCGCGGAGCGCCGAGAGGATCTTCCAGTCGCTGGACGAAGAGGCTGACAAGCTGGGGATAAGCAGGAGGCACCTGGCCTACCTCACCTTGGAGCTGGGCAGAGCGGAGGCCTCCCTCCAGGGTCCGTCTCTTGGCTATAGGCAGAAGGTAATTGACTAGTTGAGGCTGGGAGAGAAGCTCGCGAGGGGCGTCTTCGCCACGATCGTGGAGGTCCTCCCCCCGAGTTTCGATGCGGACGGTACGCGAGAGCCACTACTGGGGCTGGACCAGAAGACCAGGGACTTCGTCTCGAGGGTGAGGAAGGTGGAGGAGCTGGCTGATGCGTTCCTCGTAGCCGACCCCATGGACTTCGGAAGGCTTAGGCTATCTAGCATCTACTCTGCGGCCGTCCTGAAGAGGGAGCTGGGGGTGGAGGCCGTCCCGGCGATGACGGCCAGGGACGTGAACAGGGTGGCGGCGAGGGATACGTTCCTCACGGCGCTCGCCTGCGGCCTCGACACGGTGTTCTTGGCATGGGGGGACAAGTACATTGGGGAGGAGGCGAGGAACGTCCACGACTTCGCCTCCCTCGGAGAGATGATCAGGGAGTTCAAGCAGCTTTCCAGAAGGGCCAACGTCCAGGCGTCGCTGCTCGCCCCGGTGGACATCACATCCCTTTCGACAGAGAGGGGCCTCAGGCTGGCGAGGTCCAGGCTCAAGAGCGGGGCGAGCTTCTTCTTGGCGCAGCCGCCGACTTCGGAGGCGACGGTGGTGCTGAAGAAGCATGAGGAGGCCCTGGCCCTGCGAGGGCTCAGGGAGAAGGTCCTCCTCAACGTCTTTCCGTTCAGGAGCCTCGTTGATATCGAATCTTGCAGGAGCAGGTTCGGGTGGGAGATACCACGGAAGCTCGAGGAGGTTGCAGTAAGAGGCGAGGCCAGCCTCCTAAAGGAGGCGAGGCGGGTCGTCGAGGAGATACGCAATGCGAGGCTTCCCGGGGTGTACGTGTCGACGAGGGGGAGGCCGGAGCTTGCGAGGTACGTGTTAGAGTCATGACGGATGGTCGATTGTCGTCTGGCTGCTCGACCCCGCCGTCCTTCGCACACCAGTGCGACCACGTTTAATGCGGTAAATCGACCTCTCACCGATGAAGAAGTGGCTATCCTTTCTTCAGTATCTCGAACGCCGTCTTCCTGACCGCCTGGGCGCTGTCGTACTTGGGCCTCCAGCCCAGCGATTCGATTCTGGCGGTGTCGAGGAGCATTTCCTTAACGTCCCCCCTCCATCCTCTCCCGCCGTCCACGCCGCCGGTGAACCTGTAGGCCGGGGAGACCTCCATCTCCCCGCAGATGATGTCGGCTATCTCGGTGACGCTCACCTGGTCCTTCGACCCGACGTTGTAGAAGGAGACCCTCTCCTCTCGATGGAGCACCTCGATCATGGCCCTGACGCAGTCGTCGACGTAGAGATAGGACTTCCTCTGGGTGCCGTCACCCAGTATCACGAGCCTCGTCGGGTCCCTCCTCAACTTCCTGACGAAGTCGAAGATGACGCCGTGCGCGCCCCTTGGTCCCACTATGTTGGCCAGCCTGAGGATGCGGGCGTCGAAGGAGAAGGACTTGGCGAAGGCCGAAACCAGGGCCTCGGAGGCGAGCTTGGTGGCGCCGTAGACGGAGATGGGGACCAGGGGGGAGTAGCTCTCGGGGGTGGGGAGGACTGTGGGCTCCCCGTAGACCGTGGAGGTGGAGGCGAAGACCATTTCCCTGACGTCGCTCCCCCTGACCGCCTCGAGGAGGACCTTCGTGGCGACGACGTTCTCGTCGAAGGACTCCCTCGGGCTCGCCCTCTCCTGACGCACCTCGGGGTTCGCCGCCAGGTGAAATACAGTATTCGCATCGCGAAGGGCCTCCGTGACGTCCTCCTCGACCTTGCAGTCGCCCTTGACGAACCTGAAACCGGGACTCCTCGATAGGGCCGCCAAGTTCTTCTCGGAGCCGCTGCTCAGGTTGTCGAAAGCCGTGACTTCATGCCCCCCCTTCACGAGGGAGGCGCAGAGCGCGCTTCCTATGAACCCCGCTCCCCCGGTAACCAGCGCCTTCACTGACGTTGACCTCACTCGTCGCAGCTATATTATCTTGGAGGTGCCGCCGCATTCGGGCGAAGGACCTCTCAGACGACGAGCTCGCTGACCCGTGTGAGGCGGCAAGGGCCTTCGGGACCCGAGCGAGCATAACCCATGCTAAATGCTGTCGATAAGTTCTGGGATGTGTCGATTGTGTGAGTGAGGATGACTGTTTAATAGTGTCCGACGCGTCGAGGTTGAATGATGGGCAGGAGTTGTCATCCTGGCCTTGGCTATCAATAGCGTCAGCCTAAAGGTCCTTGAGGCTTGGGACAGGGACGCGGGGCGAGGAGTGGTCAGGGTGAACGCGGAGACGATGGAGGCCTTAGGGGCATCGCCGGGGGACATTCTCGAGGTCCTGGGGAAAAGGAGGACTGTAGCCAGGTGCCTTCCGCTGGGCGACCAACGAACTGACGCTGACCAGGTCGCGGCCGGCGGCTCTCCGCAACCGGTGGATAGAGGCGTAACGAAGATGGACCGAATAACAAGGGAGAACGCGCGGGTGTCGGTGGGCGAGACGGTTACCCTGCGGAGGGTGCAGGCTCTCCCAGCCAACTATGTGGAGATCGTGTCGTTGGCTGAGCCGCCTTCCGTTGACAGCCGCTACATCGAATTGGCCCTCAACGGCGTCCCCGTCACGCCAGGAGATGTCGTAATGGTCCCCCAGGTAGAAGCTTCAGGCGAGGAGAGGTGCTTCCAGATCATCAGCCTGGAGCCGCCTTCGCCGCAGGCGATCCTGATGGTGAGCACGATCTTCGGCATAGTGGGCAGGTCGCCGGAAGGTGCGACCACCAAGTAGTTCGAACCGGCCCGCCCTACGTGCTGGCTGGGCTCGCCTACCTCAGGGGACTACGGCGGACCTGAAGCGAAAGCCCCTCTGAATTTGACTCGGGGATTAATGGGCCGCCACCGGCTTCATGCGTTTGGGGTTCTCACCGGCCAGATGCGCTGCCCCCTCGGAACGGAATCGAGGAGGACTCCTCATTGTACCCGACGCTGGCGAGCTATCGGGAGGAGTCTTCCGAGCCGTATCAATTTTGGGTAACTCATGAGACGCGGGGAGCCAACGACCCACCTATCCCGTCACGAGAAGACGGAAAGACGTCCCGCTCAAATCGCTTAGGTTGACAGCGCCGGCGGGGGCAAGTGAAAGCCGTGAATTCTTAAATCGAAGAGCGGAGGACTGTCCGTCTGATGCCAAGAAAGTCCCTTCCCTACTCTAGGCTGGTCGAGGCGTACGAAGCCATGGAGGAGACGACCAAGAGGCTGGAGCTCACCGACATCCTAGTGAGCCTCTACGCGCAGACCAGATTCGAGGACGTCGCCAAGGTGACGTATCTCAACCAGGGGAAGCTCTACCCCGACTACCTCGGGGTGGAGATAGGCCTCGGAGACAAGCTGGTGGTCCGCGCCATCGCCGACGCCACCGGAGTGACGGTGGCTCTGGTGGAGAATCTTTACAGGGAGAAGGGCGACTTAGGAACGGCGGCGGAGGAGGCCGCGGGCAGGCGACTGCAGTCGACGCTCTCCCAAGAGCTGCTCACGGTCTCGGATGTCTATTCGGCCATGGATTCCCTCGCTCACCTGAAGGGCACCGGTTCGCAGGGGTCCAAGCTAAAGTCTCTTGTCAGCCTCATCAACCGGGCCACTCCGAAGGAGGCCCGATATCTCATCAGGACGACCCTGGGACAGCTCCGCTTGGGTGTGGCTGATTTCACCATCCTGGATGCCCTGGCCCAGGCCTACACGGGCGACAGGGCTAATCGGCCAGCCCTCGAAAGGGCCTACAATATCTCCTCGGATTTGGGCGCGGTCGCCGAGGCGGTGGCGGAAGGAGGGTTAAACGTCCTAGCCGGATTCGCAGTCACGGTGGGGAAGCCCATCCGACCGATGCTGGCGGAGAGGCTGCCGTCGGCCGGGGTGATTGAGGAAAAGCTGGGCGGCAGGTGCGCTGTGGAGTTCAAGTATGACGGCGAAAGGATGCAGATCCACAAGAAGGGCGATCAGGTGACCCTGTTCTCTCGAAGGTTGGAGGTCATTACCTCCCATTACCCCGACACGGTCAAACTGGCCGTAGAGCACGTCAAAGCGAAGGACGCTATCCTCGAATGCGAAGGTGTCGCCTTCGACGTGGACTCGGGGGAGCTCCTCCCCTTCCAGCAGCTAATGCACAGGCGCAGAAAGCACGGCGTGGAGGAGATGATGGAGAAGTTCCCCGTGGCACTCTTCTTCTTCGATGTCATGTACGCCGACGGCATCAGCTACTTGGACAAGCCCTACGAAGAAAGGAGGAAGGAGCTGGAGAAGATCGTTGAGAAAACAGATAGGACCTGCGTCGCGCCATCCATCGTGACCGACAGTCCGTCCAAGATCGACTCCTTCATGAAGGACGCAATTCAGCAGGGTTGCGAGGGACTCGTCGCTAAGGACTTGAGGAGCCCTTACAGGGCTGGCGCCAGGGCGTTCGCTTGGATCAAGCTCAAGAGGGAGTACAGGAGCGAACTTTCCGATACTCTGGACCTCGTGGTGGTGGGCGCTTTCCACGGCCGAGGGAGGAGGACGGGAACCTACGGAGCCTATTTGCTCGCCGCCTACGACAAAGAGGACGACACCTTTAAGACCGTCTGTAAGATTGGCACAGGCTTCACTGATGCCAGCCTGGAGGAGATACCCAAGAGGCTGGCGGCGCTGGTCATCCCTCACGTCCATCCACGCGTAATCTCGAAGCTGGAGGCTGATGTCTGGTTCGTCCCGCAGCTGGTATTCGAAGTGATCGCGTCGGAGATCACCCTCTCCCCCATTCATGTCGCGGCGTGGGGGAAGGTGACGCCTGCTGCCGGGCTCGCCCTTCGGTTCCCCAAGTTCACGGGGAGGATTCGGGACGACAAGGGGCCGGAGGACACGACGACCACCGCCGAGCTTCTGGAAATGTACAATAGCCAGTTGAAGAGAATCGAAACGGTGGGGAAGGACAGTGCCTAGTCGTTTTAGTACTTCGAGCTCCGGTCGGATGGAGCTCCAGAGGACGGCGGATTCTTCGAGGGGCGAAGTGGTCAAGCTGTTGGTGGATTTGGTCAGGGCGAAGAGCGAGAACCCGCCCGGTGACACTTCGGCCCCCGCCGCGGTGGCCGAGGAGTACCTTTCATCCCAGGGTGTCTCCGTAAGGAAGTACGCCCTTGAAGACGGCTGCATCAACCTGGTGGCTTCGCTGGGACGGGGGGAGGAGGAACTTACCTTCTGCGGCCACATCGACACCGTCCCCGCCGGGAGCCCGGCTAAGTGGAGCTATCCGCCCCTGGAAGGAAAGATGGTCGGCGGCAGGGTCTACGGCAGGGGGTCCACCGACATGAAGGCCGGCTGTGCCTCCCTCATATTCGCCTTTGCGAAGGCAGCCCGACACGAGAAGGACTTTCGTGGGAAGCTCGTCCTCGCGCTGGTCGCCGACGAAGAGTCCGGCGGGAAGAAGGGGGTCCAGTACCTCATCAACCAGCGAATCCTCAGGACCAAGAACCTGGTCCTCGGTGAGCCTACCAAGCACGAGGGTGCGGGCCACGTCGTCGTCGCCGGTGAGAAGGGTGTCTTCTGGGTCCGCGTCACCTTCGACGGCATTTCTAGACACGGCAGCCTCCCCATGCTGGGAGATAACGCCATCCTGAAGGCGGCGCCGGCTCTAGAAGGGTTGAAGTCACCCATCCTCGACAAGGTCACCACCCCCCATGGCGCGGCCTCGCTTGTTCGTGAAACCAGGAAGGTGCTCAAGGCGGAGTACGCCCGTGAGGCGTCCAAGAGGCCACATTTCGCCGCCGACCACTACACTGTCAACGTCGGTCGCGTAGAGGGTGGGACCAAGGTGAACGTCGTCCCTGACTACTGCTCGATCGAGCTCGATGTCAGAGTGCCACTGGGCGGGAGCAAGGAGGAGGCGGAGCGGATCGTCCGGAGGTCGTTGCCCGATGGTGCCAAACTCGAGCTGATCAACTACGCCGAGCCCGCCTTCACGCTCCCTTCGGCACCGCTCGTCAAAAACATCCGGGAGGCGGCGCGGTCGGTCTTCAACGAGCCGTCGCCGGCCATGTGTACACCCGCCACGACCGATGCCCATCACTTCAGGGTCGGCCTGGGCTCGAATGCCGTGGCCTACGGGCCGGGTCTGGAGTCGATGTGCCACGTCCTGGACGAATACGTGGAGGTCTCCGAAGTGATAGGAACATCGAAGGTCTACCTAGACCTGCTGTGCAGGATGCTCCTGGGCTAGGTTCACGCAGCCTTCCACCGCTAGGAGGATAAGCTCCTTGCGGGGGGAACGGTTCTGCGGCCCTCTCTCCGGCACGCATACGCATACGGACGGTATCCCTTGGCTGCAGCCTGCTGATCGAGCCATCAATATCTGCAACATTGGCAGATTTAGCAGGTTCTTGGCGGAGTTCCCCTAAAACGTTTATATCATGTTGTTGCCCAAAGATATCGTCGAAAGTACGATGTATACGGGAGAGGCTGAAATGCAGGCGCGCCGCAAGATACTTGCGGTGCTTCAAGACGAGGGACGCAGGGTTCTGGATGCAGGGAGGGAGTTGGCCAACATCCATGGGGCCCTGGTCCTAGGAGACGAAGAAGGCGTCTCCGCCGCTTCCGACAGTCTACACCTCTCCATAAACGACGTGGAGGCTTACCGGCGGGCCCTCAGCCGCCAGCTGGCGGAGCTGGGGAGCATGATGATCAACCGCGAGGACCTCCTCAGGGCGGCTTACACCATAGAAGAAGTGGCCAACTACCTCGAAAGCATCGCCTTCCGCCTCACGCAGCTGCGCTACCAGACGCTCAAGAAGACGGGCCTGGTGGACGACCTCAGGGTCCTCTTCGACTTGGTGATCAACATCCTCAGCAGGATGAACGAGACCATCCGGACGCTCCAGTTTAACCCCCTCAAGGTGAACGACCTGATCCAGCTTGTGGAGAGGGGAGAGCACGAGATGGACGAGAAGTACAGGAGCTCCACAATGAAGGCGATGAAGGAGATCAACGACTTCAAAGACCTTATCCTCCTGAAGGATGTCCTAGAGCGGATAGAGACCGTCTCCGACCTGGCCCTCTCCTGTGCCGATCTCGTCGTCATCATTTCGCTCGGCATATAGGAGCTTGCGTCGTGTGTCAGATTAGATTAGAGGCAAGAGGGGTTAGCCATGTCTAGGCCCGCCATAGGTGAGCTCGTCGAAAACAGGATCATCCTCTGGGGGACGGAGGAGTCGAGGGGTACATACTCTGCTGGATACTACGGCAAGCCTCTAGGGGTGGCCAAGCCCAAGGGCGTGGACTTCGAGGCTCCTCTGATACTCGACCTAATCGAGGGTCTATACCTGCAGAAGAGGGGCCGGCTCCTCGTCAAAGGTCCGGGTGGCAGGATGTCGCGCCGGGCGCTCAAGGAACTCTGCGTGTCCCAATACAACGACTTCTCTGACAAGTATGTCGTGTACGAGCATCTCAGGGACGCAGGCCTGGTCGTGACCCCCGGAATCAAGTTCGGCTGCGACTTCGCCGTGTATAAGCACGGGCCCGGGATCGACCACGCGCCCTACCTGGTGCAGGTCCTGAAGCCGGGCTACGGCCTCACGGCTACACATATCGTGCTCTCGGGGAGGCTGGCCACGACGGTGCGGAAGCAGTTCCTCGTCGCCACCGTGACCGGGCGGCGCGTCTCCTTCATCTCTTTCGACTGGTGGCGCGCCTAGGTCGCGGCCCTCTCACGACCCAGGTTCCTATTTAATTTAGGCAATCATGTCAAATGTCTTGACTCTTCGAACGTTTAATACAAGGAGCACGAATTATAGCGCATCAGAGCCCGGAGAAGTTTGGCCGACTTGTCAAGGCTTCAGGCTGCCATGAGCTCGGGTGGGCTGGTCCTCTTTGTCGAGCTCCCCGGAAACAGCGCCGAGCTTGCAAGGGTCGTCGAACAAAGCGGCGCGGACAGCCTCCTTCTCCAGCTCTTTAACGAGCATCCCGTGACCGGCGCGTACACCGGCGGGCCCGACTTGGAAACGCCGCAGATCAAGGACATCCTCTCGACTCTAAAGCTCCCCGTGGGGATACACCTAGGCAACCTGAAGACCATCACCAGGGAGGACTGGGAGCAGGTCGTCGCCCTTGGCTTCGACTATGCCGCCATCGGCGTCACAAAGCTGCCTCCCTTCGTTCTGAGGGATAGGCGGCTCCCGCTCCTTTCCTACGTGCCCCCGGGGATGCCCTTCGAGTACTATCACGCCCTCTCGGAATACGATAACATCATCGCCCTTTCCTTCGAGACCTCCTCCCAGGTGCAAACGGAGGGGACGAACCGGTTCAACGTCGTTGACCTCGTTACCCTGACGCTGGTCTCGAAGCTGTCCGGTGGCAAGCCGGTGATCTTCCGCGTTTCTCAGGACGTGACCGGCGACGACGTTCAGGGCCTTTTCGACGCCGGATGCAGGGGGCTTCTCCTGGACCCAGCGTACACCGGGGCTTCTGCCGACTTCTTCAAGGTGTACACGGAGCAGTTCAGGGAGGCCGTCGACGCCGTGAAGAAGAAGACGGTATTTAGGGCGCACTTCCCATGGGGTTAGGTGGAAGGATCGATATGCAGGCTGTAATCTTGGCAGGCGGATTGGGGACCCGCCTCAGGCCGTACACGTTCTTCGCGCCGAAACCCATGCTCCCTCTAGGCGACAGGCCTCTTATGGAGCACATCATTGCCCAACTCTCCAAGACGGGTATTGAGGACATCATCATCACCGTCAGCTACCTGCGGAAGACCATCGAGAATTATTTCGGGGAGGGTGACGACATGGGCGTTCACATCCAGTACGTCCGGACGGCCAAGCCGATGGGGACCGCCGGGCAGCTCAAGACAGTGGAGCCTCTGGTCAAGGGGAGCTTCGTGGTTCTCTACGGCGACTCCTTGGTGGAGGCCGACATCGGAAAGATGATAGAGTTCCACGAGCAGAAGAAGGCGATGGCCACCCTAATGCTCATGCCCTTCAGGGAAACCATGAAGTATGGTTTCATCGAGACCGACGGAGAGGATAGGATGACTAACTGGCGCGAGAAGCCTGTTGTGGAAGGGTGGATCAACGTCGGCTGCTACATCATGGAGCCTTCCTTCCTGAAATACATCCCATCGAATGTGATGTACGGGATGAACGATGCCTTCAACGCCGCCGTCAAGAAGGGGGAACGCGTGTTCGCGTTCAAGGCCGAAGGCGACTTCATAGACATCGGGGACAAGCAGACCTACCTCAGCGCCAACGAGAAGTTCGTCGAAAGGCTGGGCCGCATTCTCTGAGCGCGGTGACAGAGTTGGCGGACGTCGCGCTGTTTGAGGAGGACAGGACGAACCCCCTGCGACCGCTGGCCCTGGCCAAGCCCACTTTCAAGCTGATCTACTCGTATAGGCCCCTGGGCACGCGTATACGAAGGGAGCTGGGCCGTCTGACAGCTCTTTATGTCCCAAGGAGGTTCGAGATGCTGCTCAAGGAGACCGAATCGGAGACGGCAGTGAACCCGTCCAAGCTCGATGGCGAGGCTCTCCTGGTTAACAGCAGGCTCCGCCCCGAAGAGGGGGTTGTCTCCATCGTTAAGTCGCTCAAGGACAGGCAGTACGTCATCTCCGACGGCGCGGTAGCTGCCGCCCGAACCGCCAGGGTCCCCGACGACCTCGGCAAGCTGGCCGACGGCGGCCTGGCCCAGCAGCTCAAGGCTGCGGGCGGTGAGGAGCTAGGGAAGGACGGGCTCCTTCTCCAGGGCCCCTGGGATCTCATCACCAGCCTATCGGGCGGACTCACGGGGACAGGCGTGGTCTACGGCAGCCACGTCGCCGTGGAGGAGCCCGCCTACTTTGACACTTCGCACGGGCCCGTCCTAATCGCCGACGATGCCAAAATAGAAGCCTTCTCCAGGATAGTGGGCCCCGCTTTGATAGGTAAAGGCTCCGTCATCCATTCTGCCAGGATCAACGGAAACTGCTACATCGGGGACAGCTGCAGGGTCGGGGGGGAGGTCGAGGAGAGTGTCTTGCAGGGACACTCCAACAAGACCCATTCCGGGTACCTAGGGCACTCGTATGTCGGCGAATGGGTGAACATCGGCGCCGGGGCCGTCACGAGCGACCTGAAGAACACCTATGGGTCCATCAGGACGGAGACGCAGAAGGGCAAGGTGGACACGGGGCTGATGAAGCTCGGCTCCTTTATGGCGGACCTGAGCAAGGTTTCGATAAACTCGACGATTTATGCAGGGAAGTGCGTCGGCATGGCATCGCAGGTGCATGGCCTTGTGGACCGTGACGTGCCCCCCTTCACCATCTACGGGCGCTCTTTGGGCTGGAAGGACGAGGAGCTTCGCCTTGAGTCCGGCCTGGAGACATTCCGCAGGATGAAGGCGAGGAGGAACATGAAGGTCTCCAGGGGCGAGGAGCAGCTTGTGCGGCTGGCGTACGAGGATTCACGAGAAGGAAGAGCTCGCCTGGGCTTCGGGTGAGGCGGCTCGATAATCATTCACCTCACAGACGTCCACAGGTCGGAGAGAATACTGGGCCGCCTGGACATGTTAGGGAGGGGCGCCGACCTCATCGTCCTGTCAGGGGATGTTACCACCTCAGCCGAGCAGGGGTTCCTCGACAGATTCATGTCGAAGCTAGGGGATCTCCCCATACCCACCTTCATCGTGCCCGGTAACAACGAGGGGCCTGAGCTGGCCACGAAGGGCAACGTGCGCGACATCGACGGTAAGGTCGAGCTCTTCGAAGGGCTGAAGTTCGGCGGGCTCGGCGGCTCGCCCCCCACGCCCTTTAACACCCCCAACGAGTACACCGAAAGGCAGATGGAGGAACGGCTGGATAAGCTTGGAAGCGTAGACATCCTCGTCTCACATTCACCTCCCTACGGAACGTCTTTGGACACCTCGGGTTACGGGGGGCATCTGGGCAGCCGCGCAGTTCTCCACTATGTCGAGACCATGAAGCCCAAGCTCCTCCTCTGCGGCCACGTCCACACCGCCAAGTCCGTCGAGGTCATCGGGTCCTGCACCTGCTGCAACCCCGGGTCGGCCTCCGCTGGCGGGTTCGCCATCGTGAAGATCGATGGCGAAGTCAAGGTCGAGCTTCGAAGTCTTTAATAGAGGCTCGGCGACCAGCAAAACACGCAAGCTTAGCCAGGTGCTCTGTTGTTGGCCAATGATTCGTCGGTCATCGATGTGTCATATGACAGGAAGGGCCTGCTGCGGGACTACAGACAATGGCCCGAAACAGGCCTGAAAACGCTTGAAAACCTCCCGTCGATCCATTTTGCTCCCAATTCGGGGCGAGTGTTCGTCGCGGGGATGGGCGCGTCATCGGCAGCCGGCGAGCTCTTGAGGGACGCTCTTGCGCCATCGGGGTTCCATTTGAACGTGCTTCGGAGCCATCTCGTCCCCGACGATGTAGGGAGGGGGGACGTCATCGTGGGTATGAGCCTCTCCGGGGGGACAGAGGAGACGGCCTACGTGTTTGACCAGATGCTGCGCAGGGGTGCGACCGGCGCAGCCGTCTCGTCCGGCGGCCTCTTGAAGACCATTGCTGAGAGACATGGCGCGCAGTTCGTCAAGATCGAAGGAGGAGCTACCGCCCGGTCGTCCCTCCCAGTCTTCCTGTCGACCCTGGCAGGCGTCCTCGACGGCGGACGACCGGATCTCCTGCTCAAAGGGAAGCTTCGCGCTGCCTTCGACGGCCTGCGCAGCGTCTCGGCGGCCTATTCTGATCCCGACCCCGAAAGGAGCGCCCCCGCGAAGACAGCCTTCTGGATCCAGGCGGCGTCTCATCTCACGGCCTACCACTCACCCTTTAACCTCTCCGTGGGCACTCGGTTCAAGAACGTGCTGAGCGAGAATGCGAAGATCGACTGCACCGTCACCGACATCATGGACGTGATGCACGACGGGATCACCTGTTGGGAGCACGGCTTCGGTTCTCGGCTTTTGTTGCTCCATAGCTGGAGGGACGACGACGTCGTGAGCCACAGGTTCTCGCTCATAGCGGAACAGGTGCGGTCCCTCGGCTTTCAGACGGTTGATATCGCCTCTTCCAACAGGGAAGGGATCCAAGACCTCCTGCACTCCTTCTACTACTTGGATCTGGTCTCCGTCTATTCGGCCCTTCTGCGGCACATTGACCCCGGGGTGACCCAGAGCCAGGAAATCATCAAGCAGAAGCTAGGCCAGGTCTCCACCCTCAGGAAGTACCTGAAGGCGGAATATGGCTAAGGTTATTACACCCAGCATCCCTGCTTCACATGGGACATACGTGACCGAATTGGCTGGACATACTACGGTAGTGAAGGACGGCTTGGTAGTCACCATGGACGACCAGCGCAACGTCATCGAGGGCGGCGCTGTGGCCATCGAAGGCGAGAGGATCGTCGCCGTCGGAGAGACCTCCACCATCCTGGGAGCCTATCACCCCGACGTTATGGTATCCGCGAAGGGCGGCATCGTCATCCCTGGCCTGATCTGCGCCCATACGCACCTCTATGGCATCCTGTTAAGGGGCGCCTCGATCAACTTGCCTCCGTCGACGGATTTCACCCAGAACCTCCAGCGTGTCTGGTGGCCCATGGACCAGGCGATGGAGATGCGCGACGCCTACGCTAGCGCCCTGATGTCGTCCGTCGAGTTCCTCCGCACCGGTACGACCACCTTCGCCGATACCTTCTCGGGGCCGAACGCCATGGCGGGCGTCCTAGACTCTATAGAGAAAGGCGTGGACGAGGTGGGGATCAGGGGAGTTATCTCTTTCGAGGCCACCGAAAGGAGGAGCCATGAGGAGGGAGAAAAGGGGGTCGAAGAAAACATCCGCTTCATAAAGAAACCCAAGGCAGGGAGGTGCAAGGGAATGATGAGCCTCCATGCCTCTTTCACGGTCAGCGACTCCCTCATCGAAGAGGGCGCTGATCGGGCCCGCGAGCTCAAGGCGCCGCTGACGATGCATGCCTCTGAGGGAAGGGGCGACCTCTACCACAACTTGGAACTTTACGGCCTGAGGACGGTGGAAAGGCTCAGCCGGCTGGGCTTCCTCGGACCCGACGTGGTGTTGGCGCACGCCGTCCACATCAACGAAGATGAGCTGAAGCTACTGAAGCGATCAGGGACGAACGTGGCGCACAACCCCATGAGCAACATGCTCAACGCCGTGGGGACGGCGCCCGTAGACCGAATGCGGGAGGAGGGCATCAACGTAGCCCTGGGCAACGACGGCTACATCTTCGACGCGTTCGAGAACATGAGGGCAGCCTTCCTTGTCCACAAACTGCACAGAGAAGACCCCAGGATCCTCTCCCCTCTTGACGTCTTCGAGATGGCAACCGTGGACGCGGCGCGCGCCTATCATCTTGACGACTTGGGCTCGTTGCAGCCAAGCAAGAAGGCCGACTTGGTCATACTCAAGCCGCGCCTCCCCACTCCACTCACCGCCTCCACTGTGTATGGCCATCTCGTGAACTCGATCTGCGGCGGCGACGTCGACACTGTCCTCGTCAGCGGAGAAGTGCTCCTGGACGGCGGGAAGCTCACCCGGCTGGACCGCGAGGAAGCCTCGAGGACATCGCAAGAGGCGGCCTCCAGCCTCTGGACGAGGCTGGGCGACGTCACCAGCCAGGTGGACGTCCTCAAGGGACGATAGGGAGCTAGAGTTTTAATTCATCGAGAAGATATACCCATATGAGGAGCGCCAGCGCCATTGCCGGGAACGCTTGAAACGTCGGCGGAGCTAATCGCCCCGCTTTTTCCGCCTCGAAGGTCTACCTCGAGGAAGGGGGAGAACGGAAAGGTTCTCGTTGTCGGCGGTAGCTGGCTCTATCATGGCGCCCCCATCCACGCCGCCGAAGGGGCCATGCGCGCCGGCGCGGACCTCGTCTACTTGGCGGTCCCTCGCGTGATCGCCGATCCGGTAAGAGCCTACTCTGCTGACTTCATCGTGTTCCCGCTGGCCGACCAGAAGCTCACTACGGGCGCGGTCCGCCGCCTATTGAAGTGGATGCCAGAGGTCGACTCGGCCGTCATCGGCCCCGGCCTGGGCTGGCAGCCCTCCGACGGCGTGAAGCTCCTTTGTAGCGAACTGATCTCCAAGAAGGTCAAGCTTA
>Ga0187881_10002281_pt1 | contig 18364 bp, 11 predicted proteins | sample June2016WEW_19_1_2_FD_133017 | JGI IMG/M metagenome (GOLD analysis project Ga0187881, IMG submission 133017) | Peatland microbial communities from SPRUCE experiment site at the Marcell Experimental Forest, Minnesota, USA - June2016WEW_19_100 | ecosystem: Environmental > Terrestrial > Soil >...
CGGGTGGTCCGAGGGCTTTTCTGTCCGCGGAGCTGAATCGTGCACGTGTAAGTCGGTCTCTGGCGTTAGTCCATAGAAAGGTCGCTAAGACATGACACGATGGTTTACTGATAAGAAGCTTCGGCGGGTAGCTGCGTCGACCCTCATGGTCGCCGGCCTTGGCGGGGGGATGCTCGCGGGCATCTTCGCCTCGGCGACAACGTCGGGGGCAACGGGCAGCACACTGGTCATGGAGTCAAGCCCAGAATCGGCGCTGACGGCGAACTTCAACCCGTACATCAGCTCCAGTGAGACCCAGGTTGGGGCCACCTCGCTGATTTACGAGTCGGTGTTGCAGTTCGACATCGCCCAGCCGACAGTCCCGCCGTACGGCTTCATTGCGTCGACGTACAAGTGGGGCAGCGGCGGCACGTCGATCATGTTCGCAATTCGCCCGGGCATTAAGTACAGCGACGGCTCGACATTGACCGCAGCTGACGTGGCGAAGTGCTACAGCGAAGTCGGCGCGAACGCCGCCATCAACGGCGGTGGAGTTGCGATCACGTCGGCGACGTCCGCCGGCAACGTCGTGACGGTGAACTTCTCGTCGGCCCAGTACACGAACCTGCAGAACATCGGCACCGTGCCGATCGTCGGACCGAAGTTCTGGACCGACGCTGGATCTTCTCCGGCGACCTACGCTGACGCCGGCGCCATCGCCGGCACCGGCCCGTACATGCTGCAGGCTGGGTACTCGAGCGGGACCATCACCCTGGTCCAGAACCCCAACTACTGGGGCGGCCCGCAGTGGACGACCAAGGCTCCTTGGGTCACTCCGGCCACGGCCGCGGCCCCGGACCCGGTCGGCACCTTCACGTCCGGACCAACCGAGGTCCAGTTCCCGCAGATCGGTTCGAACACCAGCGTGCTCTCGCTCCTTGACAACAACACGCTCGACTGGGCTGGAAACTTCATCACCGGCCTGAGCAGCACCTTCCTCAAGGGCACGGGTCACGCGGTTTGGTTCGCTCCGGTGAACACCGTGACCATGTGGCCGAACCTGACCGTCTTCCCGACCAACATGCTGGCGGTGCGTGAAGCCATCAGCCTGGCGGTCAACCGCAACACGCTGAGCTTTGTCGGAGAGTCTGGCTTCGAGCCACCGGCGACCAGCATGAGCGGTCTCACCGAGCCCGGCTTCTCATCGCTCGTTTCCAGCAAGATTGGGAACTTCAATGACAACGCCAGCATCAAGGCTGCGAAGGCTGTCCTTGTGAAGGCCGGATGGAAGATGGGCCAGAACGGCTACTTCAACCTGAAGGGCAAGGAACTGTCGCTGAACCTCGGAGACCCCTCGGCTTACACCGACTACGCCTCCGACTGTGCGCTGGCGGCGGATGAACTGAGGGCTGCGGGCTTCAACGCAACCTTCATCGGCCAGACCCCGCAGGCTTGGGGACAGGCGATGCAAGTTGGCCACTTCCAGCTGGACATCCACTGGGGCGCCTCGAGCATCTCGGCCTACCAGGTCTACAACAACTGGCTGAACTCCAAGCTCATCGGCACCGGTGGTGGCGACTTCGAGCGTTCGCGCAATGCTGCGATGCAGACCGACCTCACCACGTTGGCGGGTGCGACGACTGTCAAGGCGCAGAAGGCGGACCTCCTGCCCATCGAGCAGTACGTGGCAGCGAACCTGCCCGTCATCCCGATCCTCTACGGAGCATCGTTTGACGAGTACAACACGGGAGCCTTCTCAGGTTGGCCGACCTCGACCAACGCGTACGAGTCCGGCAGCCCGAACACGCCGACCAACGAAGTCATCGTCCTTCACCTGACGGCGGCTTCATAGTCGGTTAGTCAACTCAGTTTCTGAAATACGCCGGTGGCCCAGGCTTCCGGCTCCGTGGAGGACACGGGGTCGGGCCTGGGTCACCGGCGGTTTCGCGTTCGCGTACGAGGGGTGTCGGAGTTGCGTTCCCGCGCGTTCGAGGAAGGTGAGAGGGCCGGCGCCTCCTCGGGGATCGTCGGTCCGGGAGGCGGGATGGGGCCGCATGAGGGTCGCCGTCGTTGTGCCGTTTCGGGCTTAGCCCCCAAGTCGGCGACTACGGTGGCACGTCGATGACGGAGCAACGAGGCGGCGCGACGAGGCGGCGCGTCCATCCCGCGACGGCCGGGCGCGGGCCGCGGTGAGCCGGCGCCTCGAGTTCCCGCCCGGTTTCCTGTGGGGAGTGGGGACCGCCTCGTATCAGGTCGAAGGCGCTCCCCGCGCCGACGGCAAGGGGCCGTCGATCTGGGACACCTTCAGCCACCGGCCGGGGGCGGTCCACCACGGCGACAACGGCGACGTCGCGTGTGACCAGTACCACCGGATCGCGAGCGATGTCGAGCTGATGGTGTCGCTCGGGATTCCCGCCTATCGCTTCTCGATCTCCTGGCCGCGGGTACAACCTGACGGCAGCGGCCAGGCGAACGAGGCGGGCCTCGACTACTACCGGCGAGTCGTCGACCTGCTGGTATCGCAGGGCATCGAGCCGTTCGTGACGCTCTACCACTGGGATCTGCCCCAGGCGCTCGAGGACAAGGGCGGTTGGACGAGCCGGGACACCGCGAGCCGCTTCGCGGAGTTCGCCGGAATCGTCGGTGCCGCGCTCGGCGACCGAGTGAGGCGGTGGACGACAGTGAACGAACCGTGGGTGGCCGCGTTCACCGGCTACGCCGCCGGCATCCACGCCCCGGGGATCCACGATGTTGGCGCGGCGGTGCGGGCGGCGCACCATCTGCTCGTCGGGCACGGGCTCGCGTCGCGGGCCCTCGCCGAGGCAGTCGCCGGGCCGTCCGAGATCGGGATCACGCTGAACTGCGAGTCGGTGTACCCCGCGACGACCCGTCCCGAGGACGTCGCCGCGGCCCGGCGGGTCGACGCCCAGCTCAACCGCTGGTTCCTCGATCCGGTCCTGAAAGGCAGCTACCCCGATGACGTCCTCGGAGACTGCCTGGGGATCGGCGGGGACGGGTTACTGCACGACGGGGACTTCGACGTCATCCGGACCGGCGTCGACTTCCTCGGCGTCAACTACTACAAGAGCCGTCGGGTGGCCGCCGCCCCGCGCGCGGATTCGCCCGGTGCTCTGTCCGGATCGCCGGCGAACCTCTTGTTGGCGCGGTGGCTCGGGGCGGCCGAGATCGCCCACGGGGACCGGCCCGTGACGACGAAGGGGTGGACGATCGATCCCGAGGGACTCACCGATCTTCTGCTGCGGCTGCGCGCCGACTACGGAAGCGTGCCGATCTACATCACGGAGAACGGCGCGGCGTATCCGGACTATGTCGACCCCGACGGCGCGGTGATGGACCCCGAGCGCGTGGACTACCTGACGAGCCATTTCGCGGCAGTGCACGCCGCCATCGCCCAGGGCGTCGACGTGCGGGGCCACGTCGTATGGTCACTGCTCGACAACTTCGAGTGGGCCGACGGCTACTCGCAGCGGTTCGGGATCGTCTTCGTCGACTACGGGACCCAGGCACGGATCCCGAAGGCGAGCGCCTACTGGCTGCGCGACGTCATCGCCGCGAACGCGGTCGAGATCCCGCCCGGCGACCAGGACTGAGGCGGCCCCCGGGGACTCCCGGCCGGGGGTTCGAGGGCGCGGGCTAGCTCGCCGGGTCCGCAGCCTCCACGGTCGCCTCGACCACGACGGACGACCCGGGGTCGGCCGGCGTGACGAGATTCCCTTCCAGACGGGTTCCGTCGACGGCGAGCCCCCGGACGCGTCCCGTGACCCCGGGTTCTTTGTGGACGGTGATCTCGTAGGTCGCGCCGCGCCAACGGCGGCGGGCCGAGAAACCGCCCCACGACGCCGGCAGCACCGGGTCGATGCGCAGCCCGTCGAGCTCGGGGCGCACACCGAGGATCCACTGCGTGATTGCCGTCAGGTGCCAGGACGCCGATCCCGTGAGCCACGAGTTCTTCGCCTCGCCGAAGGTCGGCGCATCGCGGCCGGCGATCATCTGGGCGTAGACGTACGGCTCGCAGCGGTGGACATCGCTGATCGGTGCCCGTGCCGAGGGATTGGTCCGTCGGTAGTAGTCGAACGCCGCGTCGCCGTCGCCGATCTTTGCCTCGGCGATCATGACCCACGTGTTGGCGTGGCAGAAGACACTGCCGTTCTCCTTGTAACCCGGTGGGTACGAGGAGATCTCCCCGATCTCGAGGTGGTACTTCGTGTAGGGGGGATGGACGAGCATGATGCCGTGCTCGGTGGCGAGCCGTTCCCGCACACTCGCGAGGGCGGCGGCGGGCCGGGCGTTCGCCGATCCGATGCCAGCCATGGCGCAGATTCCCTGTGACTCCAGGAAGATCTGGCCCTCGTCGGATTGGTGCGAACCGACGGGGTTGCCGGAGTAGTCGTAGGCCCGCAGGTACCAGTTGCCGTCCCAGCCGTGCTCCTCGACCGCGGCGGCCATCCGGGTCGCCTCGGACTCGTATCCGGCGGCCTCGTCGGCCAACCCCCGCCCCGCGGCGACCGCGGCGAGCTCGCGGGCCGCGAGGACGAACTGCCCGGCGATGAACACGGACTCGGCGACGCCACCCTCGCGGTTTCCCGTCGTCTGGAAGGACTCGCCCGGGGTGTCCGAGAAGCAGTTGAGGTTGAGGCAGTCATTCCAGTCGGCGTGACCGATGAGCGGCAGGCCGTGGGGTCCGAGCCGTTCGAGCGTGTAGCGGACGGAGCGCTGGAGGTGCTCGTAGAGCGGTGTCTCGGTCCCCGCGACGAGGTCGTAGGGCACGGGCTCGTCGAGGATCGCGGTGTCCCCGGTCTCTTTCAGGTAGGCCGCCACGGCAAGGACCAACCAGAGCGGGTCGTCGTTGAACCCGGAGCCGACGGCGTCGTTGCCCCGCTTCGTGAGCGGCTGGTACTGGTGGTAGGCGCCGCCGGTCGCGAGCTGGGTCGCCGCGAGGTCGAGGATGCGCTCGCGGGCGCGCTCGGGGACCTCGCTCGTGCAGCCGAAGAGGTCCTGGCTCGAGTCGCGGAAACCCATGCCGCGGCCGATTCCCGACTCGTAGCCGGACATCGACCGGCTGAGGTTGAAAGTCACCATGCACTGGTAGGGGTTCCAGATGTTCACCATCCGGTTCGTGTCCTCGTCAGGGGTCTCGACGTGGAGGACCGAGAGGAGCGCGTCCCAGGAGCGGCGCAGCGCCGCCAGCCCGTCCTCGACCGTTGCCGGCTTCAACCAGCGTTCAATCGTCGGCAGGACGCGCCGCTTGTCGATCGTCTGGGATCCGGGCGGGTCGAACTTGGCGTCCGGCGGGTTTTCCGCGTACCCGAGGAGGAAGACGACCTCGCGCGTCTCTCCGGGCGCCAACGTCAGCCGGACGTGGTGCGAGCCGATCGGCGACCAGCCGTGGGCGACCGAGTCGAAGGAGCTCCCGCGCTCGACGGCCGCCGGCGTGTCCCAGCCCCGGTTGGCGCCGAGGAAGATCTCCCGCTGGGTGTCGAATCCGGCGAGCGGTTCGGAGCAGGCGAAGTAGGCGAAGTGGTTGCGCCGCTCGCGGTACTCGCTCTTGTGGTAAATGACACCGTCGACGACCTCGACCTCGCCGACGGAGAAGTTGCGCTGGAAGTTGGTCATGTCGTCCATCGCGTCCCAGAGACAGAACTCGACCGACGAGAAGAGCGAGAGCTTGGCGGGCCGCTTGCGGTTGTTCGTCACCCGGAGGCGCCAGACCTCGAGGTTCTCGCCGAGGGGGACGAAGTAGAGGGTCTCGGCGCGGATGTCGTTGTGGACCGACGAGATCGACGTGTACGACATCCCGTGGCGGCACTCGTACGCGTCGAGCTGGCTCTTGATGGGCTGCCACGACGGCGACCAGTAGTCGCCGTCGGCGTCGTCGCGCACGTAGATGTAGCGGCCCCCGAAGTCGGGGGGCACGTTGTTGAAGCGGTAGCGGATAAGTCGGCGCAGGCGGGCGTCGCGGTAGAAAGAACAGCCGCCCCCCGTGTTCGACACGAAGGCGAAGTACTCCTCGGTGCCGAGGTAGTTGATCCACGGCAGCGGCGTGTCGGGCCGGGTGATGACGTACTCCCGGCGCTCGTCGTCGAAGTATCCGTAGTGCACGGCGTCTCCTTTGTCCGCTGGGATCGCCCCGAAACCGGTTTCCGCGTCCTGCGACGGGTATGTCGTACCGGACCGAACGATATCGTGGCCCCTTTACCGCACCGGGTTTCATCGCCTCTGCCGAGAGCACGGATCGCGGGTATCGGCGGGGTGTGATCTTTCTCACGAGAAAATTGGCCCGGGGATCCAAGCAAAATAGGGGATTCGCCCGATTCGAGATGCGAGCGCGCGCGGAGCGGGAAACACAGTGGTGCGGAAATCCGAATAGCCGAACCGTGAAATGGCCGCCGGCGCGTGATCGCGTCAGCCGCCCGTGACGCGCCGGAGACGGCACGCCGGTGCCAGGGCGGGATTCCGCCGGCGGTCGACGAAAACGTCCCCGAGGTGGCCGATCCCGGTCGCCGGGCTCCTCGGACGACCCTGGCGGCGCGGGCGAGGCGTTTACGGAGGCTCCCGGAGACGACCGCGCCGTAGTCCGCCACGCCCAGGCCCTGCTCGGGAGGGGATATTCCGAAACGGGGACCGTCCCCACCTCCATTAACTTGACAAGCTCCATAGATTTGATTAAGTAAGAGACATCCCCCAGACGACGCCAGACATCGACCCCATCAAAGGCGGGGTACAGCTCTTCCGGAGCTGCCTCGTCTCCTCCGAGTACCCGGGGGTCGAGGCGGCGACGAAGTGGCTCTTCGAGCGGCTCGACGTGGAGTACACGGTCAACACGGACCAGACCTGCTGCACCGGGCTCGGCTACTACTCCGACCTCATGCCGTTCCAGACGACCCTCGCCGTCGCGGCGCGCAACGCCTGCGTGGCGGTGGAGGCAGACCACCCGGTCCAGTCGTACCTGTGCTCGACGTGCTACGCGATCAATAAGAAGTGCCGCGACGTGCTGAACGTCCCCGAGTACCGGCGGCAGGCGAACGAGACGCTCGCGAAGATCGGCCGCCGCTACGACGACCGCATCGCCGGCACGATCCAGCACCGCCACACCCTCGAGATCCTCTGGAGCCGGCACCGACAGATCCCCGACCTCATCCGTCGGCGGCTGTCGGGCCTCAAGGTCGCGACCCACCCGGCGTGCCACTACTGCAAGGTCTTCCCTGACGAGGTGCTCGGGGACAGCGAGAACTTCATGCTTCCCGAGGACCTGCTCGAACCGATGGGCGTCGAGAAGACCGGGAACTACCCCGAAAAGACGACGCACTGCGGCGCCGGATTCCGTCAGATCTTCGTCAACCCCTCGCGCTCGCTCGCCGTCACCCGGGAGAAGCTGCGGCGACTGGCGGCCGAGAAGATCGACGTGCTCGTCCACATGTGCCCGAACTGCTCGGTCCAGTTCGACCGCTACCACGACGCCATCTCGGCGTCCTCCGGCGAGGAGTATCCCTTCGTCCACCTCCACGTGCAGCAGCTCGTGGCGCTCGCCCTCGGAGCCGACCCGGACACGGTCTGCGGCGTCGAGGCCCACTCCCAGAACCTCGAGCCGCTGCTCGAACGCATCGGCGCCCGGAAACGCTCGAGCGTGCCGGCCCAAGAGGGAAGGAGCGACTGACGCGCTGCGGCGTCTTCCTCTGCGAGTGCGGGGGCAACATCTCCGACGTCCTGGACCTCAGGTCCCTCGCCGCCGGTGGTCGCGCCCTGCCCGGTGTCGTGAACGTGTCGGTCAGCCAGTTCATGTGTGGCACCGAGGGACGGCGGCGCATCGAGCGGGCCGTGCAGTCGCGGGGACTCGACCACATCGTGATCGGCGCTTGCTCGCGGCGCGTCCAGGGCCCGACGTTCGAGCGCATCGCGCGCGAGCTGCGCCTGGGTGAGAACGCCGTGGCCTTCGCCAATCTGCGCGAAGGCTGTTCGTTCGTCCACCGCGACGAACCGGCGAAGGCGCAGCAAAAGGCCGAGACGATCCTCGCCGCGGCGGTCGCCCGCGCGACCCAGCAGTCCGACCTGACGCGGACCCGGACGTTCCTGCACCGTTCCGCGGTCGTCGTCGGTGGGGGGATCGGCGGGATGTCCGCTGCCGAGGAGCTCGCCGACGCGGGCATCGAGGTACACATCGTCGAACGCGAGCAGTCGCTCGGCGGTTACATGGCACGCTTGTCGAAGACCTTCCCGACCGAGGACTGCGCGATGTGCTCGCTCGCGCCACGTCTCGCCAACGCCGCGACGGACTCACGCATCCACGTCCACACCCTCTCCGAGGTGACGTCCGTGGTCGGCCCGCCGGGCGAGCTGCGGGTGCGGGTGCTCCACCGTCCGAGCTACGTCTCCGAGCGCTGTGTGGCCTGTGGGCGGTGCACCTCGGCGTGTCCGGTCGAGCTGGAGAGCGCCTTCGACTTCGGCATGGCGAAGCGCAAGGCAATCGGACGGCCGTTCGCCAACGCGGTCCCCGCGGGGTTCGCGATCGACTACCGCGGCTGGGCGCCCTGTGTGGCGGTCTGCCCGGTGCACACCGCCGCCCAGGGGGTTGCCGCCCTCGTCGCCCAGGGGCGCACCGCCGACGCCTACGAGCTGGCGAGTCGGGAGAACCCGTTCCCGAGCGTGTGCGGCCGGGTCTGTGGCCACGAGTGCGAGACCGCGTGCACGAGGGGCCGGGTCGACGAGCCCGTCGCGATCGCCGCTGTCGGGCGCTTCGTCGCTGACCGCGTCACGGCGGCGCCCCCAGTCGTCGCCCCCCCGGCGGTGTACGAGGAGAAGGTCGCCGTCGTGGGCGCCGGCCCCGCGGGGCTCACCGCGGCGCGGGAGCTCGCCCGGTTCGGCTACCACGTCACTGTCTTCGAGGCGCAGCCCGAAGCGGGCGGGGAGCTGCGTCGCCTCGTCCCGGAGTTCCGTCTGCCGCGCGAGCTCCTCGACCAGGAGGTCGGGCGCGTGCTCGCCCACGGCGTCGAGTTCCGGGCCGGCGAGCGTTGTGGGGCGGACTTCACCGTGGACTCCCTTGTCTCCTCCGGTTACCAGGCGGTGCTGCTCGCCGTCGGTCGCCAGCGTGCCGCGACCTCGACGCTTCCCGGATCGGACCGGCCTGGTGTCGTCTCGGCCGCCGAGCTGCTGGGCGCCCGCGCCACGGGCGAGCCGGTCGCGATCGGACGGCGGGTGGTCGTGGTCGGGAGCGGCGACGCCGCCTTCGACGCCGCCCGCAGCTGCCTGCGGCTCGGCGCGCAAACCGTCACGGTCGCCTGCGCCGAGGACCGCCCGGCCCTTGCCGCTCAGCCGGAGCTCGTCACCGAGGCGGTCGACGAAGGGGTCGAGCTCGCCTGCGGGCTCGTGCCGGTCGAGATCTCGGAAGACGGTGCCGCCGGCGCCCTCCGGTTCCTCGCCCGGGCGGGCGAAGAGCCGCGCGAGATCGCCGTGGACTCTGTCGTCTTGGCGGACGGTTCGGAGATCGACGAGGGGTTCCTCGTGGGCGCGACGGGCGTCCGGGTGGCCGGCAGACAGGTCGTCACGGACCGGGCGACGCTCCTCACGGAGCGGCCCGGCGTGTTCGCAGCGGGCCGTGCCGCGGTGCCGGGGCTCTCGACCCCGGTCGAGGCGATCGCCGACGGACGGCGCGCCGCTCGCGCGATCCACAACTTCCTGCGCGGCGAGGAGTGGGCGGAGGTCTGGCAACCCGGCCGCCCGACAGCCGAGGTGGCGGACGCCGACCTGCCGTCGGGCAGGCCACAGCGGCGCCGGCCCATGCCGATGGCCGCCCCCGAGGAGCGCAGGGGGACCTGGGGCGAGGTGCGCCTCGGGCTCAGCGAAGACGACGCCGTCGCCGAGGCGCGGCGCTGCGTCGCCTGCGGCGGCTGCTGCGACTGCCGTTCCTGCGAGACGGTCTGCCCGGCGCACGCCATCGATTTCGACCAGGAGCCGTGGGAGGAGGAGCTGACGGTCGGCGCGATGGTGATCGCCACGGGCCACCGCGAGTTCGACGCCCGGCGCAAGCCTCCGCTCGGGTTCGGCCGGTACGCCAACGTGATCACCCAGAGCCAGCTCGCCCGCCTCGTCTCCGCCTCGGGGCCGACCGGCGGCGAGCTGCGGCGGCCCTCCGATGGCGAGACGCCGAAGCGGATCTTCATGCTGCAGTGCGTCGGCTCGCGCGACCAGACCTCACGGGGCAACACGCACTGCTCGGCGATCTGCTGCCTCTTCGCCACGGTGCATGCCTCGCTCATCAGACAGGACCATCCCGAGTGCGAGGTGACGATCGGCTACACGGACCTGCGGGCGCCCGGCAAGGCGCACGAGGAGTACTACCGGCTGGTGGCGACCCGCGGGGTTCGCTACGTCCGCACCCGGGTCGGCGAGCTGATCGAGGAGCCCGACCAACGGCTCCGGGTCCGCTTCGAGGACACTGTGACCGGGCGCAAGACCGAGGAGCTGTTCGACCTCGTCGTGCTCTCCGCCGGGCTCGAGGGCTCGGACGGGACGGCGCAGATCGCCCGGGTGGCCGGCCTGCAGCAGGACGCCGCGGGCTTCCTGAAGGAGTACCACCCCAAGCTGCGCCCGGTGGACACCCAGCGCGCCGGCGTCTTCGTCGCCGGGACCGCCCAGGGCCCGAAGAACATCCCGGACACGATCGCCCAGGCCAAGGCGGCCGCGGCCCGCGTGATGTCGATGCTCTCGAGCGGCTTCCTCATGACCCCCGCCGAGGTCGCCTGGTCCGATCCCGAGGTTTGCATCGGTTGCGGCGTCTGCGAGAACGTCTGTCCCCAGGGCGCCGTGCACCTCGTCGACGGCGTGCCCGCCCACGCCGTCGTCGAGTCGGAGAGCTGCCGGGGCTGCGGCATCTGCGTCGCCGAGTGCCCGTCCGGGGCGATGACCCTCGGCGGCTTCTCGGATGCCGAGATTCTCGCCGAGGTGACCGCCCGTGCCTAGCGTCCCAGCTGCGCTCGTTCCCGGGACGGTCGCGCCCGTCCCGAAGGGCCCGGACGGATCAGACGCCGACGACAGTGGACGCACGATCATCGGGTTCTTCTGCCGGGAATGTGCCTACGCCGCCGCCGACGCGACCGGGAATGCACGCGTCCCGTTGCCGACCACCGTTCGCAGCGTGCTCATGCCGTGCACCGGCCGCGTCAGTCCCCTCCACGTGCTGAGTGCCCTCGCCGAGGGGGCCGACGGCGTCTTCGTGGCCGGCTGCCTCGAGGGCCAGTGCCACTACCGGGAAGGGAACCTGTCGGCGCTCGACCGGGTCGCCTTCGTCCAACGTTTGCTGGAATCCGTGGGGGTCGAGCCCGAGCGCGTCCAGATGTTCACGATGAGCGCCAACGACTCGCCGCGCTTCGTCGCCGCGACCCGCCGGATGCACGTGACGATCTCGGGCCTGCCCCGGCTGTCGAGGCGGTAGGCGATGCCGCTCACCGCCCGCGGACGGGAGATGCTGGGTTCGCTCCCCGGAGTGGCGCCCAAGACGGCGACCGACGGGATCGGTTGCGAGATCGTCCGCCACGAGGAGCTCTGCATCGGCTGCGGTCGATGCGTCAAGGTCTGCCCGTCCGCCGCCATTGCCGAGAGTGCACTTTTCGATCCGCTCCAGCTCTACGACGCGCCCGCCGGGACGACGCGCGGAGCCCTCGGTGCCTGCCTGCGACGGATCGCCCGCCACGAGCCGGACGGTTCGTTCGAGGTCCCCGACCGGGTGCGGACCTTTCGGACGATCGAGTTCGACCGCGACCGCTGTCTCGGCTGTGGGGCGTGCACGCGCGCCTGTCCGACCGGTGCGGTGACGGCGCGGCCGGTCGACGGGGCCGATCTCGGGTGCCTCGCGGCAACGAGAAGCTTTGCCACTGCGGTGCTGGCGTGACGGGATCCGACGCGGGTGCCCCCGGGGGCGCGCGCACCCTTGTCTGCGAGTGCGCCGGGACGATGGCGGCGAACGTCGACTTCGGCGTCGTAGAGCGCGGGCTCGCCGACGACGGGGGACCGGTCGAACGGCGCCGGGTGTGGTGCGGACGCGAGGGTCGGGCCCGGCTCGCCGAGCTCGCCGAAAACGGGACGGGCGAGCGCCTGGTGTTCGTCGGCTGCTCGGCGGACTCCGTCGCGCAGCGCTTCGGAAACCTCGCGGCCCTGGGCCTTTCTCTCGAGGTGGCCGACGTCCGGGAAGGCTGTTCCTGGGTCCACGGCGAGGATCGCACGGCGGTCACCGACAAGGCCCTGCGCATCGCCCGGGCGGCCCTGCGGTTCCCCGCGGCCCGTCCCCGGCCGGCCGCCCCCGCGGCACGGGTCGATTCGGTGGTCGTCTTGGGCGGGGGCGTCGCCGGCATCGCCACGGCGACCGAGCTCGCCCGGATGGGCCATCACGTCGACCTCGTCGAGCGCCAGGCGTTCCTCGGCGGCTACGCCACCCGGATCGGCACGGCCTACCCGACGAACGACTGCGGGGCGTGCCTGCCGACGGTCGAGGAGCAGTCCGGGGTCCGCCGCTGCCTTTTCCGGAACGCGGCCGTCGACCACCCGAACCTCGCGATCTGGCGGCGCACCGAGGTGGAGTCGGTGTCCGGCGAACCGGGCGGGTTCGAGGTCACCCTCCGCCAGCTCCCGAACATGGTGACGCAGGACTGCGTCGACTGCGGTCTGTGCGAGAAGGCGTGCGGGGTCACCGGGCCGGACGGCGAGCACAAGGCGATCTACTCAGAGCTGTTCGACGGCCGGGTCCGCTGGGCGGTCGACCTCGACAGCTGCACGTTCTGCGGCGCCTGCGCCGAGGCGTGCCCGGTCGAGGCGATCGACTTCACCCAGTCGCCGCGGCTCGCCACGATCCGGGCCGGCGCGATCGTCGCCGCCACCGGTTGCGACCCCGCCCCCGCGGAGCTCGTCGCCCACCTCGGTTACCCCGCCGAACGGGTGCTCACCCAGACCGAGTTCGCGCCCGTGCTTGACGGCTGGGAGGAGCGGCTCTGGCTCGACCGGCCCCCGGTCGGGGACGTCGTCATGGTCCAGTGCGCCGGGTCACGTGACCTGCGGCGCCTGCCGTACTGCTCGCGGCTTTGCTGCACGATCGCCCTGAAGCACGCCATCCGGTTGCGAAGGCTGTTCCCGACGACGCGGGTCACAGTCTGCTACCTCGAGCTGCGCACCCTCGGCACCGAGGGGGAGAGCTGGTACACGGCGGCGCGCGCGGCCGGCGTCGAGTTCCTGCGGGGCTCCCCGCCCCGGGTCGAGCTCGACGGCGACAAACGGCCCGTCGTGGAGGTCGAGGACGTGGGTGCCGGCGTGAAGCGGGTGCTCCGGCCCGATCTCGTCGTTTTGTCGACTGGGTTCGTGCCGTCCGCCGACACCGAGCGCGTCGCCGGGGTGCTCGGCGCGCGACTCGACGCCGCGGGCTTCGTCGACGTCCTCGACGCGAAGAACCGGGCGACCGAGACGTCGGCCGAGGGTGTGTTCGTCTGCGGATCCGCCTCCGGGCCGAAGTCGCTCGCCGAGTCCTCGTCCCAGGCGTCCGCGGCGGCGGGTCAGGTTCACCGCTACCTCACCTCGACGTCCCGGCGTCCCGCGGCGGCCCCGACGATCGACGGGTCGCGCTGTGTCGGATGCGACGTCTGCACGGGCGCCTGCCCGTTCGGGGCGATGCGTCTTGTCGCGCGCTCCGCCGACGCGCCGCGCCCGGCAGGGCTGCGCGACGACGCGATGATCGCCGTCGTCGACGCCGACCGCTGCCGGGCCTGCGGGATCTGCGCCGCGCACTGCCCGGAGCTGGCGATCGCCCACGGCCTCGACGACGAGACGCTGCTCGGCCGGGTGCGCACGCTCGTCGAGGGCGCGGACCACCCCGTCGTCGGATTCGTCTGCGCCGAGTGTGCCGGCGCCGCCTTCTCGTTGGCGGGGGTGCGCCGCGACCGCTACCCGGAAAACGTGCGCCTCGTCGAGCTGCCCTGCCTCGGGCGGGTGAGCGCGCTGCACCTCGTCGAGGCGGCGCGGCTCGGTGCGGCGGGGGTCTTCCTCGCCGGCTGCGCCGAGGACCGCTGCCAGTACCGGGGCGGCGACCGGAGCGCCGCCGAGCAGATCGCCGTGGCGGTAGAGCTCCTCGCCGAGGCGGGCAACCCGATGCCGATCGAGCAGTGGCACCTGTGCGCCGCGGAGCGCCACACCGTCGGGCGCCGGCTCCGCACCTTCTGCGCCCACGCCGAGAGGCTCGCCGATGAGCGGGCTACCGGAGCCGACCCCGCCCTGGCGGGGATCGGCGGGGGATCGTCATGACGGCCGTCGCCACCGAGGAGGCACGCTCAGTCGTCACCGCGATCGCCGAGCGTTGCCGGCCGTGTTACCAGTGCGGGCGGTGCCGGAGCGCCTGCCCGCAGGGCCTCGCGATGGCCGAGGGCCCGCGCCGGGTGATCCGGCAGCTGCTGGCGGGGGACGTCGACGAGCTGCTCGCAGCCGAGGACGTGTGGCGCTGCACCGGCTGCGGCGCCTGCAACGAGGCCTGTCCGATGGGAGTCGACGTCGCCGCCGTGATGGCCGACGTGCGCCGGCTCCAGGAGGCCTTCGGGGGGCCGCGCTGTCCCGAGCGCGGCGCCGCCGCCGTCGCCACGCGGCGCCTGTCGAGAAAGCCGACGGTCGACGCCGTCGCCTTCGGCGCGGCGATGGCGGTCCGGGGCTTCGTTCCCGACGATCTCGTCGACGCGGCCTCCCAGGGCGTCCACCGCGTCGCCCGCCGGTTCCGGCGCGCGCCCCGCTCCGCCGCGCCGGCGGACGGGGACGTGTCGTTCTTCGCCGGTTGCGCCCTCGACGCCGACCCGTCCCTCCTCGCCGGCACGCTGGGTCTCGCCGCCGAGCTCGGCGTCGGGCTCGTCCGGCCCACCGGGGCCGTGTGCTGCGGCCACCCGGCGGGCGCCTGTCCGCCGGCGGACCTCGTCGGCCTCGGGGCGGTCGTGACGGCCTGCCCGGCGTGCGACCGTTCGCTCGGCGACGCCGGGGTAGAGGTCACGCCGGTGTGGCGGGTCCTCGTCGAGACGGCCCGCCGCGACGGGCGCAAGCTCGAGGCCGCCGCGGCGCGCTTCGTGCCTTACGTCGGGTGCCTCGCCGATCGGGACGGCGCGCTGGCGCTCCTCGCCGACGCGGCCGAGCTCGCCGGTGCCGAGTCCGTGATCTCCTACCCCGCGTTGCACGCCGGCTGCTGCGGCGGCCTCGGTGGCGTCTACCGGGGGCCGAGCGAGGAGGTGGGGGCGCTCTTAGATTTCGCCGCTGCCGAGCAAGCCCCGATCGTCACGCCGTGCCTTCTGTGCCGTGACAACGTCCGGTCCGCCGCCCGGCGCCGCCGCGCCGGCGTGGCCGCCTACTTCTGGCCCGAGTTCTTCCGGGCCGCCCCCGACAAGCCCGATCGCGGAGGATCCGATGCCTAAGACGAAAGAGCCGACGACGCTCGCCGACGACGGCGCGCACACGAATCCGTACTCGGTCATCGCCGAGAACACCTTTTCCGAGCCGCCGCCGGCGCACCTCGAGCTCACCGCGCGGATCGCCACGGACCCGCGCATGCACGCCCACGTCGAGGGGTTCCTCTCGTGCATCCAGTGCGGGATCTGCACCTCGGGGTGCCCCGCCGCCCGCTTCGGCGACTACTCACCGCGTGAGATCGTCCGCCGCGCCCTCGACGGCGACCCGACGCTGCTCTCCGACGACACGGTGTGGCTCTGCTTCTACTGCTACACGTGCCAGAGCCGATGCCCGCGCGGCAACTCCGTCGCCGTCATCAACCAGATCATCCGCGGGCTCCAGGTCGAGGAGGGCTACGGGATCAAGCACGTCGAGATGTTCACCGCCTGGGCCGAGCAGTTCTACGACAAGGGGATCGGCGGCACGCCGCAGGTCTTCTTCGCCGACCGGGTCGAGGCGCTCGGCCCGAAGTGGCGGGCCTTCATCGCCCGCCGCGACGAGCTGCGCGACGAGCTCGGCCTCGGCTCGATGTTCCCGTCGGAACGCGCCGCGGCCGAGATGCGCACGATCATGGACGAGACGGGGTTCCGCGACCGGCTCGTGTCGATGGGCGCCTGGGGCGGGGACCGCGACCACCGGGCCTAGCGACGTAGCCGGCCGGGTGGGCCCTGCGGGCTCAGGGCCGCGCAGCATGACGTGCCAGTAGGCGGTGGGAAGTCCGTCGCGCTGCAAAGCCACCTGTCCCGCCGCTCGCGCCGGGTGTCGATGAGGGCATCTTCGGGCGCGCCCCGTGGCCGTAGCTGCACTCGGCGAGGACCATCCGGTGGCGCGCCGTCACGATCAGGCGGGCCGGGCGCTTGGGGCGGGCGGTTGCTCCGGCGCACCGGTTCCGCCGAGGCCGGGGGGCGTGGCGACCCGGCCGGCGTCGAGGGTGACGATCTCGTCGACGAGCCGGCCGAGGTCGGGTTCGTGGCTGACGACGAGCACCGAGCGCGCCCCGGCTGCGCCGACGAGCTCGGCGAGCACGTCGGCCGATGACGCCGGGTCGATGTGCGCGGTCGGCTCGTCGAGCGCCAGCACCTCGCCCCCGGCGAGGAGGGCGCGGGCGAGTCCCAGCCGCTGGCGTTCGCCGGCGCTCATCTGGCGCCCGCCCGCGCCGAGCACGGTGGCGAGGCGGTCCGGCAGGGAGGCGAGCCAGGCGGCCAGCCCGGCGCGCCGGATCGCCTCGATGAGCGCCGCGTCGTCGGCGCCCGGGTCGGCGACGCGCAGGTTGTCGGCGAGGCTCGCGGCGAAGACGTGGGTCGTCTCCGCCGTCCACCCGACGTGGCGGGCGAGGCCCTTGCGCGACATCCGGTCGACGCCGACGCCGCCGATCGACACGGCGCCGCGCGCGCACGGCACGAAGTGCAAAAGCGCCCACAGCGCGCTCGTCTTGCCCGAGCCGCTCGGTCCGACGAGACCGATCCGGCGTCCCGGCTCCAGCCGCAGCGACAGCCCGTCGAGTGCGACCTTGTCGGCGTGCACGACCGCGACGTCGTCGAACGCGACCGCAAGTCGACCAGCGGGCGGGCTCTCGTCCACGCCGGGTTCGCGCACTGGAGCGGCGAGCGCCCCGAGGTGGCGAAGTCGACGCCGCGCGGCGCGGGCCGCGCCGACGTCGGCAAGGACCGGCGGGAGGCTCGCGCACTGGTCGTAGACGGCGAGGGCCACGAAGGCCTCGACGGCGAGCATCACGCCCGAGAGGCGACCGGCGTCGTGGGCGGCGATGCCCGTGGCGATGACGGCGATGAGCGCCGCGGCCGCGCCGAACGTGGCGACGGCGCGGCCGATGCCGGTGGCGAGGGCGCCCCGGGCCGCACCGGCGTTCGATCGCCGGCGGATCTCCTCGAGCCGGGAGTCGACGAGATCCTCGCGGCCGTAGGCGACGAGCTCGCGGGCGACGCGCATCGTGTCGATGACCGAGTCGGCGAGCTCGGCGCGCGCCGCGGCCTCGCGCTCCGCGCCGGCCCGGCCGAGGCGAGCAAGGGCGAAGGCGGCGCCGACCAGGACGACGGCCCCCGCGAGAAGCACGGCCCCGACGGAGGGCTCGACCGCCGCGGCGACTCCGGCCCCGAGGACGACGCTCGCGGTCACGTCGACCGCCGCCGTGACCCTCTTCGCGAAGGCCGTCGCGAGGATCTCGGCGTCGGAGACGAACGCGCTGAGCACGGCGCCTGATCCGTTCGGGCCGAGGCCCCCGGGGACGAGGGGTTCGAGCGAGTCGTAGAGCCCGAGCCGCAGGCGCCCGAGCACGTCGAGCGAGACGTCGTGGACGGCGAGGCGTTCGGCGTAGCGGGCGAGTCCCCGACCGAGGGCGAACGCCTGCACGAGGCCGATGGCGACGCTGAGCACGAACACGGGCGGGCGCCCGGCGGCCCGCGTGATGAGCCAACCCGACGTCGCGAGGAGCCCGATGCCGCAGGCGGCACCGATCGACCCCGACACGGCCGCCCGGCCGAACCGGCGCGGCGCGATCCGCGGTTCGCCTATGGGCGGGCCGTCGTCGCCGCGACGCCGCGTCCGGGTCCCGGCCGGGATCGCCGCCGTCGTCATGAGGGCACGATCGCCCCGGTCGTCTCGCCGACCCCCGCCGGTTCGGCGCCGGGAGCACCCGACGGCATCCCGTACGGGCCCCCGGCCGGGACGAACCGGCCGGCGCGCAACGTCACGACCCGGTCGGCGAGGTCCACGACTGCCGGGCGGTGTGTCACGACGAACGCGCTCCGTCCGGCGAGCAACCGGCGGAGCCCGGCGACGACCGCCTCCTCGCTCGCCGCGTCGAGATGCACCGTCGGCTCGTCGAGGACGTAGAGGGTGTGGCCGGTGGATCGCCTCGAGAGCTCCGAGGACAGCTTCACCCGTTGCGCCTCACCGC
>Ga0187881_10002301_pt1 | contig 18154 bp, 12 predicted proteins | sample June2016WEW_19_1_2_FD_133017 | JGI IMG/M metagenome (GOLD analysis project Ga0187881, IMG submission 133017) | Peatland microbial communities from SPRUCE experiment site at the Marcell Experimental Forest, Minnesota, USA - June2016WEW_19_100 | ecosystem: Environmental > Terrestrial > Soil >...
ACCCGCCGACAACGCCGTAGCCAAGCCGCGTCTCATGCGGGGCGTACGCCGGCACGGGACAGCGCGAGGTAAGCAACCGCGTGCTCGCGGCGAGGGAGAGGCTCCGGCCGGTCCGGTCCGTGGCGTAGGAAAGGATCATGAGGAGGGAGTCTGCCGACAGGGCAGAGATTCGGGCAACGGCCTCCTCCCAGGTGGACGGGGGGAGAAACTCGAAAGCGGCGCGGCTGGAGAGCTGACGCACTGCGGTCTCTGCCTCCCTCTGCACGGCCCTGCCGCTGGAGGTGTCGTCGCTCACCATGAGCACGTGCCGCGCGCCCGGGTGCAGGGCCAGGGCGATACCGAGAGTGCCCGCAAGGTCAGTCACTTCCGCGACGCCGGTCACATGAACGCCGGCCGGCACCGTCATGGAGGAAAAATCGCTGACGCCCGCGAAAACCACAGGCGCGCCGCTGAAGAGCTCTTCGTGATACTTGAACAGCATCTCGAGGGCGGGATTGTCCAGCGCAACCACGACGTCCGGCCTGAAACCGCCATACTTGCGCTCCAGGTAGTCCTTCACCAGGAGCATGTTCTGCGCGTCCGCGCGGCGCTTTGCGTCCATGTATTCGATCAGCGGGTCAGCGCCCGGATACGCTTCCCTGAGCCTTGCCGTAAGGCCTTGCAGCTCCTGGTCCGACCAGACAAAGCCGTTGTGGTAGGAGTCAATGATCACAACGGAGGGATTGTATTGCAGGCGAGGAGAAGACCAGGTGGGGAAGAGCGACGCTGCGCAAAGGAAGGCGACGATGAACCGCCGACGCAGGGCACGTGTGGTCGGAGTCATACGGGTGTCCCAGGGACATGGTATGAGAAATCCCGCAAAGTTGACAGCCCCCCGTGGCAACGCTATCCTCCGTTGGAAGCCGGCGTGATGAAATGGCAGACATGCCAGACTCAAAATCTGGTGGGGGGCAACCTCCGTGTCGGTTCAAGTCCGACCGCCGGCATATAATTCCTTACCGGAATTGGAAGAACAGACTTTACGAGGAAGGCACCCTGAATCCAGCAACGATCAACCGATCTCTAGCGACTTTGAAAGTCATGTTCAAGCAAGCTGTACGCGAGGAATACATCCAAAGCAACCCCTGCGTCGACATCGGCGTTCTCCACGAAACACCGAAGTCAAAAACTATCCTCTCCCCAGCCGAGGCAAGAAAACTCTTCGCCGACTCGGCTCTTTCCAAAGTTTGGAACAATGACTTCCGCAAGTTTACGATGAACCTACTTGCGGCAACAACTGGTATGCGCCTCGGGGAGATCAAGGCTATCAAATTCGGTTGCATCCACGATAGCCTCAGAGAAGTAAGATACTCTTGGGCTGACAGAACCGCGCTTAGTACTTCTTCAACACACTCTGTCGCACCCGTGTCATCCCAGATTCACTAACTCGCGCTATCATGGGACACAAGACCTCGGCGATGACAGATCGGTACACCAGTCCCCCAATCTCAGAGCTAAATGCGGTCCTGGTATTGGAGGACTCTGTTTTTGTAGCGAAACCGACGACTTGAGCTTTCAAGCATCAACGGTTCTCTTCATAACACCTCATCCCGGTGCTTCAGTCAATCCAGCGAGAACTCCTTGATGCGGAGATAAGGGTCGCAGCCCTACAACCGAAGAGTAAGCCAACTCCAAGAGAAGGTGGCGGCGAACCTAGAGGATTCAACAAGACAGCACGTTCAGATTACCGTATGACAAAGCAGATGATAGGCATCACAGCAAACATATATGATGGCGAGGAAAAATTGAAATTAAGGTAGAGGGTTCGTGCTCCAACTTCAAAGTTCAGACCAAATGGTGAAAAGTCCCAAGCAACAATACCCCCAAATCCGTACCCCAAAGCAGTAAAGCCATTCACCATCGACACCCCAACATCTGCGCCAATCACCAGCCTATTCACGAACGGGTAAATACGAACGCCTAAAGAAAAGAGAGAAGATGATATTTGATTGGAATAAGTACCGCTTGTAAATATCTCATCCAAGACGCCATCGTATCCACCCACCAGATACAAGGATCGTGTGATAGCCCATCCTAAATGAACATTCAGATCAAGCTGAAAACGAGACGTGCTAGCAAGGGAAGCATCAACAGCGGAGCCATAGGTCAAATACGGGTAGAATCCCAAACCAGCCTGCAAATATGTCGAACTGGAATGTTCGAAATATTGGGCAACCAAGTTAGATGTTGAAATCCAAGGCGATTAGAAGAGCGAAAAAGCATTTCCTAAGGCTCATCAGCTTTGCCATTTCGGGCAAATATCAACGACACGCTCGGATCGCTAATACTACAACATGTCCGCAACGTCTCAATTCTTCCTAACCCTGAATCCTGAAGCCTTTAGTTCTCCCCATACCCTCTAAACTTTAGCCAATCTCTATGCCTTTCATATTCAGGCACTAGAGATTCAACAAGATTCCAAAAGACTTTCGAGTGGTTCATGTGCCGCAAATGGCACATCTCGTGAGCAACAACGTATTCCAAGACCTCCTTGGGAAACAGACCAAGCCTCCAATTCAGATTTATTACATGATTTCTTCCACAGCTTCCCCAAAGCTTTTTTTGCGCTTTGATCTTCAATCCCTTGGGGAGTATGCCAATTCTCTTTCCAAAGACTTGTATGATTTCTAAAGTTTTCTGGAGAACTTGCTCCTTAATCCAAGCTTCAACCTTTTTCTTGACTTCCTTCTCCATTTCCTGAGACGTTAGTCCATTCTGAACTCTCACTGATAAACTGCCATCGTATTCAACACGAGATCGTTTCCTCTTTTCTGGGAATACGGTCAGTCGTATTTCGCTCCCTAATAACGGTATTCTTGCTCCTGAGATATACTCAATATCTGTGAGGCTCTTGAACCTGTCTTCCTGCCTAAGAACCCTTTCCCTGGCAAAATAGACCCTTCTCTTCATTTTCTCGATAAGTTCAATTGCCTCGTCTTCTCGCGATCCTTGAGGAAGAACCACTTTGACCCCAGATGGTGCAATAACGATCCTCTTGTGCTTGGCTCTTGAACTGTAAGCGATTGTGTAATGGATTACGTCGTTCGCTACTGTCAATCGAGGCACAATCACTCTCCTTAGTATCGAAATGCATCAACCGACCCATCAGCCATCAGCGTAAAAATCGCCACTATGTTGCCATCTTTCACCGCGCTCTCCGTCCTAAGATAAGCAAAAGGACCGCGCCAAAAGGTCACCTTGAGAGTCACTCTCTTAGTATCTCCTCCAGCCCTTTCATTTTCGCGAGTTTTTGATCAAGAAGATTAATCGACTGCAAAAGGACAAAGCTTTCGTCCTTTGTTCCAACTTTCATCTCTATTCCGTTCTTTTCAAGCAACTCTTTCATCCTCTTTGCAAGATACGCCGTTGTATTGGAGATATAGAACGGGAAATACCAGAAATAGAAAAAAGCTAGCAACATGCATATTGCTCCAACAACAGCCATAGCATCCACCATATTCCCGGCATTGTGCTTGGTCGATAAGCTTTTACGTTGGATAGCTTGCATGTTTAGGTCGTTAATCTTAATAACTGCTTGTCTGGCGCTTGCATAGGCTGGCAGAAAATCGTTGAAATACAGACCAGAAGTTGCTCCTTTTCTGAGTATTTCCAGACTGAGGTTCAAGTAGAGGTTATAGTTATTAGTCAATTCCTCCACGTAATCCTTCTCACCTATCTCAGTAATATTGCTTTTTTCATCGCTCAGGCTACTTTCAAATGTAGACTTGCTGGTTTCAAACAGATGCGAATAGTAATCCGACAACTTGATTTGATTTGAGCCAAAGACCATGCTACTGATACCGGTTCGCATATCATCCAAAGCAACGAGCATGTTTTTGCAATAGACCAGAGAGTCATAGTTGTCCTTTATTATTTTCTCAGCATCTCTCGACAGCCCTTGAATGTCGAACGAGCTATAAATCGCAAGGGCAAATATGATAAAGAATAGGAAACTAAGCCCTACCGTTAATTTGGTTCGCAACGACATATTGCCTCCTGCCTATCAGTTCAAGAAGCCGGTGAATCAGCTTACATCTTGAGGGCTTCAAGGTCAAATAGTCGCGTCAAATTTGCATAAGTTCGCGATATTGACTAGCCTTGATTTTGGGCTTTACGACTCTCTGCTGTTCGTTTAGCATTCCTTAACACCAGGAGGACACCGCAAATGGCAAAGCAGGAGCGATTGTTTACGTCCGAAGAGGCAGCATATGCAACACGCTTGACGCTCTTTTCCTTCAGGACAAAGGTGAGCAAGTTAGGAATCAAGGGGCTGAAGCAGGGACGAAAAGTGTTCTACACAAAGAAGCAGTTAGAAGATGTTTATAACGGTATCCCTTCGAAAAAGGGAAAGGCGGCAAGAAGAAAAGCGATTAAGGGGAAAGGCGCTGCAAAGCGACATAAGGCATAACAGCTTTTTGAAAAGTTTCAGAACGAGCATAGGAGTGTTAGGAGCCGAGCATTGAAAACTCTTACGACTATTCGCACTGAACTCGGGTATTACTTCCAGTGCGTTTGGGACGAAACTACGGATATTGCGAAAGAATTCGAGGAAGCACAAAGACACTGCGCCACCCATGAAGTTGATTGTGACTACGTGCCAAATGAGGATACAGCGATGATCCACGGAACCAGTATGCATGACGAACTGAACATGGCGGAGGTAGAGTGTATCCATTCATATTTTCTTGAGCATGGCTGGACGCTGGAAGATAAATGACGGGCACCCGCTTGCTTGACATTCCCTTGTTCTAATGTAGACTAGATGTCCTTTCTCCACAGTGATCAAAAGTTATCAGTGCTGCCCTAGAAACAGTTCAAGTCGAGGAGGATAGTAGCGTTGTCTTCCCATTTGCGCTTGTCCCGTAGAGCAACAGGAAAAACTGACCCGATGTATCGCCTGTTAGACAATACCCACAAAGCTGGCAAGCAAACGGAATAAGCACTGGATGCGCCTCAAAGATTTCTTCAAGGAAGCTTTGCCAGCGCGCACATTTCGCGCTTGGATCATAGGTAACCGGAGCTACCATAGAGATCATGTGCGTAGGATCGTGGGGAAGAAGCCTTCCAGATTTCACGTCCAGGGTCCCATTACCGACATCCTTTCTTGACTTCTTTGCTTTCATCGTCGTTTTCGGGAAGGGGTTGTTTAGAACCTTGAGGGCATCAGCTTTGGTATACATCTTCCTTGTTCTGACCTTTTCACAGGGATGAGTCCTGTTTGCATCAGGATCGCTTTTGAGCTTTACAATTTGTTATTGGTCTTTTAGTATGCCTTTGTAGGAGAAAACCACACGTGCCAAAAGAAGAGCGGTTGTATTCGGCAGTTCAAGGCGCATTTATGATGCGCTTGACACTATCATCCTTCAGAACAAGGGTAAGCCGACTTGGAATCAAAGGGCAGAGGAAGGGACAGAGAACTTTTTATACAAACGAACAACTTGAAGATATCTACTATGGCACTTTCTCCAAGGCAAAGAAATCTATAACGGCAGGGGAAAGGAAGCCTTTTAAACGGAAATCCACTCCAAAGCGAACCGAATGAACTTGACTTAGATGCCCAACCTATGATAACGAAATCTAGTTAAAAATACTTTTGACCTTATACTTTGGCTACGAAAATCTCGACCAAGCTCCGAACTGCAGTCCATCTCAATGGCTTCGATCCCCTTTCCCTACAAGTTGTGCCTTCACACCATTCCTTAATTTTAAATTTCTCATAAACATCATGACCTCGAATATGGCTGACACATCGGCTGTGCGCTCTTGAGACACTTCTTGAGGGTCCGAACTCATAGCTTAGAGCATATCTGGTCATTGCCAAGCAAGATAGCTCTGCGTAGAATATAGCGGATGGATGTCAATTACGGACGAAAATTGAACAGTTTTCACGGTTGAAAATTGAACACTCTGATGGGTGGTGAGCCCCTTAAGACGACCTGCCCTCCCGACCCCTCTTCTCATGGAAAGAATCGCTTGATCGCACCAAATGAAGGCCCGCTCTACTTCCTCAGTCTGAGACTATTATGGGGGAAGAATTGGCTGATCCACCCATTTCACATGTCTCGCTGTGCGATTCCCACTAGCTCCTCGCACGGCTATATTCCGAGTGCTTGAGGGATGTCTTTCGCCTTGGCCCCCTCCAGGACTAACTTCTCCAGATGCTTTCCCAGAGGCTTGACCAGCGAGGGCCCAGGATTGGGATACATATCCAGTACCGCACCTGCGCTGTGTCCTTCACGTTCCCATACTCTAAGGTAGAGATTTGGTGTGTTGCAGAGCACTCGAGGCTCCGCCCTCTCGTCCGAAGAGACACTGTCGTAGTTCAAAGAAAACAGATATCCGCCAAAGGCTTCACACTTGAGGCGATGCGGCCTCGGCTCCGGCCGCAAATCTCCTCCTGCCATGTTGATCCCGGCGATCATTCCAACGTTTTCAGCTGAGTGCCAAAGCCCCCACGAGGTGCCCGGCAAGGCTGCCGCACAGTCGCCTGCGGCGTAGATTCCCTCGACCCCCGTCTTCATGTCACGCTGGACTTTCACGCCATGACGTTTGTCATTTTGAAGTGGGATCCCGGCAGAAACGGCCAAATCGATCATCGATGTGGCCCCTACAGAGACGGTCACCATTTCGGAATCGATTTCGCCTCCCTGTGCAATTAGTCGATACCTGCCGCTTTTTCTCTGTATCTCGAGGATTCTTCCCCAGCGCAGCACGTCCACCCCTGCCGCGCATATCCGCTTTTCCAGACGTTGACTGGCGTTAGGATCGACATATCCCGCCATGAGAATGTCCTGACGTCCCACAAGCGACGTTCCTATCCCCGCCGACGAAAATTGATCGGCGAGTTCTATGCCCTGGACTCCAAACCCGACGGAAATTGCCGTTCCTATTACCCCCAGCCGTTGGGCCATCACCTCGGCCTGATCGATCCAACGCAGGTAGTTAAGATGTTGCGCGCCCGGAATATCCAAGATGGCAGGCGCAGCGCCCGTAGCAATCAGGAGAGACTCGTACCCTATGACTTCGCCGGTACTCAAAAACAGCTCTCGTGAGGAAGGCTCGACCGAGACTGCTCGCGTCCCCTGAAGAAGCGCGATCTTGTTTGCGGGGTACCATTCCTCGGCATGGATAGCAAGTTCTTCACCGGAAAAGCCACGAGCCAACTGCTTGGACAGCTGAGTACGTTTGTACGGAAGGTGGTTCTCTCCATGGACCAGGAGAATTAGTCCAGTAGAGCCTCGCGAGCGAATGGCCCCGGCCGCGGACAGCCCAGCAATAGAGGCTCCCACAATGACATATGGATAGTGCTTCATTTCATAACTGTGCGCGCCATTTCAACTCCTCGTATCGCAGTGTTCAAATGGCATGCGACAATAATTGTTCAGAACCTCCCGGAGCTTCCAACTGCAGCCTCTGTGCTGTGATCTTCGACGAACAGGCGCGGCGTGTCAACATTTTACCTTAAATCATGACTGGCGAAACACGTCACGAATGACTGAACGGGCCGGAGTGAGGAGAAGAGAACCGACCGCACACCAGCGCTTGCAAAAGGCGCAAATCCTCGTTCCTCCAGGTCCTGATCCTGGCTGCCAGGGGACAATCGACAAAGGAGACAGCAGCCGAGTGAAGCTTGTCGACCAGGAGAAGAGCGCAGCTGAACGGAGACCGCCAGCAGGGGACCGCAGCGCTCACCTGGCGGCCAGAAGAAGGAGGTCTATCCGCGGGCTTTCGATGCCACAGAGCGCTGGCCTGGGAATGGCGGAGCCCGCAATCTGGACCATGGCCCGGCCGAAAAAGAAAGGATAGAGAAAACGGGGGCTATGGCAAGACGATGGTCGATCGGGAGTTGATGCGTGCTCATGGCTCACTCGAATCCATGCCGCCGCCTTCAGCTTTTGAAGTCACCCTTTGAGACATGCAAAAGCATGGCGTGAAGCCGGAGACGGGGCTATAATGCAGCCGCAGTGAAAAGGTTCGTCCCCATCCTGCTCCAGGGGCTGTGCGCCCTTGCTCTCATTTCTCCTTTCTCAGCGCTGGGAGCGCAGGAGCGGGATCCGGGCGTTGTAGTCCTAGGCAATTCCCCGGTACGCCACCGCCTTTCGGATGAGAATCTGCGTTTCTCTCCTGAATTGGCCCTCCCTGGCGAGCGCGCGTTCAGGTTTTCAGTCCGCAATGAATCCCACGATAGCGATTTCATCTTTTCAGTGTTCACGGATGACGATTCCTACGTCACACTGTACGAGTTGAACGGTCAGGGCCGACGCGAAATCGCGGTCCTGTCCAGGCTCATTCCCCGGGACCTGCGTCCCATGCGGGACCTTCGGCTTTCGACACCTCTGTCCGTCCCTGCCGGAGCGGGCAGAGAGTACCTGGTAGCAATCACCGGCGCGCCCTCGCCCCCCGGGGTGAGTGTCGGAATGGAAAAGCCCAATTTCGACTTGTGGCCGCGGGAGCTTTTTGATGACTGGAGGGCCACGCAGCGGCTGCTGTATGGCCTTTACTACGGCGGCATCCTCCTGATGGGGATCTACAACCTCTTTCTCTTCTTCTCCCTTCGCGACTGGAGCTACCTGTGGTACTCACTCATCATCCTCGTTTTTTCTCTGGCACTGGCCCTCTGGGATGGAGTGGCAGGGCTCTATCTCCTGCCGGGGTGGGCTTCGATTTCCACCCCCTTCACCTTCGGTCTGCTGGATGATCTGACGATCATTTTCGCATACAGCTTTACCAGGAACTTCCTTGGCTTGAAGAAGACCGCCCCCCGGCTCGACCGCGCCATTTTCCTCATGACGCTCGTCCAGGCAATCTTCTTCCCCGTCCAGGTGATAGCCCGTCTCCCCTCTTTCCTTGCCATCATTTCGGCCACCCTCTTCATCCTGTTCGGCTTCATGGTTTCCGCGATCGTCGTGTCGCTCAAGCAGGGGTTTCGGCCTGCCCGGTATTTTGCAATCGGAGTTGCAGGGCCGCTCGTCGTAGTCTTCCTCGTCGCCAGCGCTTATTTCAGACTTGCGGCGAACATCCCGCTTTCCATGGTGGGCTTCTATTTCTCGTTTGCTGCGATGGCTCTCCTGTTCTCCCTTGCCCTCGGAGACCGAATCTCGTTTCTGAGCACGGAGCGGGAGCGGGCAAACAGGCTCAACCTTGCCATGACGGACTTCTTCGTCAATATCTCGCACGAGATCCGGACTCCGCTCACGCTCATCTCGAATTACCTCGACGAATACGCGCGGACCGTCGAGCCCTCCGAGAGCCTGAAGGTTATCAGGAAAAGCGTGGACAAGCTGGTGCGCGATGTCACGCAGTTCTTCGACGTGCAGAGGCTCTCCCGGGGAATCGAGGTCTACGGCGGGGGGCCCGCGGACCTGTCGGAGATCGTCCGTTCCCGCACGCTCCTCCTGGAGCCCACGGCGCGGCGGGCCGGCATCGGAATCACCATTGTCGTGGAGGACAACCTTGTCGTGCACGCCGCACCTGCGGCTGTCGAGCGGGTCCTGGACAATCTTGCCGACAACGGAATCAAGTACAACAGGCCGGGAGGCGGCCTTCGGATCGAGGCACGCCGCGCCGCGGGGGTCGCGGAGCTGGTGGTGAGCGACACCGGGATCGGGATCGCTCCCGTGGAGCAGGAAAAGGTCTTCCTGCCCTACTACCGGGTGTCACAGCCGAAGCTGAACGCGCAGGGGATCGGCATGGGCCTGGCTCTGGTCAAGAGCACGGTTGCTTCACTCGGCGGATCCATTTCGATCGATTCGGTCCCTGACAAGGGGACTTCCCTGGTCGTTCGTTTCCCGCTGGAAACGCTGAAAGCCGCCGCCGGACCGGTATGGAGGCGCCGGACCGCTCCCGTGGAGACCGTGTCCGCGCAGCGCATCGACGCAACCCCGGTCCTGCCGGAGGCTGCGCGGGAAATCGACGGCCCCGCCATCCTTGTCGTGGAGGACGATCCGGACCTGCGGTCCCTGCTCTGCTCGCGCATTTCCGAGACCTTCCCGGTTCGCGCCGCCGCCAATGGGATCGAGGCAATGTCATGCCTCGAGGGGATGGGCGACTGCCGGGGTATCGTCTCTGACCTGATGATGGACGGCATGGACGGAAACGAGCTCTTCCGCAGGGTAAGGGCCGACACACGGTTCGCGCGCGCTCCGTTCATATTCATCACCGCGATGAGCGACCCCCAGGAGCGGCTTCTCCGTCTTGCCGACGGGGCTGCGGACTACGTTGTGAAGCCGTTCCTCATCGATGAGCTGGCGCTCAAGCTGTACAACCTGATCCGCAGATCAGAGGAGGAGAAGCGCCTGCGGGAGCTTGATCGAACGCGCGCGTTCGAGGCGTTCCTCGGGGGGCTGGCGCATGCCATTCGCAATCCCCTTTCGGCGGTCACGGGCCCCGTGACCAACCTGAGAAAGCTGCTGGAGGGAAGGGGGTTCGGCCAGGATGACCGCATTGTCACGTACCTGCGCTACGCGGAGGAGGGGGCGGCGCGGATCGAGAGGACCCTCGTGGACGCCGAGCTCGTCCTCTCCAGACCCGAGCTGAAGAGATCCCCTCTGGACGTCCTGCTGCTCGCGCATGCCCTGGGCCGCAGCAGCGTCCCGAGCGGAGTGGATGTCATTGTCAGAGTGGAGCCCGGAACAAAGGTCCTGGGAGACGCACGGGCTGCGCAACGGGTGCTGGAAAACCTCGTCTCCAGCGCTGCAGCGGCGCTGGGGGAGAAAGGCCAGGTGGAGGTCGCCGCCAGGCCGGCGCATGCTACGGCATCCCGACCGGCCACGGAGATCACGGTGAGCTATGCAGGACCGTCACCTGAGGCGGTGACAATCGACAGGATGTTCGAGCCGTTCTTTGCCTCGCAGCCGGGCCAATCTGCCATCGGTTTGTACGCGGCAAAAGAGCTTGCCATGAGCATGGGATGGGAGTTGGCCGCAGCCTCCACCACGGACGGCCGAGCGGGCTTTAAGATCAGGGCCCCGTCGTGCTGACCGGCTGCCGCTTGGCCAGACGGTAGAACCGGTCCTTCGGGATTCCCGACTGTCTCACCGCTTCCATGACGGACCCCCCAGCCCGGCGAAGCACTGCCTCGATGATCTTGTCTTCCACCGTGTCCAGCAACGCTGACCCGTCCTGCAGCTGCCTGCAGATCAGGTCCAGGGCCTGGTCAATGGAATCCACGGACTTTTCGCGGGGAACCAGAACGCCTTCGAACGCCGATTCACCAAGCGTCTTTGCCTGAGGATCCGTCATGATCAGGGCGCGCTTGAGGGTGTTTTCGAGCTCCCTCACGTTGCCCGGCCACGGGTACTCCACCAGTCGGCTCAGGACCTGAGCGTCAATGCCCGGCCTGCGCCTGTTGAGCTCCCTGCAGAACACATCGAGGAAGTGGTCCACCAGGAGCGGGATGTCGTCTTTTCGCTCCCGAAGCGGAGGGAGATGGAGGTGGAGGGTGGCAAGGCGGAAATACAGGTCCTTGCGGAAGGATCCCTTCTCCGACTCCTCCTGCAGATTGCGGTTTGAGGCGGCGATGAGCCGGAAGTCCACGCGGATGGGCCTGTTGCTTCCCACCCGCTCCACGGTCTTGTCCTGGACCACGTGGAGGAGCCGGGACTGCAGCTCCAGCTTGAGCTCGCTCACCTCATCCAGGAAAAGGGTCCCGCCGTCGGCCTCTTCGATCTTCCCCTTGCGGTCCTTGTACGCCCCGGAGAATGCCCCGCGCGAGGAGCCGAACAGCTCGCTTTCGATGAGCGACTCCGGGATTGCGCCGCAGTTGATCTTGACGAGCGGCCCATTCTTTCGGCGGCTGCATCCGTGAATAACGCGGGTGAAGAGCTCTTTTCCCGTTCCGGTCTCCCCGGTGAGCAGGACGTTCTCATCCGTGTTTGCGAACTGCTGCGCCCTTTCCATGGATACGGCGATGCCCGCATTCGCCCCAACGACCCGGGAGAGGACGCTCCCTGGATCCGCCATGAGCTTCTGGTAGTCCCTCTTGAGCTCTTCCACTTCCGCCTGGTCAGCGCGCGCCCGCTCGCATTCCACGATGGCGTTCTCAAGGACCCGGCCCAGCTCCTCGAGGTCAAGGGGCTTCTCCAGCACCTTCTGGATCAGGTTCTGGTTTATGAACTGGCGCAGAAGGTCCTTGTCCGCATACGCCGTGAGCAGGATGCCGAACCTGTACGCGGAAAGCCTCCGCGCCTCGATGAGAAGGTCTAATCCGGAAAGACCCGGCATGCGGTAATCCACAAGGACGATGTCGAAGAAATCGGACTTAAGAGACCGCAAGGCCAGAGCGGGGTCGGCGAAGCCGGTGATGTTCAGGTCCTGAAAGTAATCCTTGATTGATTCGACGATGATCGGCTCATCATCCACGACAAGGACTTTAACGCCCGGCTTTTGTACCGCCATCTTGATTGCTAAAAACTATACCGGAGCCAAACGGCCGGCGCAAGACAAAACTTGGAAATTTTTCGCAAAACGCGAAGAAACTTCGTATTTTACGAAAAGCGTGTCTTCAAGATCGAAGAATTGGGCATAAATCCTGTCTCCAAGAGGGTTTTAGGCTCAAAAAGCTCAATTTGCTTTGGCATATAAATTGCATCTTGAATTGAGAAGGAAAAAGTCGAATTGAAAAAGTAACCCCAAAGGGGGCAGTCAAGGCTGAGGCGGCAAGCTCAGCCCTGGCTCGGTTTGCAGAGAGCGCCAATCTTGGAAGCTATCTTCTGCTCCGTGCTGTCCACGACATCAGGAATCGAAAAGAAGCGTTCCAGGAATATGCCAGCCGTACCGCAGGCAACCGCTTTGTCTCCCAGAGTGGCAAACTCAAGCCCTCACCGTAGTGGACCTTGCCGTTGAGAACGAATACCAACCCGACGGCGATCCCCCAATAGCCGGACTTCACCGTGCGTCCCGCGCGAAACTCGCCCGGCGCCGTTCGCTGCACGCCTTCCCGCACGCATGGTATACTGGGCAGACCATGACAACTTTCGAAGAGATTATGGAGAACGCCCGCAGGGCAGGTCCTGTCCGATTCGTCGTGGCCCAGGCCGCGGACTCGACAATCCTGGAAGCTCTGGCGCAGGCGGACCGCGCCGGGTTCGCCAAGCCCGTGCTGGTCGGACCGGGGAATGAGATAAAAAAAGCGGCCCAGGAGCGCGGCGTGTCCCTCAAAGACTGGGAAATCGCTGATACCCGGACAGCGGCAGAGGCTGCCACAGAGGCTGTCAGGATAGTGGCCAACGGGCAGGGGGACATCCTCGTGAAGGGGCTTCTTCAGAGCGCTGACCTCCTGCGTGCTGTGCTCAACAAGTCAAATGGCCTTGCCACAGGACGAACCCTCTCCCACGTCGGAGTCTTCCGTTTCCCCGAATCCGAGCGGTTCTTCTTTGTCACCGACGCAGCTCTCACCATTGCCCCTGACTACAATCAGAAGATCGATATCGTGCAGAACGCGGTCGACGTAGCGCACAGGCTCGGTGTGCCGGATCCTGTCGTGGCCATGTTGTGCGCAATCGAAACAGTGAACCCTGACATGCCAGCCACCGTGGACGCGGCATGCATTGCCAAGATGGCTGACCGGGGGGCCATCCGCGGGGCGCGGGTGGAAGGTCCCCTGGCCCTTGACAACGCGGTCAGCGTGGAGGCGGCCCGGCACAAAGGCATTACAGGCGATCTGGCAGGTCGCGCGGACATACTCGTGGCGCCGAATATAGAGGCCGCCAATATCCTTTACAAAGCGCTGATCTTCTTCGCAAAGGCGGAAGAAGCAGGAATCGTGATGGGGGCGCGATGCCCTATCGTTCTCGCCTCGCGGAGCGACTCGGCAAGAAACAAGCTGTATTCCCTTGCGTTGGGCGCGTTGACCCGCTCCTCCTGAAGAAGCAAGCCGCACTCTACGTGATGGGTTGTCTTGCGCTGCTAGGCTGGCCTCTCGAGGTTAGGCCGTGTACTCCTTGAAAATCACGATGGCGTTGTGGCCGCCGAATCCCAGCGCGTTGGACATGGCCGCACGGATCCGCCCCTGGTAGCCTTTGTGCGGCACGTAATCAAGGTCGCACTCGGGGTCGGGGTTGTCGAGGTTTCGCGTGGGCGGGAAGTACTGGTCCTGCAACGCCTTTATCGTCACAATCGCCTCCACGCCTCCCGCCGCTCCCAGGAGGTGGCCTGTCATGGACTTGCTGGATGATACCTTGAGCTTTGCCGCGTGCTCCCCGAAGACTGCCTTGATGACGCGAGTCTCGATGGGGTCATTGATCTGGGTCGACGTCCCGTGCGCGTTGACATAGTCGATGTCTTGCGGGGCAAGACCTGCTGAGTCCAGGGCGATGAGCATGGCCTTGATTGCCCCCCGTCCCTCGGGATGGGGAGCGGTGAGGTGGTTTGCGTCGCAGGTGGCTCCATACCCCACCATCTCGGCAAGGATCGTTGCGCCCCTCTTCCTGGCGTGCTCCAGCTCCTCAAGCACCAGGACGCCGGCCCCTTCCGCCATGACGAACCCGTCGCGGTCCTTGTCGAAAGGGCGGCTTGCCTTGTCGGGCTCGTCGTTTCGCGTGCTGACGGCCTGCAGGGAGCAGAAGCCCGAGTAGCCCAGCCCCGTCAGCGGGGCCTCCGTGCCGCCTGCCAGCATGACCTCTGCTTCGCCTCCGCGGATCATCCTCCAGGCATCTCCAAGGGCGTCGTTTGACGATGCGCATGCTGTGACCACGCACCGGCAAGGACCGAAGGCTTTCAGCCGGATGGCCACATTGCCGGGGGCCTCGTTGGCGATCATCATGGGCACGAACAGGGGATGGACCGACTTGGGCCCTTTTTCGAAGATCCGCCGGCACTGCGCTTCAAGGGTCTCAATGCCGCCGATCCCGTTGCCAAGGACGATCCCGAATCGCTCGGGGTCGGTGTCTCCCACGGCGAGCCTTGCATCGCTCATCGCCTCCAGGGAGGCCACCATGGCGAACTGGGTGAAGCGGTCCATGCGGCGCGCTTCCTTTGCCTCCAGGATCCTCTCAGGGACAAAGTCCTTCACCTCACCAGCCACCTTGGAGGTATATCCGTTGGACTCGAACCTCGTGAGCTTCCCAATGCCGTTCTCTCCCGCTTTGATGGCTTTCCAGAATTCGTTCACGTTGTTGCCGAGGGGATTCACCGTCCCCATGCCGGTCACCACAACTCTTCTATTCATGCTGTCTCCTTGCAATCACATGCACATCCCGCCGTCGACGGGAAAAACCTGCCCCGTGATGTACGCGGCCCGATCGGAAGCCAGAAAGGCCGCAAGGGCAGCCACGTCGTCCGGAGAGCCGGCCCGTCCCAGGGGGATCAGGGAGAGCAGTTCCTCACGCGCTTTGTCGGGGAGCACCCTTGTCATGTCGGTCTCTATGAAGCCCGGTGCGATGGCGTTCACGCGGACGCCCCGGGAGGCAACCTCCCGCGCCAGGCTCTTGGAAAATCCGATGAGTCCGGCCTTGGACGCGGAATAGTTGGTCTGGCCGGCGTTCCCCATGATCCCGCTCACGGAGGAGATGTTCACGATGGAACCGGCCTTCTGCTTGATCATGAAGCGCGCCAGAAGCCGCGAGGCGAAAAACGCCGCGGTGAGATTGGCGTTCAGGACCAGGTTCCAGTCCGCGCTTGACATGCGGAAGATCAGCCCGTCGCGCGTGATGCCTGCATTGTTCACCAATACCTCGATGCTGCCTGCCTCCGCAACAACCTTCTCCAGTACCCCCACAATCTCCTGCTCAACCGTGACGTCCGCCTGTTTCCAGAAGAAGCGGCCACCGTCGCGCGCCAGGGCCTCCAGCTCTCCCGCGTCTTCCGGCTGTTTGCGCGACACTGCGTAGACGGTAGCCCCTTCCTTCAGGAACTCGCGGACGATGGCGTTCCCGATTCCGCGCGAGCCTCCCGTGACGACGGCCTTTTTTCCCTGGAGCAGCATCAGTCTTCCCCGGTGGCCTTGGCAATGCCCGAAAGCGTGCCGGCCGGATGGCAGACGGCGTGCGGTTGCAGGGCCTTCATCAGCCCGGTAAGCACAGTCCCGGGCCCTGCCTCGAAAAACCTGTCAAAGCCGTCGGAAAACAGGCTTTGCTCCACGGAGACCCACCGCACGGGCGACACCGCTTGCTCCCCGCACAGCCGTCGGGCTTCGTTTCCGCTCATAATGGCACGCCCTGTCACGTTGGAATAGACTGGAACCCGGGGATCGGAGAACGCATAGCCGGCCAACGCCTCGTCGAACGCCCGGCGCGCCTCGCCCATGAGCGGAGAATGGAAGGGGCCGGAAACCGAGAGCCGATGGAATCGCCTTGCCCCTGCCTCTTTGAGGGCCTTTTCAGCCCTGGCAAGACCTTCCGCCGTGCCTGAGACGACAACCTGTGTAGGGCTGTTGTGGTTTGCAATGAAGACTCCGGCTCCTGCGAGGGATTCCATCACAAGAGTCACCTTTTCCGCGGGCAGGCCGAGCACTGCCGCCATTCCGGGCTTCCCGGATCCCGCATCCAGAGACCGGGCAGCCTTTTCCATGAGCATGCCGCGCGTCTTCACGATGGGAAACACGTCCTGCAGCCTGATGACCCCCGCTTCGCACAGGGCGGCGTACTCCCCGAGGCTGAAGCCCGCGCACCCCTGAAACTCCACCCCGGCAGCCTTCAGGGCCGTGCTGGCCGCAAGGTTTGCCAGTGTGATTGCGATCTGAGTCTTGTCTGTTGCCTTTAAATCTTCTTCACTGGATTCAAACAACAGCTTTTCAGCATCGGCTCCCGATGCATCGGACGCCTTGGTAAACAAATCCTTGACAGCGGGGACTTTTTCCCAGAAATCCCTTGCCATGCCTGGATATTGGCTGCCCTGCCCGGGGAAGAGAAAGCAGTTCTTCATGTAGCGGCAAAAATACCACGCAGGACAGATGGAGGTCAAGACAAGCGAAAAATCGCATCTAATTATTTATGGGGAATGGAAATCGGTAAACATGATCGGAAAAGACTAGTATTTTAAGAATTCCCGCCTATTGACCCTATTTCTTGAATAAGATTACTATTTGGCGGAGCCCACAAATGCGTGCAGTCATTCAAGCAGTCGATTTTGCGGTCCCCGAGCGTAGAATCACCAACGACGAGCTGGCCACAACGCTCGATACATCGGATGAATGGATCCGGTCCCACACAGGGATTGGCTCCCGGCATATCGCCGGACCCTCCATGGCCACGTCTGACCTGGCTGTGGAGGCATGCCAGAAGGTGCTGAAAAAGACCGGCGTGCCAGCGGCGGAGATCGATCTCGTGCTTGTGGCCACGATTTCCGGAGACTACATCGGCTTCCCCTCGGTATCCTGCATCGTCCAGGACAAGCTCGGCGCCGCTTCGGCCGCTGCCATGGACATCGGGGCGGGCTGCACAGGCTTCATCTACGGGCTGGAAACGGCTCGCAACTTCGTAGTTTCCGGCAGTGCCAGGAAAGTCCTGGTGGTCGGCGTGGAGCTCCTGAGCCGGATCATCGACTGGAAGGACCGCAACACCTGCGTCCTCTTCGGCGACGGAGCTGGAGCCGCCCTTGTCACCGCGGAGAACGGTGACGGCAACCGGGGCATCCTCTCCTCCGTCCTGCGCGCGGACGGCTCCGGTGCCCAGCTCCTTGACCGGCCCGCCGGGGGATCCAGGCTCCCGATAACTGACGAGGCGTTCGATCCGGCAGCTTCCTACCTTCATATGGACGGCCGCCAGGTCTACAACTTCGCCGTGAAGGTGATCTCCGAGGGGATCGTGGACATAATGGAAAAGAACAAGATCTGCCTGAACGACGTGGCCTGGATCGTGCCTCACCAGGCGAACGTGCGCATCATCGAGGCGGCCAGCAAGCGCTCCAAGATCCCGCTCTCCAAGTTCTTTGTGAATATCGAGGAGTACGCCAACACATCGGCGGCCTCCATCCCCATTGCCCTCTCCGAGATGCAGGCCAAGGGCCTGGTGAAGGAGGGGGACCTCCTGGTCACATTCGGCTTCGGCGCGGGCCTGACCTACGGCGGGAATGTGATTCGCTGGTGACTCTGAGATAGCGCGGGCGCCGTCCTAGTCAGGCTTCCCCACCCCGATCACTGATTCAATGGGAAGGACAAATGCGATCCCCTTCCCTTTCT
>Ga0187881_10002307_pt1 | contig 18134 bp, 18 predicted proteins | sample June2016WEW_19_1_2_FD_133017 | JGI IMG/M metagenome (GOLD analysis project Ga0187881, IMG submission 133017) | Peatland microbial communities from SPRUCE experiment site at the Marcell Experimental Forest, Minnesota, USA - June2016WEW_19_100 | ecosystem: Environmental > Terrestrial > Soil >...
AACGGACTGCTCATGCTGGATCACCGTTTGGGTGAGCGTAGGACCTCGGCCAGCTAACCTTTTCCATCCGACCGTGCAAACTGCAAGAGTATTTCCCTGATCAGGGAACGGGAAGGCGCACGGTGTAGCACAGACCCCCGCAACGCGGGGTCTCTGGCTTTTGCTTGGTGTACCGGCCGTCTTTAGGCGGGCATTTTCCACCCTAGTGCCGAACCAAAGGTCGCCACTACTCGAACGCAGGAGCACGGTTCCCTGCACCCTTCCAAACGGCAAACCGTCAACTGCACACAGCGCAAAAAGGAGCTTAAGTCAGTTTACGACAGATGCTTTCCAAGATTGGGACAAGACTTCGGTCCCCTCTTCATCGGGGAACTTCCTCTTACGTACGACATCAACACGAATCCGTATAAGAACGTCCATTCATGAAGGGGCCGCCGGACCGATCCCGCACCGGTTGGCCTGTTAGTCAGGGCTTCTTATCCCCAGCGACCCAGCACGAGCCCAAGCCGTGGGCGCGGGAGGCCAGCAGGATATTCTCCGCGGCGGCGCTGCCGTCTTCGAGGTAATACTTCGTGTCCCTGCACAGGACGAGCACGCAGACCGGGGCGTCCGCAATAAACTTCCCATAGTCGGTGGTCGTGGCAATTCTGCGCAACATCCCGGGCTCGGTAACGCTGTTGAACAGGAGACACTGGGGCCTTTATGAGAAACGTGGGCTTAAGCTCAGGACAGCCCGGGCCCAAATGCGTCCGTATTCAAAGCAACTTGATCTGCCAGCGTCTTGTCGAACCGAATGACGATCACGCGATGGCCGAGATCTTCCAGCTTGCCGCGTTCTGCTTTGTCTTGAGCCTTCCGTTCCGGCTGATCATGGTCGGGCCCGTCGCAGAAAACGCATATTCCCGGTAAGCCCTCACGCTCGTAGTAGAAGTCGGCTTCTACGTACACCTCCGGGTGCGGCCAATACTGGGCTCGGTCCGGAAGCCGTCGCCTCGTTCGGTAGAGCAACGATAAGAGTTCCGCCTCGAGGCTTGAGTTCTTGTCGCGACGCTCCTCCAACCATGCGTACTGCTCATCATAGGTGCGTTCCGCAGTCTTCTGAACTGTAGAACTTTGAGAGAGCGAGAGCAGATAGTCGCGATTGATGTGCCGGTTAAGAAGAGGATGGTTAAGCTGGTTTCTGTAGCTCAGTAGACAGTCGTAACAGGCGTAACTGCAGGAATCCTCCGCCCAGTCTAAGCCGTCATTCGGGTCGAAGTGGCAAACACGCAGAGCTTCAATGGCTACCTTCGCCAGTGCCTGCGAGTCGCCAAGTAGCCGGGGCCAAACCCCCGTGCCGCCTTCGGAAGCTTCCCAGAGCAATATCCGCCGCTCGGATTCCTCTCCGATAAGTTCCACAGCAATTTCCTGTTCTTCCACCTGGAACATCATCTGGATCCCGCGCTGTAGCGCGTAGGCGAGGCTCACCAGAAAGGCCTCGTCCTCCGCTGGTTTGCCGCCCTCGTTTCCAGCGATCGGCTGAAGCAGCAAGAGATTTCGAGTGTCCCATACAAATGGGCGCACACCAGGTAAGAGATCATTGCTTTCGACATCAGGAGCACTGTCGTCATCATCGGGCCGTCGCGCCCAGTAGCCTGTTTTCTTATCCAAAGTGAATCCGCTCTGTTCTGATCGGCGCCACCGGTGGTTCACCCGCCACAATACGGCCCGCGGCGCGTGTGTCAAGCAGAGTATCTCGTTTCCATCCTTACCCGCCGCAATCGCTCTTTGTTGAAGGGTTTTCCCATCCGTTCCGGGAGCGAAGCGGTAGTGGGTAGTTACATGGAACCCTTCTCTCACACGCTCTTCTTCGTCGCATGTAATTCGCTCGACCCGGCTGCCGCGCACAGCAGTCATCTCGAACAAGCTTGGTATGTACTGGCTGTGCTCCCCATCGAGTTGCAATCCGCAGTGGTCGCACCGGTCCGCCAGCGCATGCTCTCCATCGTGGAAGTAACCGCACGCATTGCACAGCTTAGCTCGCACGAGCCTTGCCTCCACTCCCCCAGTTGGGAGAAAGCAACGGGCCATACGGTATTTCCTTCCCTCGTGGTAAATGACATTTCGAGGCCCGAACTCCGTGAGCGCCAGGAACCTTGGTCGCTGGATGACGTGTTGGCGATCACCCACAGGAACAATGGCTCGGATCGGCAGGCGGGGGAAATTGTAGCCAGGCAAAAACCCCTCGCTTGCAAGGTAACGATAAGGGTAGAAGTCCGACTCTGTTGATTCGCCACTGCGATTGAGAAGCAGGTCGATTTGACGCTTGGCCTCTTCTTCTCGCCGCTCTGCGCCGGCATGGGGATCTGACCTGTATGGGCCGCGCCTTCAACGCCGGTGAGTTGTCGGGCCGTTTCGGTGTAAAGGCGCGCAAAGAACTTGTTCGCTGCACGCTCGACTTTCTCCAGCCGTTCGGAGCGCATCCGCTTAGTCCGCACGGGGTCCGGAGGTGGAGGAGTCCCGTCACCTGCGCGCCACTCGAATGACGCCGCCATCAATTGGACTCCTTCTCGCTGACCGTCCGAAGTTGGCATCTGCGTGAGATATTGCCCGCGCAGCGTAGCTAGGAGCGCCAGAATCAATTTCTCGCCATCCTGAGCGCTAAGGTCAGAGGGCAAACCCCATGTGTGACGATTTCGCACGTAACGAGCGATCCGCGAGTACCCGGATAGACGCCTTTCCCGCCCCTCAGTCGTCGGCCCACTTCCAGGAACAAGGAAAATCGAGCTGGTCAGGATTCTGTCGTATTCATCAAAAGCCCACGGGTTCCTCAATACTTGCTCGACTCGTTTCCGCAGTTCCCAGTGTTCCTCGGGGTTGAGGACTCGCGCGTCAATGGCGATCTCATGCCGAAGATGATCGAGGAACGCCCGTACGGCCTTCTCGCGTGTCTCCGGCGGAGCCTGTTGCAGAATCGGATGCCCTCTCCATGGCTCTTCGGCAACGCACATCTCGGTCAGTCCCGGATACTCAATTCGCAAGAGACCGCACTGCTCTAGATTGGGCTGAACGATGCGCCATCCACGGCGCAAATCCTCGTAGAGCCGGTATTCCAGAAGATGCTGCATGGCCTCTTCGTTGCGAACCTTGCCGGGTCCCCATTGCGCGGGCTCTTTTGCATAGGCTTTCTGGTCGAGTGCCAGGGCCTGGAATACAGTCTTCGTTATGTTGGCGTGATCGAGCTTGCCGGATTCGGAAATGGCCTTATAAAGCGCCGCGCGCACCAGTGCCACCTGAATGAAGTCATTGAAGTGTCCGGCTTGCAACGAAGCATCCTGGCGGTTATCCGTGAAGCTCAGGATCTTGCGTGCCTCAGCAGTTGTCTTGGGATCCTCGCGGAGTTGAACAATCGCGGAACCGCTCACGAGGGTGGTGGCCGTGCTCCGACCCGTCTGACTCAAGCGTGTTAGTTTGCGGAAGTCGTTTCTTTCGCTCCGGTCGTAGGCGGCTCCACAGCGCAAGCAGAGAAGGAACGGCTGCGGCTGGAACCAGCCTTCCGCTCCCTCACTGCCGCTGCCATCACCAACCTCACCATTGGCTTTCACACGCAGGTGTGCTGGCACATGGGGTTTGTAGTCCCGCTTGATCCGGCGTTCGCCTTTTCGTTCGTCGAACCAGAAGTCTGGCAGTTCTGCCTCGTGTGCTTCGCTCCAGAGTTCGTCCTCGTGGAGCGCAAAGTATCCCGGCTGCACATCATCTTCTTCGTTTTCAAGATCAAACAGAGGCAGGCGCGGAGTAAGCTTATCCGGAGCGTCCTGCCGGCGATTCACCAGATAATACTCCTGGCCGCACTCCCGGCAGAAGGCCAACGGATAAACCAACCGGTCCCCATCCCCACCCGGCGCATAGTATTCGCCCTGTAGAGTCAGGTAACGTGAGGGACCCGGTTCCAGAGTGACGTAGACAGTCCCACCAGCCGCGAGGAATTGGTGCAGGCGGAATGCAAACACGGGCTCGCCATATTCGGTCTGGATCCGATTGCCCACGGAAAGGAGCGATTGCAGCCTGTCTGCGCAGGTCGACTCTGCGGCCCCGCTGGCTATGCTGAGCTGGCTTACGCCATCCGCAAAGGTGATGGGCTTGTGCCGCACGAGCCGGCCTTCTCCCGTCGCCACGCCGAAGGTTTCTTCGACCCAGGCAGCCAGGGGATTTCGTGTGAAAGATTCCAAAGTCTCGGCAGGGAGCGGGGCCTCAACGGCAGCTTGCACCGCCTCAGCGGTTTGCGGAGCCAGAACTTGGATGGCTCGCCGCAAGGTCTCATCGATCACATTCTCGGGCTTCACTTCAATGCCAAAGAGTTTCGTCGCGACCTCAGCCGCGGCCGCCTTGCGTTCGGCACGAGTGCCTCCGCTTACCATCGTTGCGCTGGTGCCGATGTACAGCATCCGAGGGTTGCCTGCCCGCTCGCGAACACGCCGCACGAGCATGGCGACGTCCGCGCCTTGCCGGCCACGATACGTGTGGAGTTCATCCAGAACAAGGAATTCCAGGTTGGCCGTGGTCCGGTCTGTGAAGTGGCGTTCCGCTGGCCGCAGCAGCATGTATTCCAACATCACGTAGTTCGTCAAAAGTATGTGCGGAGGGTCGTCCTGGATGCGCTGCCGATCCTCGTCTCTTTCTTGTCCCGTGTACTTATCGAAACGAACCACGGGATTGCCAGCCTGTGCCGCATAATCCGACAGCGCCTTGAACTGGCTATTAATGAGCGCATTCATTGGATAGACAATGATCGCCCGAACCTGGCGCCGCTCGGGGTGGTTGCGCAGGATGTGGTCGTAAATTGGGACAAGGTAGGTGAGGCTCTTGCCGGAGCCGGTGCCTGTGGTCACTACAAAGGGCTCCCAGCGGCGGGCAATCTGGATGGCTTCATGCTGGTGATGAAAAAGCCGGATGACTTTTCCATCCCGGAGCCGAAAGAACCTGGCAGTCGCGGGCAGGATAACGCCTTGAGCGGTCAGTTCATCAAGCGTTGGCCCCGGCTCATAGGCAGGATTGAGCTGGAGGATCGCCTCGGGCCATAGCGCGCCCTTCTTCAGCTCCTCTTGAACAAAGGCATCGGTGCGCTCATCCCGGATGCGGACGAAGCTCTCGATGTACTGCTTGTAGTCGGAAACTACCTTTTCACGGAGAGCAAAGACGTCCATTGATTTCTCGTCCCCTCCTTTGCTCCTAAGTCGGCTCGCCCACTCCCATTTAGAGATTCAGCGGCTTCTGTCCCTGAACTGATCTCAGATCACCCGGCTTTAGTGCGGGCAGATAGAGAACATGTGGCGGAACCCAGCGCTTAATGCTACGGTCATCCAGGGAGCTGGGAATCTTCAACTCCTGCTGCTTTTTCAGGTCCGCTCCTTTGAACTGGTCAACCACCTTTCGAATCCTCTTGTCACAGGTCACGAGAAAAGTGTCCTCCGGTCGACCGACGTAAGCCAACTCGCACGCCATGGTGATGATGAGAATATCGAAGGAACTGAGATGATCGCGCTCGTGCTCGGATGCGACGTGATGCTCGATGGGGATAATCTCGTCCGCGCCAATGATGTGGTAGCGGTTCAGGTCGTATGCGTAGAGCGTCCTTCCCCAGTGAACGTCGTCCCTGAAACGCCGTAGGCTGTCCTCGTATGTCCTCTTATCTAGAACTCCGTCCTTGAAGTGCTTCCTGGCGAGCGTATTGAACACCTCGACGATGCAGAAATTCGGAATGTAAAGAGCCGCCTGTTTGTGAATCTTCTTCTGCGTGACAATGTATTCGGCCGCCTTGTTCGCCTTCGGATTCTGGGGCTGGGGCGCGTAGAGTTCGACGGCGGCGCTGGCATCGAACAGGTAGGTCAACATACCCGTATCCCTCGCAGGGTTGGTTGAGGAGCAACACGGTCGTAAGCCTTCTTCTTTCCCTCAGGGGTCTTCGGCCCGGTCGACATTCCGGCGTTCCTAAAGTTCGGGGCCACCTTTTCCTCGCCCACTCGTTTTCTTCCTCTCGCTCTCCTGGGTAGCGGACAATTGTGCAGGCCTGTCAGGTGAAAGGCGGGGCGGCCACGGCCACTGGAGGTGGTCGACAGAAATGAGGACTTGCAACCAGCGGTGCCTCTCCCGGGCGTATGTTCCCCATGCAAGCAGCAAGGTAACGACGAGGCCTAACCCAAAGTACCAGCATTTGCAGTGCGTGAACTGCACCGAACAATCATGGTGATTGAGAAGAACCAGAACCACAAAGCCCGCCGCTGGTAACAGGGCGTGACGGCACAACTTCATCTCCGCTTGGAAACGGTGCGCGTGGGCAAAGGCAAGAGGCTTTTCCGCTCCTTCAAGTGTCAGCCAGTTCCATGCCGCGTTGCGGAAACTCTTCAGCTCACCTCCTTGCTCGAAGTCAGGGCACGATGCTGGATTCAGCCACTTGTAGGCGTCGAAAGCGTCCTTAAACGCTCGATTGGAAACCCGCTCGAAGAGCCCGTGAAGGCCCGGCAAATTGGAAGTCGCCTCAAAGAGGACGCCGATCGCATGGGCGGCACCTGCCAGGACTAGCGGCGCGATTACGGTTCCCCACCCCCCTGTCAACAGGCTTGTCCACGCTTCAGGTATCCGAAGCCCGCCGTATCGCAGCACGGCCAGCACCATTACCCCTGGGATGATTCTGGCAAGGATATCGTAATAGAAAAATGGAATTACATCGGCCATTAGAGGTACCTCCGTGTCTCCCTTTGAGTCCTACAATGCGCCTTCAGGGACCCATTGCCTTGCCCTCGCCCCTCCCTTCGCGTTGCCGCTGCACCTTGGATCAAGCTCGGCTCTTCATTCTGACTTCTGGCTCCTGAACTCTGACTTCTCTCCCGGCCTGGACGCAAAATCGGGCGCTAGGCAGTCAAAGGCTTCGAGAACGAGGCGGCGGGTGCGGTATTCCCCGTAGAGCTTTTCTTCTTTTTCCTCCAGGACGCGGGAGGTTCCGCCGGGGAAGTCGGGGCCGTAAACGTCCTTGGGATCTGGGATGTAGTGCAGCTCGTCGCGCGTCAGGCCGAAGAGCAGGGCGTAGTAGGGGTCAAGTTTGGCGCGGATACAGGCGCGGCGGCCTTCGTCCCCCAGAATTGATCGCAGCCGACTGCCTTTCCCGGTGAGTTCTCCGTATCCAAATTTACGATGCAGCATGTAGGGTAGACTGCCGCTCCTCTTCCGCAATCGAGAGATTCAGATCCAACAAACGGCGGAGGATTTCCCGACGTGCCACTGAGGATACTGTGTAACGGGTTTGGCCACGCTCGTTCTGGAAAAAGCCATGTTCAGGAGCGAGGTCTTCCCAGCCATAGCAGGCTAGGACAGCCGGATCGATCTCGGTGTGGAACTCCCGCAACCGAACTATGTCGGTTTCCACGCACCCTTGGTCGTGGAAGAGCTTGTACGTCTTCGTAAGTCCGAGGTTGCGCTTCATCATGATCTGCCGTCGACACTCTTCGTAATCCCCGCCGATGCGAGCAGCCTTTTCATGATGCACAGGCGGCAAGCCCTGCGGAAACGGAAATGTCTCGAAGCAGTCGGTGGGCGTATACCGAATGTCAGTCCGCATGGTGGAGGCGTTGCGCCTAACCCACGCCTCGTGAACATTGGACTGAGGTAGGGCAAAGTGGTAGTCATCATCGAAGGCAAATACAACGAGGGCATCGCCATAAACCACCCCAGTCGGGACAAAACAAATCGCGTGCAGTTCGCTGACCTTGCTTCTCGCGAGTACGCGTTTAAGACCAGCAATATTCCGATACAAGCTCCGACCGATAGAGTCGTACCGCCAGAAGTAGGTAACGTTTTTCCTACGTGAAACTGGCTCCCTAATCTTTTGTCTTTCGGGGAGCACCCGCTCCCTCGCGATCTTGAAAAGCCCAGGGTAGGATTCAGCTTTTTCACGCGGCAAGTCGAAAAAGTTGATTATCCATCGCGTGGGTGACTGGTCTGGTTGGGAATTCAGGTCCTCTCCGATAAGAAAGGGAAACAAGCAGTCTTTATTGCGCGGATCTTGCGCAATGAGGATGCGCGCTTCCTCCGGCTCTAAAATAAACCCAGCCCCTCGTATATTTGAGCCCTGAAAACCCTTATCTTGATTGTCATGCAAGGACTTCGGTTCGACCTCGGGGTCCGTATCCAATCGGGAAGAGATAAACGTAACACGGCAACCATCGAGCGAGCGCTCTCCGGTCCAAGGCCCTTTGTGATGGGACGAGCGCGCGTTGCGCTCTGACCGGCAAAGGTATTAAGTACTGGGAATTAATTCCCAGCGTCTTCCGGCTAGACTCCGAAAACGACTACACACCCTGTCCATTCAACGGGCCTTGGTACCAGTGGATGCGCAATTTGGTGCTGGCGGAAGAAATCCGGCGCAGTGAGGGCTGCCAGACTGCCTTCATCATTGTATATGCAGATCACTCGAACCTGCCATTCCCTCGCGTACTCAAATCTCTCGAATGGGCCAACTTCAGGCACACTCTCCGAATGGATTCGGTGCAGCTAGAAACAATCAGCTACCAAGAACTGCTGGGGATCGCGCTAGGCGCCGTGGGAAGCAGTGACACGAAATGGCGCCGTCTGGAAGCCTGGATACTTGAGAAGATCCGCACTGTTGGTGACGCTTTCGGTCAAAGCCGACTGATCGCTGATCAGCAGGCGCTCGGCCTCAATCAGTAGGAGCGGCTTGCTGATTGCCCATCGTCACACAGCCGCCACCGACTGCCAGGATGCTGTCTGCCAACTCCAATACGAGCGGCGTATGGCAGATAAAGATGACTTGGTGGAACCCACCCAGGTCCTTAGCCCGGCGTAGCATGCGCACATACTCCTTGCCATTGACAGCATCCAGAGCTCCCACCGTTTCGTCCCGGAATAGAGTTTCGTAACGGATGCCTTCGCCCTGCCGCATGTTGCAGATCGCGATGCCTAGGTTGACGGCTTCATTGACCAGTACGAACTGCCCGCCCGATAGCTCATCCACCAGGCACGTACGGTCCAGGTTCTTGTTGCGGACCTCTACATCAAAATCGTCTACCATCCCCCGGCCATCTGCCTTGGGCCGCTGTGTCCTGAAGCGGATTTCGAACTTGTTGTCGAAGCACCCCTCAAGCAAAAAGTTGACCAAGAGCGAGACTTGTGGTCCGGCAGCCTGGATCTCGCAGAGCTGGATCTCGTCTGGGCCGAAGACCTTGGCGAGATAGGTGTAGTCTTCCTGTTCAGTCCTTGCTGTGGCGAGTTCGGACTCAACCTGGGCCAAGCGGGTCCGGGCAGCCTCCAGCTGCTCCTGGCGCTGTTTGATTTGTGCCTGGCGAGCAATGAGACCATCTCGCTCACGGCGGCAGGAGATAATCAGACGGTCCACGTTTCCAATCTCCTGCCGCGAACCATGCATCTTAGCGTCGAGATCAGAGAATGTAGAGAGCGTAGATTCCTTCCGCGCCAGTTCCTCGAAAACTTCCGCTCGGCCCTGAGCCAGGCGCTCCAAAGCCTTGAGCCGTTCGTCCCGCCGCGCCTCGACTGCCCGCAATTCCTCATAGCGCTGCCGTTCCTGATCGACTTTCCTGCGCTCCCGCTCGCAGTCTTCCGCCGTCCGAGTGAGCTCGAACGATGGCGTGGCGATCTGCACCAGTGAGCTGCGCTGGACCTCAACTTCAATTGAAAGTGTGGCAACCTCTCCCTCCAGTGTGGGAATCGTCTGCCCGGCTTCGACAGCGCGCCGAATCTTCGGGCAGGAGGTGTACACCCCCTCTCCCCGGCAGGGCACTACAGCGAGCTCTTCACGCTCTACCCGGAAACGCTCAAGCTCGGCCAGGTTGGCTCTAAGCTCAGCGTCCAGAACCTGGACCGTACGTTCGGTCTCACGATTGGATGTCTCCAGACCCTGTATCTCCCGGATCTGCCGGTGGAGTTCTTCGATCCGAATAGCAAGCACCGCGCCTCGTTCCGTCAAATCGGCGGGGTCCTTCTTTCCCGTCAGAAGGCTCTCATCCCTCCCAATCTGGCGTTTGGTTTCTGTGATCTCAGCATCGGTTTTGCGCAGCCGCTGTTTCAGAATCTCAACCTCGGCCTGGAGGGGCTTCCGGCTAGCCTCCCCTGCCTGAAGCTCCAGCAGTCGCTGTTGTGCCACACGCTTCTCGGCCTCCAGGGTCTCAAGCCAGGATGACACCTCTCGAAGCCGGGCCTTAACTTCTGTAGGATCTTCAACCCCAGCCTCGACCAGTTCCTTCAGGCTTCTCGCCTGCCCTTCCAGACCAAGCGTGGTCCTGGCCACTTTCTCGCCTTTCTCTTTGGTTTCAGCCGCAATCAGTCTCAGCCGGTCCAGCCCGAGCAGCTCTCGGATGAACAGCTCCTTCCGCTCGCTCCTTTCAAGTGAGAGAAAGTTACCCGTGCGCTTCTGGCTCGAGAAGATGCTGCTGAGGAAGAAGTCGGGCGTGCCAGCGCACTTGCGGACAAACTCCTCAAAGGGCTCCTTATTGCCGTTGGTGAGCGGCGTGCCCTCACTATTGAACAGGTAGCTCTCCATCTGGCGGGACTTGGGATCGACCTTCAGGAGCGAACGGTAACGGTTCCCGTTGACACTGAACGTGAGGTCGATTTCGGGCTGAGGATGGGTGGCGAAGTCATAGAGCGAGCGCTTCTGGCCGGGCAGCTGGCGGAACAGAGCCGCAAAGACCGATCCGATAAGCGTGGACTTGCCGGCACCGTTCTCGCCCACGATGGCGATTAGCCCCTCACCCAGACTATCGAAGTCGACGCAGACTTCGTTTGGGAATGCCTCAGTGATTCCCCGCAGCCGCAGGTGATGCAGTCTCATCGTAAGACCTCCAGGAGGTAGTCAACGTTAGGGTGGATGTATATTAAGGATAGGGGTGTTCAGCTTTCTTGACTGGAGAGAACTGCTTTCTCTACTTCCGCCAGCTTGGCCAGCAACCGCTCCTGGCGGTCGGCTAGTGGGGAGCCTTTCATCGTCCAGTAGGCACGAAGCTTCTCCTCGGCTGAGCGGGCGGGAGCGATAGGAGCAGGCTCCTCCGGAAGGTCCGCGTCGTGCTCGATCTTCACCTTCAGTTCGGCGGGATTGGCAGCCAATAACTTTCCCCTGAGATTGTCCTGTTGCTCGCGGCTTAGCAAGTGGTCAGGTCCATTGGGGACCGTCACGACGACTTTCACTCTAGAGTCCTTCAAGGTGACCAGATCCAGGTTGTCAGGCAGCCGCAGTTCGCCATCTTCGTAGACGGCATGAAGCTCGACCATCCGTCTGGTGGGGGACACCCTGAACTCAACGGTCAGGTCCGACAGGTCTGGGCGGAGATCGGGAGCGTGCAGTGTCACCAGGTTGTAGCCTTTGTCTTCAACCTCACTGTAATCGCAGCGCGATAGTGACCCGGCATACCAAATGCGCGAGGCGAGCTGTTGTCGCAGATGAACGTGGCTGAGCCCGACATACTGGGCCTTCAAGCTACGAAGCGGATCAAGGGGATACTCGGCACAGCGCCCGACCAGCGGCTGACCACTGCTCACCCTGGCGCCGGCCACCCCGAAATGCCCAAAGAAAAGCTTGTAGCATCCAGGCCGCTGCTCAAAGCGCCGGTTGAACTCATCGAGTTGCCGGGCGAAGGTCTCACCCAGACTGTGCTCGTTGCCGGCCTTCTCAGCTTTGCGGGGATACGGGAAAACCGCGACAGCAGCCTCACCCAGCTCAATGAACTCCGGCTCAGTGCAAAGGTATATCGGGTGCTTCCCCTTAGCCCGGCCAAAAACATATAAATCACCCTCCAGCTCAGCACCGTGATTTCCTGCAACCAGGATTACGGGCGCGTGGTTGGCCATCTCAGCCAGCTTGTCGACCCAGAAGTTCCGTTCCTTTATCGTGGCCTTGTAGGTCGTGAGGTCGCCGTTGATCACGAAGAGGTCAACGCCCGCCTGGACGGCATCTGCGACAAACCATTCCAGACACTGAGCGGTGTCGGCGAAGTAGCGGTCTTCATCGAGGTGAAAATCACCGGCGTGAGCGAATCGTAAGGGCATGTGGGACCTCCCTTCATGTCAAAACATCAATGCATCATTCTGTTAATGGGGGAAGGTGGGGCTCTCGCGAGAGGCAATAATGGCCCCTTCCGTGGCCCGCGAGAGCTGCTTGCACTGCAAACCCGGACTCACGGTTGCATCCGGCGGAGGTCAGGGGTATCTTTTGAGTGTCGAGTAAAGTGGAGAAAGCAAAATCTAGATAACATCGCAACTCCTACCCAATGGAGGCTCCGGTAAATGGCTAATATCAACCCAGGAACAATGCGTCCGTCCCCCGTCAGGCCCCCCCGTGTCAACCTACCTGTGGAGAAGGTGGGGCTGGTGAACGTTGGCGCACCAATCAAGGCCCAGGCACAGCCCACCATTCAAGACGCCCTAAACGCGATCCAGGATCTGAGCAAAAAGATCACCCAGTTAAGCAAGAACCAGCAGATCCTCGAAACAAAGTTGGACAACATCCAAAAGAGCCTCGCGGCGGTCGACACGAACGTAATGACAGGCGCCCAGTACCTCGGCTATAACATACGCTATGTCATTGCAATACTACCCGCAGCAGAAAAATCGGACACGGCGTACGCACCCCCCCCTCTCACATGGGCATGAGAAACGACGGCAGGTGAGGTTTTAACCCGCAGGATAATATCGAACGCATAAGCCGCTCCTCGTTACCCCGCAATAGTCGTAGGTCTGCCGCCCACTCGCATGCCACCCGCACGTGGCAGCCGAAGCTCCGAGCGTGGCGACCAGAGGGCGCACCCACCGATAGCAGTCACATCATGATGACGCACAACGAATGGCAAGCGGCGCAACAATCCAAACCCAGCTCGTGAAATCGAGCCTCGAATCCCTCCCGCATTAGAGGAAATCCTCCTCCAGAGGTGTTGACATCTGCCCCCCCGTCGTAGACCGGGGGCAGCTTCACCTCCGCGGAAGGGAGACTCCGCTGATCTGCAATTGTTTGAGAACGAAAACCAGATAATGCCTGAGGCTTCCTTCCCGGCACACCTGCCCAGCGAGTGGGTGCCTGAGACCTACGACACCAGCGGGCTGGGCGGAACAGAGGTTCGAGGTAGTAGATCCTGCCTTGTCGCCTGCGTGTCTATCGACGATTCCGCAGAGGCAATCCCCGGTTCTGGCCGAATGACGGCGCACTTTAGCCAGCGAGGGGCTGCTGGCGGTCAAGGCTCGCCTCACCCTTAGCTCTGGAACAACCTCAGCTGATCTGACGTCGTGGCGGCATTCGATGGCCTGCGCGAGGCTTTGCGCCTGGGTACACTTTCAAGTGAAATACCGAGCATGAGGAGTTGTGTCACCAGTGCCGGGATCGGTGCTGGCGGTGGAATAATGACTTCTGGTACATCCCTCTCCGGAGGTTCTTCCATTTCCGATGGTGATGTCTCCACGGCCCGAACTCCGAATACTTCCGCCTGCTGCCTTTGCAACTGCTTCCACACAGCATCGGCGGATTCGCCGATACCTTTCTCCGTCACCAATTTGCGCGCCATCGCCATCAGGATGTCATCACCTTCCTCGATCGCCTGCAGGCCGTCAGTTGCGAACTTCCCTTCCATCGCCAGTGAAACCAACAGCTTCTTCCCCATCAGCCTCAAACACGCTTCCTGCATGGTGCCGGCGTAGTAGAAGAACTTGACGTTGACGTTCGACCACTGTCCAATCCTCCAGGAGCGCCGGCTGGCCTGCCGCAAGGTGTAGATGGAATAGCCGGTCTCGTAGAAGAAGATGTCCGGGAAAGACCACAGGTCGAGTCCCGTCTGAACCAAACGCGGGTGCGCGATCACGACCTGAACGCCAGCCCGCAGTTGCCTCTCGTACCAGGACTCACGCTGCTCCGGGGCAACCTCGGTGGTCAGCACCGCAACCCTGATCCCTTCGTTGGCCAGGATCCGCTCCAGGCGCCGCGTCACATCGCGCTTCTGCGTATAGACCGCGTAGACCTGCACCTTCCTGCCGCGCTCAAGCGAGGACTTGACTTCCTCAACCAAGCGCCGCTCCTTGGCATAGACAAAGTCCTCATCCAGGTCGCATGTAGATGCGATCAGGAAAGGCTCACGGCGCTGGGTTTCGGGATTGAACTCACGCCCTATCAGGTCACCGAAGCCGAAAGGCCGGTCAGCATAAGCGAGGAGAGCATTCAAGGCGACGCTCGCGACCGACAACGAACAGTGCCGGAGAAGGGCAAAACGAATCCCAACGCTTGCGGGCCGAAGGTGAGGTCCTGCACAAGCGCAACTCGCACAAGCTAGTCCCCAAGCCCTCGCGCACAATGCGTTTGTTTCGCAGCTTGACTTCGTTCACGCCGTGATGGCCCTTGGAGTTGGTGGGTGTCCGTAGCCCGTCGATGATGAAGACGCGAACACGCGGCAGGGTGAGGATTGCTTCTCGACACCACTTCTCGACCAGTTGAGGTGGGACCATTGCGAGAGCTGTAAAGGGCCGGTCGTCAGCGTGGGTTTGAACGGCAGCCAGCGAGATCAGCGTTTTGCCCGTACCGCACTCCGCAATTACCGCTCCTGCGCGGGCCTGCTGCCAACGCCGGACCAAGCCCATGATGGCGAGGGTCTGAGCCGGATAAGGTTTCTGAAGGAGCTTGCCAATAATTGGTGACGGTGGGTCGTCGATAGCGTGCAGGGGCGGGTATGATTCAAGGATTCTGTCCCCTAACTCTTGGGCATGGGCACGCAGATATGTTGCGATACTCTCCAGCAGAGGCAAAGTCTCCTCCTTAAGCGGCGAGAACGGGTTTGCAGGACTTCTGGATGGGCAGTTCGGAGCCGATGATGCCGATTGAAGAAAGAATTGAGCTCCGTTGGACGCAAATGGGAGTACACTTTCCACCGGCGAGAGCCAAAAGGTTAATGCCGGGTGTATCTTCGTAGCCACCGAGGGCTCCGGGACGGAACACCCGGAGAGGAGGCAAATGCAATGGAGAAGCGACTCATTGTGACGATGGGCATGGTGATCTGCCTGGGCTTCAGTGTCGGATGCCAGCGACCAACCGGACTGTCCGAGGCTGACCGAACGGCGATTCGCCAGGCGGATGAGACCGATATGAAGATGATGAACGCCAAAGACTGGAAGGGGGATTTGGCCCTCTATACCGAGGACGCCATCCAGTTGCCACCCAACCAGGCGGCGCTCCAGGGCAAGGCCGACATCCAGGCCTGGGATGAGGCTTTCCCGCCGTTTTCCAACTTCCAAGAGCAGAGTTTGGAAATCGAGGGGCAAGGGGACCTGGCCTACGATCGTGGAACCTATTCCATGACCGTTACCCCTCCCGGGGCGGCACCCATCGAGGACCGCGGCAAGTACCTGACCATTTTGCGCAAGCAGGCCGACGGGTCGTGGAAGGTTGCGCGCGCAATGTTCAACTCTGACCTTCCGCTACCGGCTCCAGAGAAACCGGCGGTCCAGCATAGAAAAAGTAGGACCCGATCGCACGCTCCGCGCCGGAAAGGTACTCGAACCTCAAAATAGGAATTCCGGATAATAGGTCTTATCGATATCCGGGTCGAGGTTCCTCTCGAAGTGTGTCGATCCTTCGCAGGGCTAGCGCAGTAAGTTCAGGGGTCAAATCCACGAGGGCGAATTCACATCCCCCATCGCAATACTCGTTGTTGCTTGAAACCTTCAAGATGATTCGCATGACGGTGTATCCTCCTCCGCCAGGGTGGCAGGACTATCTTCGCCTAGCTCCTGACGGCTCCCCTCCTCCAGGTTATTCCGGTTGATTCGGAAGAAGCTGTGGGCCAGGTTCCAGCGGACCGGCCCATTGCGCTCAGGAACCTCAATCCGCTTCTGCCACAGGGCGCGTCGAATCCATTTCAGGAACAACTTCTTCGTACCGATGACCAGCACCGGAGAGCATCCCAGGCCGATAAGCGGTTTGATCGCTCCACGGCGGTTGAGTTCATCGTTGAACCACGCGGCCCACTCCGGGACGACCGGCAGCCCAAACCGTTGCGCGATGCGATACAGCACAAACGTCGGGTCGTTGTCGCACAGGATGGTTCGCCTGCCTTGTGGATCTGCTCCCGGTCGTGTCTTGGCCAGTTCCGCCGAGATCGCGACCAGGTGGCGGATTGGTTTGCGGCCGGCGATAGTGATAGTCCCGCGGAAGCATTGGGCGTCTTCACCCAGGCTAGTGGTGAGCGGATCGAATCGTGCACCTTCCACTGTAAAGAGGTTCTGCTCGATGACGGCTGCCCAGATGGCGCCAACGTCGGAGTCGCCACCCAGGACCGAGATGAGGTGGGCCTTGCCGTTCCGGTCGTCTTCAACTTCTCCAATAAACCGATCCAGCCGAAGGCGGATTCGCGTGGTGGTGTCCTTCATTCGCTTCGTGTATTCCAGAACGCCGAAGCGCTCGTGGGCATTCTTCATGGTTTCCTCTTGTGGCTGGTGGGATTTAGCTACCGTGAAACCTGGGTAGGAGGTGGTAGGGCTACTTCAGGATGGCTACCTGGCCGGTGTTGTACACGACCGTCAATTCATTAGAGAAGCGTTCTTTCTCTCTCATCGTGATCACGCCTCGGTCATCTTCTTCCTCTGTTTTTTCCACTAACTTAACAGCCTGCCAGAAGGAGATATGGCGCTGATCTTCGGATCCAAAGATGCCGTTCAAAAGTCCTGAACACGCAAGGAGGCCGACGTGGCCGGCGTGCAAGGGTGTGAGGGGACGACCTGTGGCAGAGGCAGGCTCAGCAAAGAGAATGCGTCCCGCCTGTCGATACGCCGCTGACTGTGGCAACAGATCCTCGATCTCATCAAGCGGCAGTCCACGGTAAATCAGTTGCCCTGGTCCGCTCACGGGCACGTCGTATCGCGCTTCGGGCTCGGAAGGTAGGACTGGGACTTGGGAGGGATTCCTGGCCAAGCTGGCGTAGTAAAGCCGTCCCCTGGTGATATCGCTGTCCGTAAGACGTTCTCTCTCACGCCGGCTCCGTCGGGCTCCGATCACCACAACCTGCTTATAGCGCACACACTCAGGTGCTTCGAGGCTGTAAACCCGGACGTCACGGAAATGCGTGGAGAGAATCTGACTACATTCGGCCAGCCGGTCGCCGGGGATAACGAATATCAGTACACCGCCGGGTTTTAGCCAGCGATAGGTGTGGCTCAGGAACGAGTGCTCGGTGCGACGACTGTCAGCCGGCCCGAGAGTCCAATCGTAAGGTGGATTCAAATGGAGAAGGCCAAAGCACTCGACCGGGCACTGCACTTCCAGCGCATTGCCTTGAACTACGTTGTGAATCCGGTGCTTGGCTTGGTCAGCCCGGTAAGCATCCAGCTCAATACCGTAGCGAAGCACCTCAGCACCATTGGTGATAACCTCGAACGCCATCGCCAACACAAGGATCAAGCGCCGACGACGGAGCATCTGGAAACCAGAGAAACCTGCGAATCCGCTGGGCTTCGTACAAGGGCAGCGGGTAGAAGCCGAGTCGACTTTTGCCGACGAAGCGCAAGGGTGGACTCCTTTCTCAGACAGACTCGTATGTGTGACTGGATTCACAACTTTGCCGTGCGGGCAAAGTTATGGGGGTCGGGTCTGCATCTGTTGGCGTTCTTGCACACCCAGCACTGAAAGCTCGGCTGGACCTTGAATTCAGAGGCACTCGGGTGCACATTAGCGGTCGTGCGAAAACTGAAAACGGAAATTCTGGTTTACATGTCAGAGGCCTTGCGTCTGCGCTCGAATCTTGCTTAAATAAGGCCCTCGCACGCTCTCCTCCCCGATGGGATTCTTCTCGTTTGGAAGGAGCCCCACCTTACTGCGGAGGATTACGACTATGACTATTAATCCTAAGATCTCCCGCCGCCGGTTCATGCAGGCTGCCGGCGCGGCTTCGGCGGGCCTGGCGCTGGGACCCTACTGGGGGTTCGGCAAGACCACCGTTACCAAGCCCCTGCGACGCGACATGGGTCGGATGCACTTTGAGGCGACCACGCTCGGCCTGGGTGGACAAGCCTCGCTGCAATGGACGCCTCCAGGCGTGGAGCCGGTCAAAATCATTTTGAAGGCCTTCGATGTGGGCATCAACTATTTTGATACTTCCAACGCCTAC
>Ga0187881_10002313_pt1 | contig 18107 bp, 17 predicted proteins | sample June2016WEW_19_1_2_FD_133017 | JGI IMG/M metagenome (GOLD analysis project Ga0187881, IMG submission 133017) | Peatland microbial communities from SPRUCE experiment site at the Marcell Experimental Forest, Minnesota, USA - June2016WEW_19_100 | ecosystem: Environmental > Terrestrial > Soil >...
CAAAACGGGCGCCCATTTGAGAGTATTCAGCCAGGCGGTCGCGCAATCCGTCCAGACCTTCGGATATTTTCTCTCCGGGATGACCGGCCATGTCCTTTGCACCGGTATCCACTTTGATGCCGGGAATGATTCCCGCATCGATGATGGCTTTAACAAAGGGAGTGCCATCTTTCTTCTGCTGGCGGATTGTTTCGTCATAGAGGATCGCACCACTAATGCACTCTCCGAGACCGAGCGTGGTCACAATCAACTCTCGATAGGCGCGCCGGGCCTCGACGGTCTGGGGAATTCCCAACCTGGCAAATCGTTTGTTGCAGGTTGGAGTGCTTTCATCCATTGCTAGCAGGCCCTTGTCGCCTGCGACCAGCGTCCTCGCGGTGTTTATAAGCTCTTGTGCATTCATTTGGGGTAGCCTCACTTCCATGCCAGATTTCCGGCATGTCTTGGCCATGCTTGTCGATGTACTGCTTGTGCTCGATGAGCTTGTCCTGCCAGTTAGATGACCTCTCATTAGTTTTTACTTATTTTATGATCATATTACACCCTCTTCAAGGGCTTTTCTAGGATCATCAAGCTGATAGATCTCAGGAAATCGTCAGGCCCAGTGAAGATGATAACCATGCGCTAGTAAAGATGTAAAAGTATGGCAGGGTATACCGAGCTGATAAAATCTCCGGTTGCATCCTGTTCGATCATGCCACATAAGAGGAAGACATGGATCTCACACATATCTTCTACCGGTTCGGGGTGGCGCTGACCATCGGATTTCTTATCGGTTTGCAGCGGGAATATGCATCCGAAAAGGAAGACGACCTCAAGGATTCGGAGCAGTTTCTTTTTGCAGGAGCCCGCACCTTTGCACTCATGGCGCTCTTTGGATGCACCTCGGCATTCATCGGGGAGATGGCAGGTTCGTACTGGGCTCCATTGTCCCGATGGCAGTTCCCGGAGTGCTCATCACGGTTGCCTACGTCATGAATGCCAGTCGCGGGAAGTTGGGCATGACCACCGAGATGGCCGCACTCATGACGATCCTCATCGGCGCCATGTGCTACTGGGATCACATTGTTCTGGCCACGGCTCTCGGGGTCGTCACCATGACACTCTTGTCCGTGAAGATGCAGACTCACAAGCTGGCCCACATGATATCCCGTGAAGATCTCTACGCCACCATCAAGTTCGCCATCATCACGGCCATCATCCTGCCGATCCTACCGCAAACGGGATATGGCCCGGCTCCATTCAATGTTCTCATCCCATTCAACATCTGGCTCATGGTTGTCTTTGTCTCAGGCATCAGCTTTTTCGGATATATTCTCATAAAGTTCATCGGGCCCGGACGCGGGGTCGGGCTGACAGGCCTGCTTGGCGGTTTCGTATCAAGCACGGCCGTAACCTTGAGCTTTTCGCAGCGTAGCCACAACTCGCAGCAGCTCTCACGGGCATTAGCCCTTGGGATCATGGCCGCATGGGCGGTGATGTTTCTTCGCATCATAGTCATTGCGGCCGTGCTCAACAGGAATCTGCTCACCTATCTGTGGATGCCCATGACCGTGGCACTGCTCGTCTCGGTTTGCTACTGCACATATCTCTTCGTGTACAGGAAGGACCAGGACTCGTCCGGCTTAGAGGATTTCAAGAACCCCTTTGACCTCATTCCGGCCATAACCTTCGGCCTGCTCTATGCGGTCATCCTGCTCTTGGCCCATTGGGCGCAGATCTACTTCGGGGAGGCAGGTGCATACGCCTCGGGCGTCTTGTCAGGCCTGGTGGATGTTGATGCAATCACTGTATCCATGTCCGAACTCAGCTTACAGAGGACTGGCCTGGCTCCGGCAACAGCATCCCGCGCCATCGTCTTCGCTGCAGCCTCGAACACACTTATCAAGGGCTGCATCGTGCTCTTTACGGCAACGGCATCGCTGCGCAAGATAATACTTCCAGGTATGGTCCTCATCCTGGCAACTGCAGTCGGGGTGGCGATGCTCATCTGATCCTCTAGGACCAAACAGCAGAGAGAATAGGTATTGATTGTCAGACAAACCCTTGTCATTCTGGCAAGTTTAATGGTGCCCTTTAGGGTATTTTGTCATTTTGTTCCTGCCCATGTCCTGACAGGAGGCCTTTCTGCCAAAGTGGCAGTCTCAGAAAAAGTCGGCTGTTTATTATCCCCTGTTATAATTGAGTTATAAGTTGTCAGAACCTGGCATGCCCCTTGCTTTAGGTAAGGTAGAAAGAAAAAAACAAACCCCAAGGGAGGGAATAACCATGATGACATTGTGGATCGTAATAGGCGCACTGTTCATAACCGGCATCGGCATCAGGTTCACCTACAAGGTATTGGGACTCACTCCGACAGAAGCAACCGCAGTGTTCGTCCTGGTGGTCACTCTGGTAACCATCAATACCGGCCCGGCACGTGAGATCCTCATGAACCTGTTCTAAGGTAGGACAGGATAGAAAAACGGATTAGAAGGAAGGCCATGAAACGGATCAAGAAAGTAAAGATCGAAAGGGCTAACAGACTGGTTCGGATCAGCGGCTACAGCTTAGTGCTCGTTACGATGACCTTCCTCGGACTCTACGGTGGCATGTATCTCGATAGGGTTCTCGGCATGGCACCAAATTTCACGCTGGTCGGTCTGGTGGCCGGCATCGTGCTGGGCTTCACGGGGTTCATCCATGAAGTCTTGATTGAGAGAAAGGAAAAGAAGGCTTAGCTATGAAAATCATCTTCATCACTATCGGCATCATAGCATTCCTGGCCTTGGCAATAAGGTTCCTGAATCGCTTGGGGCACGCTCCCAGAACAGTACATAGCCGGTAATTAATTAATCAACTACATCTCTTCTACGGTGTACTGCTCTCCTGGAACTATCCATATCACACACCACGGCCCCCAATGGGTCGTGCTTTTTGTACAACTTCTCCAGCAAAAAAAAGCAACGAGCTGCCTGATATTGGCAACCCGCTTTCGTGATGCCGCTTCTTCAGGAGGCCCCTCCCATCAGTGCCTTGATCTCGTCGTGGTCGATCTTTTCCTTGTCCAGCAACAGACTCGCGCCTTTGGCAAGCACGTCCTTCCTCTGCTTAAGGATATCCATGGCGACTTTATACTGGGCAAAGACGATCTGCCGGATCTCTGTATCAATGGCCTGTGCCGTTGATTCGCTGTAATCGCCGCGATTATCCATGCCGAAGTCCATGAACTGTGAACGTCTGTCATGGGCGAGGTAAACCTGACCGAGCGAATCGCTCATGCCGTATTCCTTGACCATGCTCTTTGCGATATCCGTTGCACGGGAAAGGTCGTTTTGCGCACCAGTGGATATATCGCCGAAGATGATCTCTTCCGCAGCCCTGCCGCCCAGCAGGGATGCAACCTTGTTCAGGAGCTCGGTTTTGCTCATGAGAAACCGGTCCTCTGTGGGCACCTGCATGGTGTAACCGAGTGCTGCAATACCCCGGGGGATGATGGAGATCTTCTGGACCGGGTCAGTGCCGGGAAGGCTCATGGCGACTATTGCGTGGCCCATCTCATGGTGCGCGACTACGTCTCGCTCATGTGGATTGATGACCCGGTTCTTCTTCTCGAGCCCACCGATGATACGTTCCACTGCCTCCTGGAACTCGCTCATGCCCACGAGCTTCTTGTTACGCCTGACCGCAAGCAGTGCCGCTTCGTTTGCGAGGTTCGCCAGGTCGGCTCCCACCATACCGGGTGTCATGGCTGCAAGCTTCTCAATATCGACATCGGGTTCGGTTTTGACCGTGCGCAGGTGAACCTTGAGGATGTCCTCCCTTCCCTTTTTATCGGGACGATCCACCAGGATATGGCGGTCGAACCTTCCCGGTCTGAGCAAGGCCGGGTCCAGGATCTCGGGCCTGTTGGTGGCTGCCATGAGGATGACCCCCACCTTCGAGTCGAAACCGTCCATCTCCACCAGGAGCTGGTTCAGCGTCTGCTCGCGTTCGTCATGGCCGCCCATGACTCCGCCAATCCCCCGCGCCTTGCCCAGGGCATCGAGCTCGTCGATAAATATGATGCAGGGGGCCTTCTCCTTGGCCTGGACAAAGAGGTCTCTCACCCGGGCGGCGCCAAGGCCCACGAACATCTCCACGAAGTCGGAACCGCTCATGCTGAAAAACGGCACACCGCTTTCCCCGGCCACGGCCTTTGCCAGCAGGGTCTTGCCGGTGCCCGGAGGCCCCACTAAAAGGATGCCCTTGGGGATCTTACCCCCGAGCTCGCCGAATTTGGCAGGGTGCTTGAGGAAGTCGATCACCTCCACGAGCTCCTGCTCCGCCTCATCCACGCCTGCTACATCGGTGAACCTCACATTGAGCTCGTTTTCCATATAGATCTTGGCCTTGTTCTTGCCGAGCGACATGAAACCCGGCTGCTGGGCCCCCATGCGCTTCATGAAAAAGTACCAAATCCCGATGAACAGGAATATAGGCAGCACCCAGGAGATGATATCGCGCAGAAAGTTAGACTCGATCTCACCTTTGAATGTGACATTGTACTGCTCAAGCGTCTTCGAGAGCTCCTGATCGACCCGCACGGTTTTAAATTCTTCAGTCTTTCCCTGAGAGTCCTTCATTTTCCCCTGGATCTTGTTCTGAGAGACGGCGATCTCGGTGACCTTGCCTGTCTTTAACAGCGTCATGAACTGGCTGTAGGGTATGGTCTTCACTGCGAACATCGATGCTATGTAGCTCTGAATGATGATCACCACCCAGACCCCGATAAGTATGTAAAAAAAAGAAAATTTATGCTGTTTCTCCAAGTAGGATCCTCCCCTCCATCTATGGCTTATGGCGAAGTGAATAATACTATAGTTAAGTTCGCCGCTATCATCATGGCTTCCAGAAATCGGAATATTCTTAAGCGTATTGCCTGTCCGCTGAATTCCCGGCTTCTTTATTTAAAGAGCCGAGGAATTCTGTATGCCTCTTACAAGCCATTAAAAGCAATTACTTACTATACTGCGGGAGCAAGCTTGCTCTTTCCAACTTTCTTGTACGAAGGAAGATTTGTATAGATCTCTTCTTTGAGCGGGTTGCGTTTGTACTTAAGAACTGTATACACCTGGTAAACAAATACTGCGGCGTTGGAAGCCAGAGCGAGGCTGCTGACAACCCACAGAGCAGTTGCATTGTGTGATGACTTAACAGCAAACATTGATGTATCGATGAAATTCGGAAAGGTCATGGCGAACATGCACCAGATGGCAAGGGTCTGGGCACGGTGCTGCAGCCAGGCACCAGTCCTGATGACGAAAGCGGGAATGGTACAAGAGATCAGAAGAGCTGCTCCGGCATAAAATGCGTGATCGGAAAGACAGTTGTACACATATGCGAAGTTCCAGAGATCATATGCAATGATCCAGAACCAGAGCATATCAGGCCATAGCATATCTTTCTTCTTGTCGTTACTTATGAAAATTCCCTGCCAGCCGCAAATAGTGATGATATTCAGAAGTCCGGCAATGCCGTTCATGACATTCCATGGACCGCTGAACATAAATACGCCGTCAACCATTCCTCGAGCATGCATGCCGAACACCTGGAAATCACGAGTACAGGCTTCCAGTATGTTGAGCGCGAGAATAAACGGAGGGAACATCAGGAGATATTTGTTTTTTGCCGCACCCTTGATATGACGAATGACAAGGAAGCCAAGGCATCCGGCCAACGCCGAATACACCTTTGCCCAATGAAACCAATCGTTCATGCTGGTGCCTTCTCCGGCAGTGGTCGGCCATAAAGCAAATGTTAGAATAAGAGGCAGTACAAGAAAAATCAAAAGGGAACACCATTTGTTTAAACGGGCCAGTTCATTGACAAGCATCAAACCGCCAAGAACGGCGAACCACATTAGGGCGGAGTACCATGGGATCGGTTGAAATAAAAACATCGTAATAGCCTTCCTTTCAGAGGAAAATCTGCTGCCAAGATCGATCCTTCGATCAGACGATGACCACCGGACAATGGGCATTGATGATCACGTGCTGGGCCACAGAGCCCAACAGGAACTTCTCAACCCTGGATTTCTTCTCGGTCCCGATAACGATCTCGTCCACATGGTGCTCCTTGGCAAAGCGTATCACGTCATCGCCAGCATCGTTTCCTTTGATCAGTAGGTGCGTCTCGGCAACAATCTTCTCCTTTTCCAGGACGCCCTTGAGATATGCAAGATCGGTTTCCATTTTATCAATCTCATCAAGCTGCGGCTCTCCACCCTTGTGAAGGGAGCACACAATATCTACTGCGGCCTGAAAGGCCTTTGCATGCATTTTCACCAAAGGCAGGGCATCCTTGGCATACTCTGTCCCATCATAGTACATCAGTATTCTCATAGTCTGTTACTTCCTTTCTCCTGGCTGATCCGCAGTACATCATGCATCATGCGTCTCCCATGCCTCTCATAAGATCTGGCTCAGTATCCTTCTATTTCTTGAAGATCTTTTTCAGGAGCTGCTTTTCTTTTCCAGCATTCTCCACGGTCTTGCCCAATTCCTCCTGGTACCCGGTAACAAGGGCATGGATGATCCGGTCAAAGAACAGGTTCCCGTAGTAGTTAATCTCCAAGAGCTGGTTCAGGGTAAAACCGCTGTCTACCGCGATTTGGTCCCTGAGCTCATGCCAGATAGCCCTCTTGATGAGAAGAAAGACCATGACTACCTCGTCCAGCGGGATGCCTTCCATGCACCGGTGCGCACCCAAATCGGAATAGTAGGCGAACAAGGTGTTTTTGGGCTTGTTCTTGTTCAGCCAGTTTCCGAGCCTCACGTGCACATTGCGGATCACTTGGGCGATGCGCTCTTCAGTGACATCCTCTGAGAGCTCACGGTAATGCCTTGTCTCTTCCCTCTTCTGGATCTCCTGCTCAACGTTCTTCGTTATCTTCTCCGCATGGTTTTCAATGAGGGCCATGAATCGTTCGTACATCGTTGATTCCTCCTTTCTCAGGTTTAACTAATGATTGTATATGCTACCTGTCTTTTCGTTAGTCCTTCCTTGTTCGTCCTGATAGCCAATGACCGTAGAATGGATGATCTGATCAAAGAACAGATTTACATAGAAATTGATCTCCAAGAGCTGATTGAGCGTTAAGCCAATGAACACCTCAGGCTCATTTTTAATTGCATCCAATATCTGTCTTTTGATCAGCATGATCAGCATGATAACCTCTTCAAGGGGTATGCCTTCCCTGCATCTCTGTGCACCTAGATCCGAATAATAGGCAAACATAGTATCCGAAGAATTCATTTCCCATGTAATTCGCAATGTGTATGAAATACTAGGAAACTGGGTCAATAAGAACAAACCGAAAGACACCTCTTTCGAGATATCACGATCACGATAATGCCTGACTTCCTCTCTCTCTTGGATCTCCCGCATGAGATTTTTTGTTATCTTCTCAGAACCGTTTTCGATGAGCTTCATGAATCTTTCGTACATGACCTTTCCCCCCTTCATCTGTATGAGTTAGTTAAAAGGCATTATTTATGCCAAGACATAAACGATTTATAACTTATTAAAATGACGATTATATTTATCTTTCCTATATATCTACCAACCCTGAATGACCGGGCAATATTTGAATTTTTACAAGGTTTCTTTGCAATTTTTTAAAAGATCAAACCATCAAGGGATTTTCTCATGATCTCATGATAATGTCAGGTCACCTTTTCCTCTACAAGGATGATAAGGCATCCTATTGGCAATTCTCAATAGCTTCCCTGCCAGGGTCGTATTATAATTATAAAAGATTATTAAGATGACTTCAGACTGTAAGGAGACAATAAGGATGCCGCGAAAACCGTCATATGCCGAGCTGCTGCAGAGGATAAGGGATCTTGAGGCCCGGCAGGACGCTCTTATAGAGAATAACCCTTCGGAGTATGGCATCGATGATCCCTTCAGGAAGAATGAGGAACATTTCAGAGACCTGGTGGAGAATTCGCCTACCGGCATTTCCATTGTCGTGGACGAGAAGGTCGTGTACAGAAACCTGGAACAGCAGAGGATCTTCGGGCCGCTGACCGGCGGTCTGCCGTCCATATACGAGCGGGTCCACCCTGATGACCGACAAAAGCTTAAGGAACATTATCAATCGACCCTTGAAGGTCATACCGCAGGCATTGACCTCAGATTCATCGGCATACGCAGTGAAGCAGCGGGTGACCACGCAACAATATGGATCCACGGCCGTTCAAGCCTTATAAGATATCAGGGCAGAAGGGCGATACTGTTCAACATGATGGATGTCACTGCTGCCAGGGAGATGGAGCGCCTCCTGAACATCCAGGACCGGATGGCGTCCCTGGGCCATGTAGCAGCGGGCATTGCCCATGAGATCCGCAATCCCCTTTCAGGGATCAACATTTATCTTGATAACGCTGAACAGATTCTGGAAAAAGGTGGGGACATAGAGAAGCTTAAGGAGGTTCTTAAAAAAATACAGTCCGCTTCATCCAAGATCGAATCCATAATCAAGCGTGTCATGGATTTCTCCAAGCCCTCCGAGCCGAAGCTCATGCACATCGATATCAACAGGCCTATTGAGGATGCTTTGGGGCTCTCCTCTGTCATGCTCAGAAAGACAGGTATTGAGATAATAACGGATCTTGCAAAAGGCCTTTCACCATGCATCGCAGATTCCCAGCTTATCGAGCAGGTGATCCTCAACCTTATAACGAATGCTGCAGAGGCTATGAAAGACATGGAACAGGGAAAGAAGATCAAAGTCAGCTCATCTTGTAAAGGGAACCATATCATTGTTTCTGTGGCGGATTCCGGACCAGGTGTACCGGCGGATCTGGCTCAAAAGATTTTCGACCCGTTCTTTACGACCAAGGGTAGCTCAACCGGCATCGGGCTGAGCCTCTGCCAGCGGATAATCCATGATCATAAAGGGACATTGAATATATCCTCCGGCACACTTGCCGGGGTTGAATTTACATTCACCATACCTTTGGATATATGATGGGAGGAAGCATGATCAGGTTCTCTCTCGTTCTCATTGATGATGAGAAGACGATCAGGGATGGAATCAGCATGGCCCTTGATTCTGAATATGATGTCAGGACCTTTGCTACTGCGGAAGAAGCCCTTGACGCTATCAGAACCGCCCCTCCCGACCTCATCCTTCTTGATATCGGGCTCCCGAGCATGAACGGCATCGATGCCCTGGACAAGATTAAGGAAATGTACCCTGATATGCTGGTCATCATGATAACGGCATACGAAGACATCAAAACCGTCATATCGGCCATGAAGCTCGGAGCCTATGACTATGTGGTAAAACCCATCGTCATGGGTGGACTGAGGGTTACTATACAAAACGCCCTGGAGTCTATCCGCCTCAGAAAGGAAGTGAGGCTCCTCCAGGAACACTACCTGAAAGACAACCTGCCTTTTTTCATTGCACAGAGCAATGAGATCCAGGAGGTCATGGACTTCATCACAAGGGCTGCCAAGAGCCCTGACACGCCCATACTCATCCTGGGGGAGACCGGTACGGGCAAGGAGCTCATTGCGAGCGCCATCCACTACCACAGCCCGAATTTCAAGGGTCCTTTTCTGACACTCAATTGCGCAGCCATCCCTAAGGAACTCATTGAAAGCGAGCTTTTCGGATATGAAAAAGGCGCTTTCAGCGGCGCAGGCCCTTCGGGGAAACGTGGCCTTATTGAGGAGGCAGCGGATGGAACCCTGTTTCTCGATGAAGTGGGTGATTTGAGCCTTCAGGCCCAGGCAAAACTCCTGCGCTTTCTGGAAGACGGGGAATTCTACCGTGTTGGTTCAACCCAGAAACACCATATCCGAACACGGATCGTGTCCGCAACAAACAAGGACCTGCGCGACCTGATGGAGCAGAGTTTATTCAGGAATGACCTATACTTCAGGCTGGGTGTGATCACAGTCCATGTTCCCTCCCTGAACGAGCGCAAGGAAGACATCATGGCCCTGGCGAACCATTTTCTCGTTACGTTCAGCGCCAAGTTTCACAAAAAATATAAAGGCATATCAAAGGAGGCCAAGCAGGCCCTTCAAGAGCATCACTGGGTGGGTAATGTACGCGAGTTGAAAAATCTCATTGAGCGGGGCGTACTTATCGGGAAAGGTCCTGAGCTGAAACTTGAGGATATGGGTATGAACATGTCAGGACGGGGAGGAGGTAAGCGCGCTGCAGAAAAGGTGTACTTTCCGGATGAAGATCCGGCCATTCCTCCTGAAGGCATCGATCTCATACAGGCAGTCACTGAATATGAAAGACGTTATATAAAAGCCGCACTCAAGTATGCAGAGGGCAATGAGAGCAAGGCTGCAAGGCTTCTCCACATGAACCACTACACATTCCGCTACCAGAAAAAAAAGATCCTGTAGACATTTTGAAAAATTATCAAGGATCTTTGTGAATTTTGCAAATATCTGAGTAACCGAATTCTATCCAGTTTCTTAATAGAGCAGCTAACAGATTGAATGGACATATGATCTCGTAATACGCTTATCTGGCATGCCCTATGCTCTATACACAGTTCAGAGGCAAGAAAATTTATGAACCTGTTTGAAGAGATCAGAGATAAGAAAATTTTACTCATTGATGATGATGAGAGTATCAGGGACTCCATGAGCATGTTTTTTCTCGGTGAAGGCATTTCGATCGATACTCTGGAGACAGCGGAAGAAGGAGTCAATGCCATAAAAAAACAGCACTACGACATCATAATCACCGACTACAAACTGCCCAGCATGGACGGACTGAGTTTTCTCAAGCACATTCATGTGCTATGCCCTGATTCCTTTAAGATTTTCCTAACTACATATGGGAACAAAGAAGAGTTCTCAGAGGCAACCCGGCTAGGAGCAGACGAATACATAGTAAAGCCCTTTACCACCAAGCTCATCAAGGATGTCCTGACACGATTTATGGAAAGAAGGAGATAAAGAGTCGTATATAGGAGGACTGTATGTTTGATAAAATCTTGTATCCAACTGACTTTTCAGAAATAGCACATAAAGCATTACCCTATATTGAGGCATTAAAGAGTGCTGGGGCGAATGAGGTGATCATTTTGCATGTAAACGATGAGACATGCGTAAATACTCTTCGCATATTTACGGCACAAGATGTTCTTGCTTTAGAAAAACGCTTGAAGGATTCAGCACTCAACCAGATTGCCCCCCTTGAAGATGAGTTGAGGAGTAAAGGATTTCGAGTCAAATCCCACATCGATAATGGTATCCCTTTCAGAGAGATTCTGAAGGTGGCAGAGGAAGAGAATGTTTCTATTATCATTATGGGCTCTCATGGAAAGAACAGCATCATCGAGATTATGCTGGGCTCTGTTGCTGAAAAAGTGGCCAGTAGAGCCCATAAGCCTGTACTCATAGTAAGGAGATGAGAAGTTTTCCAAATAACAGGACCAGCGAGAGCGGGCCTACTGCTGAACCGTATAAATCAGATGATAAAAACATGGATAAATAAATATCTGAAAAAGGAAGGGACAGAGGCATTCAATGACATCGAAGGTTGGAGAACATATTACTTTGACCTGATATTGTTCCTTGCCTGTATCCTTTTGCCCATAGCTCTTGCTGTTAATCTTTCGACTTACATCGAGGAAAACAGATGGGGAACCCTTATATTTCAGGTAGGGATATTCTTTTTCCTGGCGATCTTGTTTTTCATACGGAATCCCCTTGTCCGCTGGGGTATGTTCTTTTTCTTTCTTTATGCAACTGTCATCACATTCTTCATTTCTCTTGGACCCTTCTATGCCCGTCCCGGATGGCTTGTTCTCTGTACTGTCACTGCCGCCCTTCTCTTCGGAGTGCCTGCTGCAGTGGCATCCGTTGGACTTAATGCCATACTACTTCTTGTCCTCTATTACTTTATTGGGCCGCATCTGCAATCATGGGCGACAGCCTATACAGAGCCTGATCTGAAATGGATCATATTCACCGTGAATATCTCTTTTGTCTCCCTTGTGGCAAGTGTGCCTGTCAGCCTGCTCTTGAGAAGGCTGAATACTTCCTTTCAACATGAACAGGATATGCACCAGCAGCTTTTAAATGAAAGTGAATCGCAGAGAGAAACAAACGCCATTCTCTCCAATGAGATCGCTGAACGTAAGCGTATAGAAGGAGAATTGAAAGAGAGTCAAAAAAGCTACCGGCTTCTTGCAGAGAATGTTCGTGACGTTATGTGGATCTTTGACCTGAATCTTGACTACGCCTTCGTGACACCGTCTGTACAGAGGTTGAGAGGTTACACCGTCGAAGAGGCATTGAAACAGACCATTGATCAGATCCTGACGCCGGAATCCTATCAAAAGGCCAAGGCGATTCTGGATAGAGAAATTGCGCTGGAATTCAGTGGAAAACGCCATGGGCCTGAATGGTCATTAACCACTGAACTCGAGATGGTCCGTAAAGATGGCTCTACCGTCTGGACAGAGGCTACCATGAACATGGTCTACCATGAGGATGGCGAGCCTACAGGAATCATAGGGGTAACCCGTGACATCACCGAACGCAAGCGGACGGAGAAGGCGCTTACGGAATCAAAAAACTATCTGGACAGGATCATCAATTCTGTTGCCGATCCCATTTTTGTTAAAGACAGACAACACCGCTGGGTATTACTGAACGACGCTATGTGCAATTTTATGGGGCACAACCGAGAGGAATTGATAGTGAAATCTGACTATGATTTCTTCCCGAAAAGTGAAGCCGATACCTTCTGGGAAAAAGATGAGGCCGTCTTTAATTCGGGTAAAGAAAACATCAATGAGGAAAAATTCACTGATGTAAAAGGAGTTGTTCATACTATCGTTACAAAAAAAACATTGTACACGGACGATAAGGGAGAGAAGTTCATAGTTGGTATCATCAGGGATATTACAGGGAGAAAGCAGGTCGAGGGAATAATCCGAAAGAGCGAAGAGCGATATCGGACGATCTTTGAGAGCACGGCGACAGCCAACATCATTGTGGCTGAGGATACGACAATCCTTCTAGCAAACTCGAACTTCGAGAGAATGACGGGGTATTCGAGGAGTGAATTGGAAGGGAAAATGAGCTGGACGAGTCTTGTGGTGGACGAGGACCTTGAGAGGGCAAAAATGAATCACAGGATGCGTCGAGAAAAGCCGGGATCAGCAGCTAACTCCTATGAATTGCGGTGTGTCAATCGGCAGGGCCAAATAAGGGATCTCTATATGAGTGTTGCCGTCATCCCTGATACACAAGAGAGTGTTACCTCCTTAATAGACATATCTGAACGAAAGCAGGCTGAAGAAGATCTCCGAAGGAGTGAAGAGCGATATCGTACCATGTTTGAGCACACAGGCAATGCATCGGTACTCTTTGGTGAGGACACAACTCTCCTGCTGGTAAATTCAAATTTCGAGAAGCTCTCCGGGTACTCAAAAAAGGAACTTGAAGGCAAGATGAGCTGGACCGCTTTCGTTGATAAGGAAGATCTGGAGAGGATGCGGCAATATCATGAGATGCGCAGGAATGAACAGGGGTCTGTCCCTGATTCCTATGAATTCGGCTTCATTAATCGCTGTGGGGAGAAGAAAGACATATTCCTGAACATAGCCCTCATCCCTGGAACCAAAGTAAGTGTCTGCTCCCTGATAGATATCACCGAGCGCAAGAAGGCAGCTGAAGAGAAGAAGCGGCTTGAGGATCAACTCACCCAAGCCCAGAAAATGGAGTCCATAGGGACATTAGCTGGCGGGATCGCACATGACTTCAATAATATCCTTACAGCAATAATCGGATATTCAGAACTCGCCCTCGACGATGTCTCAGATCCAGAAAAGGCGAAGACAGAAATCAGAGAGGTGATCAAGGCGGGTGATCGTGCCAAAAACCTCGTGAGTCAAATCCTTACATTCAGTCGCAAGACTGAGACCACATATTCTCCATTGGAACTCCCAACTCTTATCAAGGAATCGCTCAAGATGCTTCGATCAGTTATCCCAGCGACCATTGAGATTCGCCGGGGTATCATCAAGTCGGGTCTGGTCATGGTAGATCCTACCCAGATTCATCAATTGATGATGAACCTGTGCACCAATGCGGCTCATGCAATGGATGAGACTGGGGGTGTGCTTTCCGTAAGCTTGCATAAAGACAATATAGATGCAGAGATAGCTAGTGATCTTGAAGTATCTCCCGGACCTTATTTAAGGCTCACCGTCAGTGACACCGGTCATGGCATGACCCCTGAGGTCATGGAAAGGATCTTCGAGCCTTATTTTACTACCAAGGAACTTGGGCGTGGAACAGGCCTTGGACTGTCGGTTGTTCATGGGATTGTAAAAAGTCATGGTGGCGCTATCATTTGTAAGAGTGCATCTGGAGAAGGGACAACCTTTGATATTTATCTACCTGAACTTGTATTGGAGACAAAAGCTCCAGAATCTACCAAGGAAGAATCTCTTCCGAGGGGAACCGAGCGTATACTTTACATTGATGATGAACCAGCTCTGGCTAACTTAGCAGAAAAGATGCTGAGTAAACTGGGATACGATGTAACCACTTTGACAAGCAGCCTTGAGGCATTGAATATCTTTAAATCAAGGGCAGATAAGTTCGACCTGGTCATCACTGACATGACCATGCCAGGCATGACAGGAGATACCCTGGCCCAGAAGCTTATGGAAATTCGACCTGATATTCCTGTGATTCTGTGTACCGGATATAGCGAGCACGTCTCGGGTGAGGGAGCAAAAAAGATCGGTATTCGGAAATTTGTCATGAAGCCCTTAGAAATGAAAGTGTTGGCGAAGGCCATCCGTAAGGTGCTCGATGACAAATAACATAAGTGAGAATGTATTATTTTAGGGATAACTATAGATTGATTTAAAAGGCATTCTCATAATCGAGGTATTCAATGAAACATAAAGAACCAACAAAGGAGGATCTCATAAAAGAGTTGGCTGCTGCACGCCAGTTGATAGGAGAATTGAAAATTGCAGATTCTAAACACAAGCGGACAGAGGAGGCGCTCCGTGAATCAGAAGAAAAATACCGTTTGCTTGCGGAAAATGCTCATGAGGCTATTTTCGTTGTACAGGATGACATGATTCGATATGCTAATGTAAAGGCCAGTGAACTCTCAGGTTATTCAAAAGAGGATTTAACCTTTAACCAATTCTTGTCTTTTTTACATCCGGAAGACCGGGAGATGGTTCTGGATCGTCACCAGAAAAAGATTAGGGGCGAGACACTCACTGAAATCTATTCCTTCAGAATTGTGAATAAAGATGGAACTATTAGGTGGGTAGAAACCAACACGGTCTTAATCTTTATGGAAGGCAGACCAGCCACGTTGAATTTCCTTTCGGACATCACCGATCGCAAGCAGTCTGAGGAGGAACTTAAGGAGAGCGAGAGACGCTATCAGACACTGGCCGAGAACGTGCATGACATGATCTTGGTCTTTGACCTCAATTTGGAACCTACCTACATCAGCCCATCGGTCAAGTACCTGAGTGGATACAATGTAGAAGAGGCCATGAAACACAGACTCGATCAGATCCTCACACCCGAGTCATACAAGAGACTCATGGAGATTTTTGAAAGAGAAATCTCATTTGAAAGGAGTGGACAAAAACACGGTCCTGGATGGTCTCAGACCATCGAACAAGAGATACTCAGGAGGGATGGCGCTACAGTCTGGATAGAGGTTACCCTTAACCTTATCTATGATGAAGAGGGTATACTCAAGAGCATCGTAGGTATCGCCCGAGATATCACTGAACGCAAGCTCGCTGCTCTGGAACGAGAACAACTTCTCAGTGAACTGCAGCAAGCCCTGGCAAATGTCAAAACCCTGAGCGGGTTGCTTCCCATCTGTGCCAACTGCAAGAAAATACGTGATGACAAAGGTTATTGGAATCAGATCGAGAGTTATATCTCAGAGCATTCTGAAGCTGTTTTCAGTCATGGTATCTGCCCAGAGTGCACCAAGCAGCTCTATCCTGATTTTTATAATCGAAAAAAATAACAATGCACTACACCCAGATCCGGCTGGCCCAAGAATAAAATTATTTTGAATAGAAAGCAAAGGAGACGGATATGAACTACAGTGAAAGGCCATGGTTACAATCGTATACGGTTGGTGTTCCTCAGAAAATCACCTTTGAGGAGTTGTGTATTCCTGACTTTCTTGAAAGAGCTGCCCGGGACTTCCCCAAAAACGTGGCGCTCTCTTTTATGGGATATACGCTGACCTATCTTCAATTAAAAGACACAGTGGACCGCTTTGCTACATGTCTGGCTGATTTCGGTATCAAGAAGGGTGACAGTGTTGCAATCCTTCTTCCCAACACCATCCAATGTGTGGTGGCGTACTATGCGATATTGAAGATCGGCGGCATCGCGGTCATGAACAATCCGCTTTACTCAGATAAGGAGCTTCTGCATCAGTTTAATGATTCCGGTGCAAAGATTCTTGTCACCATCGACCTGCTGGCAAACAGGATGATCGATCTGAGGCCACAGACAGCTATCAAGCAGATTGTGGTTGCATCGATCGGTGACTATCTGCCCGTTCCCATCACCGACTTTAAGCCGGCTGAGAACGTGTACCGGTGGAAGGATGTTATCGATCAATATCAACCCAACCCGCCTGCAGTGAGAATTACCCTGGACGATATTGCTCAGTATCAGTACACCGGTGGAACAACGGGCGTCTCAAAGGGTGTCGAGCTCACGCACGAAAACCTGAGCAAGAATGTCCAACAGATTGCTTCGTGGTTTCCCAATCTCAAACGGGGTGAGGAAGTGATGCTTGGCGCGTTGCCGTTCTTCCACGTGTTCGGTCTGACGGTAGCCATGAACTATGCTATGTATATGGCCTGGGGTGATATACTCGTGCCGAGACCCCAGCCTGATCAGCTCATTGAGACATTCGAAAAATTCAAGCCCAAGTTCCTTCCCATGGTACCCACCATGTACATCGGGATACTCAATCATCCGAAAATAAATGACCTCGATCTCTCTTTTATTGGGGGCTGCTTTTCGGGAAGTGCACCTTTGCCTGTGGATGTAATAAAACAGTTCGAGGAGAAGACAGGGGTTGCTATCTGCGAGGGTTTCGGTATGACTGAATCCTCTCCGGTGACACATGTCAACCCTTTTGCAAAAGGAAAGACAAAACCCGGGAGTATAGGGGTTCCCCTACCCGATACCGAGTGCCGACTGGTTGATATCAATGACCGGAAGACCGATGTGCCGGTCGGAGAATCTGGAGAGCTTATCATACGAGGCCCTCAGGTCATGCGGGGGTATAAAGGTAAGCCCGATGAGACCAGGGAAACAGTCCGCGATGGCTGGCTCCATACCGGAGATATCGCCAGGATGGATGAAGACGGCTATTTCTACATCGTTGACAGGCTCAAGGACATGATCATATCAGGCGGATACAACGTGTATCCCAGGGATATCGATGAAGTGCTATACCAGCATCCGAAGGTGGCGGAGGCCTGTTCGATCGGCGTGCCGCATCCGAGCCGCGGTGAGGCAGTTAAGGTCTTCGTGGTTCTCAAGGAAGGTCAGACAGCAACCCAGGATGAGATCATCAACTTCTGTAAAGACAAACTTGCAAAGTACAAGTGGCCGGATGAGGTGGAGTTCAGAGCGTCTCTCCCGAAGAGTGCGGTAGGCAAGATCCTCAGGAAGGACCTCCGGACAGAGGAATTGGCTAAGTGCGGCACATGAATATTGCAACAATCAGGGTAAGTATTTGAAATAAAATTCAGGTGCTTGATGGATATTGACTTTAGGGATCATCAAACTATTAGTAATATTTATATCACCCATGAAGAATGTCTTATGCAACAAAATTCCCACTGAGAAGGACGATATGAATGCAGATGTACAAACCGTAACCGCCCATGCCACTGTGGTCTATGACTACGACAACAGAAAGGAGAAAAATTATGAATAAGATGATCATGACAATATTCGACAACGAAAGCAGAGCCTACGAAGGCATCAAAGCTCTCAAGGAACTCCACGCCGAAGGCAGCATCACACTCTACGCATCCGCCGTCATTGCTAAAGACTCAAAA
>Ga0187881_10002330_pt1 | contig 18020 bp, 13 predicted proteins | sample June2016WEW_19_1_2_FD_133017 | JGI IMG/M metagenome (GOLD analysis project Ga0187881, IMG submission 133017) | Peatland microbial communities from SPRUCE experiment site at the Marcell Experimental Forest, Minnesota, USA - June2016WEW_19_100 | ecosystem: Environmental > Terrestrial > Soil >...
AACGGGACTTGCAATATTGAAACCGTCCAGGCTGTAAGAGACTTGGTTCTCGCCTCCGCCGCTGATATGCATGCCACCATGTTGGTCCTTCACCGCTCCCGGATTCAGCGCCAGCGCATTACGAAAGTCACGAGTCGCCGTGTAGGGCAAGTCGGTGATCTCTTCAGCCGTGAGCGTAGCTGCCACCGAGGCCTTTTGGCGATCGATGACGGGGGAAGAGTACGTAACGCTTACTTTCTCTTCTAAGGCATGCTCGTGGTTCAGGACGATTTCGAGGGGGGCGGCACGCTGACCGACACTTAGTTCTTTCGAAACTGTGGCGTAGTAGCCGGGCTTCTCCGCCCTGAGATTGTAGATTCCGGGTGGCACGGCAGGGATCACGAAACGTCCCGCATCATCACTGACAGCCGACAGGATAGATCCCGGGGCAGCGCCGATCAGACTGACTTTGGCGCCGCCAACGAGCAGACCGTTTTCGTCCATCACCTTTCCAGTCAATTCCTGGGAAAAAGCTAATGCCGCGGGCAGAAGCAACACAACGGCTGCCCAGAAACAGAGGAATATCACCCTTCGCAAGTGGCTCACGGCAGAATCCGGTTTGGTAACGCTAAATTAGCATAAATTCACGCCAAAACGCAACAATTGTAATGTGCCGCTTGGGACTCGGAAGACGGAGATCGGTGCAGGGTATCCCCAATCGATTGTGATCGCGTTCCAGATGCCGAATCCTGCGGCCGATCGCCGTGATTCTCTATTGGCTTCGGCGTCGGGACCTCAATCCGTTTTTTTTCCGCGGCACTGGATGTGCCCGACAGAAAAATCGAAACTATGCGGTGGATGCAACCGTTTTCTTGGCGCCTCGGGACCTGCCTGTAAAATGGCGCGCCTGTTCCAGATAAATGAAGATGACCGGCGTGATGTACAGCGTGAGCAATTGGGAAACCAGCAAGCCGCCTTCCACTGCCAAGCCAAGCGGCCGCCGCGCTTCCGAGCCGGCGCCGAAACCCAACGCAATCGGAAGCGTGCCCACCAGGGCGGCCATCGTGGTCATCATGATCGGCCGGAAGCGCACGAGGCAGGCTTGGTAGATCGCCTCGGCCGGGGAACTGCCGCGCGTACGCTGTGCTTCGAGCGCAAAATCAATCATCATGATTGCATTCTTCTTCACGATTCCGATCAGCATGATGATGCCCACAAAGGAATATAGGTTCAGCTCCTGCCTGAAGACCAGCAAGGTGGCCAGTGCGCCCAGCCCCGCCGACGGCAGGCCCGAGAGAATGGTGATCGGATGAATGAAGCTCTCATACAAGATCCCGAGCACCATGTAAATCACCAGGACGGCCAACACCAGCAGCACGCCCATGCCTGCCAAAGACGACTGGTATGCCGCAGCCGTGCCCTGGAACGTGGTGCCGATATTGGCCGGGAGATCCTCGTGGGCGGCCTGCTGAATCGAATCGACAGCCTGGCCGAGTGAAACCCCTGGCAAAAGATTGAACGAAACGGTGACCGCCGGCAATTGACCGTAGTGTGCAACCGTCAGCGGCCCAACCCCGGTTTTCAGGCTGGCGACCTCGTTCAGTGGCACAAGTTTCCCAGATAACAGTGACTTGACGTAGAGCAGGCCCAAGGCGTTCGGATCCCTTTGATACTGCGGCAGAACCTCGAGAATGACGTAATAGTCGTCGGTGGCGGCGTAAATGGTCGAGACTTCGTGCGATCCATACGCATCATAGAGCGCGTCTTCGATCACGTCGGCAGTGATGTTCAGGGAGGAGGCTACGTCACGGTCGATATTCACCGTCACCTGCGGGCTGTTGAGCTGGAGGTCGCTTGAAACATCCACCAGCCCTGGGATTGTGCGCATGCGTTTCTCGAAATCGGCACCCGCCTTGTATAGTCCAGCAATGTCGGGTCCCTGCAAGGTGAACTGGTACAGGCTCCTGGACATCATGCCTCCGATCCGGACCAGGGGCGGATTTGACAGATAGGTCCGAATTGACGGCAGCGCGTTCAACTGCGGACGCAGCTTCTCGATGACCTGTTCCGGGGTCAGCTTCCGCTCCCTCCGAGGCGTCAGCCGGATGTTGAAGCGGCCCGAGTTTCCACCATAAACGTTGGAGATGAACCCATCAATGTCGGGGCTTGCGTGGAGGACATCGGCCACTTGCTGCTGCAGCTTGACCATGCCCTCGAACGAGATATCCTGCGGAGCCTCGGTGGATCCCGAGAGAATCCCGGTGTCCTGACTGGGGATGAACCCCTTCTGTACATATCCATACAGGAAGATCGTAGCCCCTAACGTTCCGACAGCCACAAGCAGGGTGATAAAGCGGTGGCGCAGCACTCCACGGAGGGTCCAGTCATACGCGTTGCGCATGGCTACGAAGCCGCCCTCGGTGACGCGGTAGAAGGCGGAGGTGTTCTCGTGTTCCGGCTTCAGAATACGGCTCCCGAGCATCGGCGTGAGGCTGAGTGCCACGAAGCCGGAAATGAGGATGGCCACACTGATCACTACAGCAAATTCATGGAACAGCCTGCCCATGATCCCGGCCATGAACAATACGGGGATGAACACGGCGGCCAACGAAAGTGTCATGGAAATAATTGTGAAGCCGATTTCCTTGGCGCCGTCGAGCGCCGCCTGCAGCCGCTGTTTCCCCATCTCCATGTGCCGGACGATGTTCTCCAGCATCACGATGGCGTCATCCACCACGAACGCCACCGAAAGCGTAAGCGCCATCAGGGAAAGGTTGTCCAGCGTGTAGCCCAGCAGCGCCATAGCAGCAAACGTGCCAATGATCGACAGCGGCAGTGCCAGGCTGGGAATCAAGGTTGCGGAGACGTTTCGCAGAAACAGGAAAATCACCAGAATAACCAGCACTACCGTCAACATCAGAGTGAACTTGACGTCATTGACCGAATCACGAATCGATTCCGAACGGTCGATCAGGATGTTCATTTTTACGGAAGGTGGCAGAAAACTCTGGAAACTGGGCAGCAGAGCCTTGATTGAGTCAACAACCTCAACGGTATTGGTGCCGGGTTGGCGCTGAATGGCCAGGCTGATCGAGCGCGCGTCATTGAACCACGCGGCATTCTTATCGTTCTCCACGCTGTCGATGACCCTTCCCAATTCATGCAGACGCACGGGCGCGCCATTGCGGTAGGTCACAATCAGCGCACGGTAAGCCTCAGCATTCATGAGTTGCCCGCTGGCCTGGACCGTGTAAGCTTGCCTGCTTCCCCAGAGCGTGCCGCTCGGCATATTCACGTTGTGCGCGTTGAGGGCGTCCTCCACATCGCTCATGGCGATACCACGCGCGGCCATAATGGTGGGATCGACTTGCGCGCGCACGGCATATTTCATGGCGCCGTAGACGTTGACCTGCGCCACACCGGAGACCATCGAGATCCGTTGCGCGATCATGTTCTCGGCGTAATCGTCGACGGTCGAAAGGGGCAGGGTCTGCGAGTTGAGCGAGATCATCAGGATCGCCTGGTCAGCCGGGTTGACTTTGCGCAGGGTAGGCGGGGTCGGCATCCCTGGAGGCAAGCGTCTCTGGGCGATGGAGATGGCGGTTTGCACGTCCTGTGCCGCAGCGTCGATGTTGCGATCCAGCGTGAACTGGATGGTGACGTTGGTGTTCCCGAGCGAACTCGAGGATGACATGGAATCGATGCCCGGAACGGTCGAGAACTGGCGCTCGAGAGGTGTCGCCACGGACGCGGCCATCATTTCAGGGCTGGCGCCAGGAAGGTTCGCGCTGACTTGAATCGTCGGAAAATCGACATTGGGAAGATCGCTCACAGGCAAAGTGCGGTACCCAACGACTCCGAAGATTACGATGCCCAGCATGACCAGCGTGGTCATGACCGGACGCCTGATAAAAAGCTCAGTAATGTTCATCTGTAAAGCTCGACCTCTTCTCTTTCTCAGTCATTAGCATTCTGATACGGGAGACATCCTAAGGCATTTCACGTCCCGGCAAAAGGCAATCTTCGCACTCCTGGTGTAAAATGCCTGCATCCGGAAACTCCGGCACGATCCGCGGCATGCATGCCGCCACTGCCTTCAAAGAACGAACGGGTGCGCTGGCCGGGTTCCGATTTCGAAAGGAGTCATTATGAAGCGGATTGCTCTCATGCTTGTCGGTGCGGTCCTGTGGGCTGCCGCACTTGCGTTCGCCGGCGTCCCGGGCCGGTTCATGCATTATCCGGATATCAACGGCGACACCGTTGTCTTCAGCTATGAAGGCGATCTTTTTTCGATGAGTGCGGCAGGTGGGACCGCGCGCCGTCTGACAAATTCCCCGGGCACTGAGGACGCGCCCAAGATCTCGAGGGATGGGAAGTGGATTGCCTTCACAGGCACCTACGACGGCGCCGCGAACGTTTATTTGATTCCGATCGACGGCGGCGTGCCGCGGCGCGTGACCTGGAATGGCGGCGGCGTCCAGCCGGTCGGGTGGTCGCCCGACGGAAAGAAGATCCTCTACCGCGCCAACCAGGAAGCAAATTACCGGGCGGTGGTGAAGCTTTATGCCGTGTCGCCGGAGGGAGAAATGGCTGAACCGCTCCCCGTCGAGCGCGGCATCCTCTGTTCGTTTTCGCCGGATGGCAGCAAGATGGCGTACAACCGGCGCGGCAACGAGGAGTACTACTGGAAGCGTTACAAGGGCGGGCAGTATACCGACATCTGGCTCTATGACTTCGGCACGAAACGATTCACGCCGATCACCGACTACGTCGGCAAAAACGCCTACCCGATGTGGGTCGGCAACCGCATGTACTTCGTGTCGGACCGCGGATCGAACGGCATCGCCAACCTGTACACCTACGATTTCGGCACCAAGAAAGTCGACCAGGTCACAAAGTACGCGGACTTCGATGTCCAAATGCCTTCAACCGACGGCAAGCGGATCGTATACATGCAGGCGGGCTATCTTCATGTTCTCGACGCGGCGACGAATGCAGAAAAGAAGATCGCCGTGGATATTCCGAGCGACCGCTGGCAACTGGCCGAACGCACGGTAAACCCGCGCGACTTCATCCAGAGTATGGCCGTGTCGAACGATGGGAAGACGGCAGTGTTCGAGGCCCGCGGCGACATCTACCTCTGCTCCACGGACGGCGCGCAGCCTCCGCAGAACCTTACGAACACGCCGGACTCGCGGGAGCGCTTTCCTCAGCTGTCGCCTGACGGCAAACGAGTCGCGTTCTACTCCGACAAGACCGGCGAGTACCAGATGTACGTTTTGGATCTGTTGGAGAACCGCTCGTGGGAGCCGCTCACTACAACGCTCGACCGCGCCGTGTATCACCTGGAATGGTCGCCCGACGGAACAAAAATTCTATTCGGTGACAAAGATTTCTCCATCTTCTACCTCGATGTTGCGACTAAGAAGATCGTGAAGGTTGCCTCGTCCAACCAACTCAAGAACGACGAGTTTTTCTGGGAGGTGAGCGATTATTCCTGGTCGCCCGACAGCAAGTGGATCACCTATTCGTTCGTGCAATTCAACAGGAACAACAGAGTATTCCTTTACAGCCTCGAGCAGAACAAGAACTCCGCGATCACCGACGGCTTCTATGATTCTCTGAATCCATCCTTTGACGCGAACGGCGACTACCTGTATTTACTTTCCTATCGCGACTTCACGACGCGCATCGACATCTTCGAGGATGATCATGTCATCGCGAATCCCGTGCAGGTCATGGCGGTGCAACTCAAGGCGGGCCAAAAGCCGTCGTTCGACAAGTCCGAGGCGCAGAAGAAGGATGAGCCTTTCCGAATCGACCTCGCAGGCATCGAAAAACGTGTCTTCCCGTTGCCGATCAAATCGGGGAACTACTTAGACTTGAAAGCCGGCAAAGGCATGGTGACGTTTGCGGCACTGCCGGGCAACTGGGGCGAGGCGGAGATGGAGGAGACCTTCAAGCCTTCGGGTGCGGACAAATGGGCGCTGCATGTCTTCGACATGGCCTCGCAGAAGGAGTCCACGCTGGAATCAACTATCAGCGACTGGCGGCTTTCGGGCAATCGCCAGTTTGCGATCATTGAGAAAGCCGGCCAATTTACCGTAAACGGGGTGGACAAACTCGCGGCAAACACGAAATCGCTCGGAGCGCCGGTGGCGCTCGACCGCATGATCTATCGCTACAAGCCGGTGGTGGAGTGGACCCAGATCTTCAACGACACCTGGCGCTGGTACCGCGACTTTTTCTATGACGCGGGCATGCACGGCCGCGACTGGAAGAAAATGGGCGACACGTATCGGAGCTGGGTGAGCGACCTGTCGAGCCGCGCCGATTTGAACTGGCTGCTTTCGCAAATGGTCGGCGAACTGTGCGTGTCGCATACGTACATTTCGGGCGGCGATTTCAGTCCGCAGGCGCAAGCACCCCCCAATCCCGTATTCACGGGGCTGCTTGGCGCCGATCTCGTGGCGGATCCAAGCGGTTATTACAGGTTCGCAAAGGTCTTCGGACCGACGACGTATAACCGGGATCTCGCGGCCCCGCTGTCCCGTCCCGACATCGACCTTAAAGAAGGCGATCTGCTGACTGCGATCGATGGCCAGGAGGTCAAAGTGCCGGACAATCCCTATAAGCACCTCCAGGTCACGCGCGGCCAGAAGGTAAAGATCAGGGTCAGCAGCACCGCGAACAGCAGCAGCTCGCGGGAATATGAGGTCGAGCCGATTCGCTCGGAGTCCGCGCTTCGCTACAACCGCTGGCTCGCGGACAACATTGACAAAGTGCTCGCGGATTCGAATGGCAATCTCGGCTACATGCACATCCAGGCGATGGGTACCGACAACATCGGCCAGTTCGACAAATTCTGGCGCGCCTTCCGGGATAAGAAAGGGCTGATCATTGACGTACGCGGCAACGGCGGCGGCTGGACCGAGTACTTCATCATCGACAAGCTCGAGCGCCAGATGGTTGCGTACAACAATCTTCGCGGCATCGAGCCGTTCCGCTATCCGGGTTCGACGACCACCGGCCCGATTGTGGTCCTCTGCAACGAGTACGACGGATCGGACGGCGAGGCGTTCCTCGAACATTTCCGCGCCCGCAAGCTCGGGACCGTGATCGGCGTGCCGACATGGGGCGGTCTGGTCGGGATCCTGAATCGGCAGCCGACCCTCGATAACGGCGCGGTTGAGCAGTCCAACAACGCGTTTTATGGCCGTGAGGGAAAATGGTGGATCGAAAACCACGGCTTCGATCCGGACATCCTGCTGGACAACGATCCGGCATCGGCGACCGCCGGAAAGGACGCGCAACTCGACAAGGCCATCGAGGTGCTGCAGCAGCAAATCAAGGAAAAGCCGTTCACATTCACGCAGAAACCGCCGTATCCGAAAAAGTGAGGAGTCAGTCTCTCAGTCCCAGCGGTCCCCTCACGAGTAACTCGCGCATGAACAGATGGGCGAAAATATGCCCATGCAACATGTCTCTGATTTCTTCGGATGACTGTCTGCCGCGCAGGCAAAGCCGCTGGTCCACGACACTACACCCCGCGCACGTCAGGCCGGTCTGCTGTACTGGGACCGTGACGGTAAAGAAGGCGTAGCGTGCCGCCAGATCGGCGGCACCAAGACCGGAATCTCCCCGGTAGCCCACAATATCGGCGCCGGGGAGAACGAACCGATAACCACGCAGCTCTCGGCCTGGTATTCGGGGATCGGGCTTATGGGGCTCATCCTGCTGCTCGCCCTGGCGGGGTACGGCTTCTACACCTCCCCGGGCGATCAACCCCTCTTCGGCCGCGCAATGATCGAGGAGGACCGTTAAAGGAAAATCGGAAACCTATCACCGATTCTAGATCCGGCGCCTTAATCCTCGCCGAGTGCTTTGATGTCCGAAAGATCCTTCTTACGCCCTGTGGCACGTTTGTTGGCGATAAACTGCTCTCGGCCAATATAGTGAACGTTCACGTCGCCGAAGTGCCCCACTACCTTGGAGGAGTCTGCTTCCTCCCAGGAGACGCCGGTGAGCGATGTAATCAAGTCGATTCGTACGGGAGGCACTCCCAGTTGCACTACCTGGTTCGGGTTCTGAAAGTCGTCGACGGTCAGGGTAGGGAATTCAAATCCAAAGGCGGCGATCGCCTGGAGAACGCGTCGAGCATTTTCTTGACTGGGCCGTACAAGGATATCAATGTCACCTGTGAATCGGGGAGCGCCATGAAAGGCCAAGGCATATCCCCCGACGATCAGGTACTCAACCTTGTGTTCGTTCAACAACGCGAGCAGATCTCTGAAGTCGGGCTGTACTTCCATGGTGTTGACGGCGCAGAATCTCGACGGCAGCAATCCGTTCAGACGGCGAACGAGACTTCCAGAAGGAAAGGTCTTCACCCGTCGAGGAATCAGTGAGCGCCCTCTTCTGTATCGACTTCTGAATCATGCAACGATGATACCACTTGCAGGCTGCAATTTCACCAATTTCGATCCGATTCAACGCATAGGAAGTTCAAGCTGCCGTTTTGGTTCTGATCATCGCCTGGGTGTTCCTCCCTCCGGCTTCTGATAAGGCGCTTTCTGTCAACTTGCGCCGTCTCTCCAACTTTGAATGCGATCATAAATCAAAACGATGCTGGCGATCGTCTTACCTGGTTTTTCCTCCTGGAAACTACGCCCCCCACCCCGCGGATTGGCATCAGCGGCATTCAGCGGACACCCCCTCCTTTGTACGCGCAATGAAAAATAGGGTCTTTTTGACGGAAACATTATTGGTGCAGGGCGACCTGCCAGTCGTCTGGCCACAAGTTTATCTGGACGGCATCGACATCCTGCCCGACCGATCAGGATTCCGAGTCCAGTCCCATGACCTCCACGGGCCTCTGCCGGAAATCGTAGTCCAAGACCGTGGCGATACGTTTCTGGACAAGGATCGGCTGAGCAATCAGGCGTGCAAGCTGGTCGCAATCGTGCGCCTACGGAATCAGATGACCCGACGGCTCCGAGGCGGGAAATTCCTGCCGCCAACAATAGTCCGAGGTTCCTCGGGAAAAACTAGGACACCCATCATGTGCCTCCATCGAGAACCGACATTATTGACACATCTTATGTTTTTCTATTTCTCTGAGACTTGCCGGCAGCGAGTATTGATTGGAAATTAAGGACGCGAGCGACGACATCCCGGTGAAGAAAAACGGCCGGGTCAGACAGGTGGGTCACATGAAAAAGTGGACAAAACTCTGGACAGAGGATGCCGGGAGCGATCGATCCACATGAGCTAAGAAGATAGCTGCCAATTCGCAGTCGCAACCGGCGCTGGGCGCGATTTGTCTTCCCATGCGTGGAAATCTCTGGACATCAGCTCAGTTGTGGCATGGAATGCGCGAACGCAGCTCGCGCCACTGAGGCGCCTTTGAGCCAGCGCCTGCCGAGCTGATCTGCAAAATTGCGCAGATTGGCAAGCAGCCCGGCAGCAAGATAGAACTTGGAACCGAACCGGGTGACGGTTTCAAGCCACGCGTTCGGGTTGGCGCCGATCCGCACCAGGATGGGTGCAAGATGGGCGTCCATGGCTCCACGCTTGTCCGACCGCATCATCCGTCCTGACTGGTCCACCAGATCGAAATACTCGGCGGCTGTCATCGGCAGAATCCCGCGCCGCCCGGAGTCTGATTCAATGGGACATAACCATCGGGCGGGATAGGGCCTGCCATCAAGGGAATTCGCCTTCGCGGAAATGAGATCGGGAATGGTTTCCGCAGTTTCGGCCGCATTTCCCGGCATTGCGGTAAGTTTACTGACGGAGGCAGACTGCATATCTCGTGTCGCCGTCTCACTGGACGGAGCGGCTGTCGTCATCGTCTCTTTCTGCCAGGCACTGATCCGTTCCTGGATGCTGGTGAAGTCGCTTTCCTCCGGAGTTGCTGCCCTCCCGGCCCGGATGGGATTCAGATCTACATAGACCATGCATGCGGTGATGGCCGCTTCGTCGAGCAGCGCCTGGCACTTGAACCGCGATTCCCAGAACCGTCCCTTGACCCTATCCTCTTTATTTGCCGCCCGAGCGATGAATTCGTTCAAGCGACCCATGAACCAGCTCAGGCTGCACAGCCGTTGGCGCAGTCTTGCAATGCGTTCCGGACAATCCGCTAAGGCGCGGGTTTCTTCCTCTGCAGGCGGCATTGGGGCGCCCCTCAGGTCGCGATCTCGGGGAAAGAGTGTCAGCCAGCGAGTTGCCACTTCCTGATCGGACCACATGGCGACAATGTCGGGACGAGTACGCAAAATAGTGTGATAGTGATTTTCCATGACCGCGTAGGCACAGACTTCGATGGCGAAGATGGCTGCGAGATAGCGCAACCGCTCGACCAGCCATGCCTTACGGTGGGAGAAGTCCCGGCATGTGAGCGTGTCGAATCCATACAGGAACGCCCGGCGGACACATCGGCTGAAGCAGTGATACACCCCTTCCTCTCCTTCCTGAACATATTTGCTGCGCGGCAAGCCCATAGTTCATCTCTTTGAATACGATCTGTCATTACTAACGGTGAACCGAGCGAAAGTGCCAAGAAAAAGTCGCAAAGAAAATGGGTGTCCAGAGTTTTCCTCTTCAGGATGGCGGCGATACATGGCATCGGTTTCGCAGATCCCCAGACCAAGTTCGGGCGGCATGATGGCACCGCCCTCGCTTTGTGTTTCCTCCCAGAGATCGCTCGCCGGATATAGGTGGGCCATGATCCTCAGAAAACCCCCGGGACCCGTGGGCCACATCTTATCTAACCGTTCACAGTCGATTTGAGCCGGATATTATGGGAGGAAGGGCCGGAAATCGGGGGGGAGATCCTGCGGCCAAATGGGTTGGATCGCCAAGGAGGAAACAAGCGGCCTCAGAAATCTCCCGTGCAGCCATCCGCCGGAAATTGCAGGTCTATGCGACCGCCTGACTCCGTCAGCAGAAGAGGTCCGGCTTCCCACGCAACAATAGAGAACCGGTTGGGTAGCCATGCGCCACGACCACATGGACTTCCTCTTTGGTGAAATTCTCGTTGCCGCCTTGGTGGCACTTGCAGCACGTCGCCAATAGAGATCCACTATCCCACTCTTTCACTCAGCCAGATCTTTATGAGGGATTGGTAGGGCACATCCCGCTTGTTCGCTTCAATTCTGATGCGCTCGAGAAGACTCACCGGAAGGCGAAGCGATATGGCTTGAGTGGAAGGTTTGAGCCGGGGAAGGCAAACGCGTCTTGCCTGGCTCCAATCCACGAAATCGGTGGAATCCCCTGATTCCCAGAACGCACGCTCTTCCGCCTCCGAGGAAAACTTAGGAATGGGCTTCCGTTTCTTTCGCATAAATTGTTCGTTCCTTTCTATGCATATCACGTGCGGATATTATGCGGATCAGCGTTTCCTGCCGGCGAAGTGTGAACACCATGTGCAGCATGCGGCCATCGGCTGTTTTCCCGAGCGCATGATAACGGGGCTCTGCTTGACTGTGCCGCGGATCCGGAACAACAACCAGCGGATCACAAAAGAACACGGCTTCCGCTTCCGCTTGAGAGACGTTATGCTTCTCGGCGCTCTTTCGAGCGTTACCTTCGTCCCAGTCGAAGCCTTCCACTCGATCCAGTTCGATCACATATGTATATTATCACAATATACGCTTTACGGGCAAAATTCCTGCAGAATTCTTCACCACCTCACCGCGCTCGAACCGCAGGGTCGCTATATCACCCGCCCCGCCCTGGCCATGGACGCGCTGCAGAAACTCGATGACGGCAACCTGGCCCTGGAAGCACCCCCGGAGCCGCGATCTCGACTTGGGCCGTATTCCACCATCGCCGTTTGGGGAGCTTGAGTTGACATGTTCAGCCTTTCTCTTTATTATGAGGTTGAGGCAGACTTTCTAACTTTCTAACCCACAAAGGGCATAAGGGGAGGACACAGAGTGCCGCTTGTAAAAATCAAAACCAAATACCAGGTCACATTACCCACTGAGCTCCGCAAGCGCGTGGGCGTTCAAATTGGCGACCTTCTGGAAGCCAGGATTGAGAGGGGCAAAATCACCCTCACTCCCAAGACCGTGATTGATCGCGGCATCGCCGAAAGCCTCGAGGAATTCAAAAAGGGTCGCTCCTATGGCCCTTTTGACACAGCCGAAGAGATGTTGGTGTCGCTCCAGCGCAACGTCAAGAAATTGCACACGCAAAAGACTAAACCCTCTCATCCATGAAGCTGCGCTACTCTCCACATTTTGTTCGCAGCTACGATGCTGCCTCGACACACGTTCAAAAGGCATTCGATAAGTAGGTAATCCTGCTGCTGCAAGATTTCTGCCACCCCTCCCTACGCGCCAAGAAGTACGACGAGGCCCGTGGCATCTGGCAGGCGCGCGTGACGAGAGAGTGGCGCTTTTACTTTACGATTGAGGGTGACACCTATCATCTGCACGAAATAAAGTCTCACCCAAAGTAACCGCACATCCTCACTGAAACAAACACCGCTTGCCAGCTTCATGTCTGCATTTTCATTCATGGCCTTCTGCCAATCTCCTATCCCCCGCTCACATCCCTTCACGGTTTCTTCTTTCACCGTGACATGGGGCGGGTTGGTCGGGATCTTTAATCGGCGGCCTACCATCACGCAGAAACCGCCGTATCCAAAAAAGTGAGGGAGTCAGTCACCCGCTCCCAGCGGTCCCCTGACGAGTAACTCGCGCATGAACAGATGGCTGAAGATGTTTCCATGCAACATGTCTCTGATTTCTTCGGATGACTGTCTGCCGTGCAGGCAAAGTCTCTGGTCCACTACACTGCACGCCGTGCACGTCAGGCCGGTCTGCTGTACTGGGACCGTGACGGTAAAGAAGGCGTAGCGTGCCGCCAGGTCGGTGGCACCAAGCCCGGAATCTCCCCGGTAGCCCACAATATCGGCTCCGGGGAGAACGAACCGATAACCTTCATACCCGGCGTTGAAATCATAAGGCACTCCGACCGGCTTGCCACGCAACAATGCGACGGTTTCGGGCCGGAAATGCCCCAATGGCCCATCGAGCGGATGGATGAACACAGCGAAAACCAGATAGCACATCAAGATTGCCATATTGGCTGTTGTCCGCGTCATCCGCGGCCAGAAACAACCCTGAAGGGAAACCCAGGCCGTCGCGCCCAGCAATAGCCACCATGCAGGTCCATATCCAGGTTGGGAAGTCATGGACGCGCTCTCCAGGCTACCGACGAGGCGCAGACTGAGCCAAGCGAAGGCAGCAAGAAACATCAGCACCAGCGCATGAGTCGTAATAAACGCCCAACGCGGAATGTTTTTCCATTGCAGCGCACAGATCACAGCCAGCGCCGGCATAGCATCGAGCAGATAGCGGCTGGATCGCTGACTGGGCAAACAGAAAACTGCAAACCAGGCGATGATCAGTATCCACAGCAGTCTTTCCGCTTCCGCCAGTTTTGAGCGACGCCGCCATGCAACCACAAAAAGCAACAAAACTGGCGCGGCAAGAAAAAAAGCATTCTGGGCGTAACCCAAGGCTAGATTCCAGATGCTGGAGCTGCCCCACAGCAGCATAGATAGATACTCCCCGCCCGGCGCTTGTAATTTTCCGACGTTCTCACCGATTACAAACTCACGCCAGATCGCTTGAGGATCGGGACTGAGCATAAACCATGAGGCGAAGATGAAAAGAGCAATCACCGCGATGCAAATCAACTGCGGCAAATCATGCCGCACGACATCACGCCAGCGGTAATGCCGCCGATGCAGGCACCACCACAACAGCGCAAATTCGATGGGCACCAGCAGTGCGAACGATTTGTACAACAAGACCAGGCCGGCCGCGCAGCCGAAGAAGCCTGCTACCGGCCACGAGATCAAATCAATGCGAGGGGTGACTGCGCGCCACAATAGCGGGAAAAAGCAGGCGGTGACCCAGAACACTTCCGGGGAATTGGTGAGAAATGGGCGCCCATAACGATAGGTGCTAAAAAAAGCCAGATACGCAAGCGCAGCCGTAAAACCGGTCTCCAGATTGCACCAGTCTCCGCTTTTTGCTCCTCCCTTGGTTCCTGCGATCTTCCAAGCCGTCAGGCCGATGAGCACGGCGGTGAGCAGCGTATATATCGTGTTGGGCCAGCGCAGCCGCGTCAGGGTCCAACCCTGTGCCCACCGGGTGGAAAACAGTCCCTGCCAGAAAAGCAATGGCGGTTTGGTGTTGCCCATCCCTTCGGTTTCAGCGCTGAGCGGCAGTAGATGCTGACTCTGCGCGATCAGCCGGGTTATGTGGGCATAAACATATTCATCGCCGTTTTTCGGGATGTATTGGCTATCGAGCCCCAAAAAGTAGACAAAGATGACCCCACACGCACACAACACGTACCACATCGGAAGATGGCCTGGCGCAGGAGCGCTCTTCCCGATCCATTTCATTGGGCAAGCATCTCCAGCGACTTGGCCAATACGGCTTCCGGTGGAATCTGCTTCAGGCACTGGTTGTCTCCATCGCAGGGTGAATTGCGATGATTGTAGGCCATCAGGCATGGCGAGCACGGCAGCGACAAATAAAAACTGAACGCGCGCGGCGCCCACGAGCCATAAAGCAACGGTGTTTCCGGGCCAAAAAAAGTGATCGCCGGGATTGGAGTCATTGCCGCGAACTGCGCCGGTCCGCCATCGTTGGCAATGAGCAGATCGGCGCGATAGAAAAGGATCAACAGATGGCGGATGGAATCGGTATACCCGGTCAAATCCACGCAGCGAGCATCCTGACAGGCACGAGCCAGCGCCTGTCCTATGGTCTTATCTTGTGGCAGGCCAACGATGCCGACGGCATAGCCTTGAGCCAGCAAAGCACGGCACAGAGTCACATAGTGCTCGAACGGCCAGGCCCGAATGGGTAATGCGCCGCCGCTTGGAGAGACAAGGATCAGTTTTTGGCCGGCCAGGGAGGGAAAGTCGGATTCCAGTTTGGCTATCCTCCTGCTCTTCTCATTTTCGTCCAGTTCGACGAGCGGCGGCACAAATGTTTCCGGAACCTTCACATTCTTGGTGATAGGCAGAGTCTGCGTGTCCGCAAGGGCTCTGGCCATTGTGACAAATTGCCGCGTCAGATGGTGATAGGGGTTATAGGGAATAGGACGATTGATAAACGAACCGCGATAGAGCCCCTCCAGGGTGTGAGGATGGAATCCGACCCGGATCGGAGCGCCGCTCAGCCAGGAAAACAAGCTGCTCACGCGCGCAAAAAGCTCACAATCGATCACCACATCGAAACGGAGCGCACGCATGCGACGCACCACCTTCAGGCTATCGCGAACTAGAAGGCCAAGGGACCGATCATCTAGCTCATGCACATTCTCTGGTCGCACGATGCGGAGCAAGTCACAGACTTCGCGGTTCTTGGCAAAGACCATGACATGAAGCTCCGCCTTGGGATACCTCCGGCGCAGCTCTGCAAACATCGGCTGCGCCAGCACCAGGCTGCCCATCTCAGATAGGAGGATGATGAGGATGCGCTGCGGTTCTGGAAGGGTTCGTCGTGCAGGGCGCAATCGCTCCAGCAATGAAAAAAGCGCGCACATTGGAACGCCTGCATAGCGATCCACAAAACGTTGAAATTTGATGTTCATCGATTCGTCATGTTTCCTTGCGGCAAGTCGTGCCGAGCCGAGCTTGGAAGTACAGAATACTAACACGACGGGAGGAAACACCTCGAATGAATCCGACCGGTGCAGCTCCAGCTCCTTGGGCCATACCGCAGGCGGAGCACTATTATGTTGAGGCGCCCGAGGAGCGTATGTATTATAAGCGTTTAATAATGCGGGTACGGGGATCGGCTTTATTTCATTGAAGGCGGGCACGGAATTGGCTGCAATCAGGTTGAAGACTACAAGACTAGGAATGATCGGCCTTGCGGTCGTGCTTGCCCTCGTTGCTATGGCCGCCTGGTCGCATCTTCGCGGGCCGGTTTTTGAAAAGTTCCCGACCTATCCCCACGCGCCCCTGGTTGCATCGGAATTTGTTTTTAGCAAGCCCCTGTATGGAGAGTGTCATGCTTCGACACTCGTCGAACTGGCGGATGGGAGCCTGCTTGCTGCCTGGTACGGCGGCGATTACGAAGGTGCTCCCAATGTCAAGATCTGGGGGTCGCGATGCGTTGCCGGCGTATGGTCGCCGCCGGAGGTGCTGGCCAGCGTTTCGGAGGTCCCATGCTGGAATCCGGTGCTTTTTCGGGACAGCAGCAATACGGTTTGGCTGTTTTACAAGTATGGAGTCAGCCCAAAGACCTGGAAGGGCGCGTATCGCACATCGGCAGACGGCCGGACCTGGAGTGCGCACGCCGACCTCCCGGAAGGACTGCTGGGGCCCAGCAAAAACAAGCCCATCACGCTCACGAACGGTGACATCGTGGCAGGCAGTTCGGTCGAGAAGGCCTTCTACTGGACGTGCTGGACGGAAATCAGCAGTGACGGCGGGCGCAGTTGGCGGAAATACGGGCCCATTACAGCACCCTGGTACCGGCGCGGCATCATCCAGCCGACACTGTGGGAGTACGCCCCGGGACGCCTCATGATGTTGATGCGCTCGGCCAGCGATCTCAGGCGCATCTGCGAAGCCACATCGGAGGATGGCGGCCGAACCTGGAGCCTCGCTCGTCCAGGGCACTTGCCGAACCCAAACGCCGGCATCGATGCCGTCAAGATGAAGAACGGAGGCATCGCCCTGGTCTACAACCACACGGCGAGGGACCGGAACCCCCTGAACATTGCTTTCTCCGCGAACAACGGAGCAGAATGGCAGAAGATCTTAATGCTGGAAGACGGCTCGGGCGAATACTCCTATCCCGCCGTCATTCAGACCAGGGACTCCCTGCTGCACATCACCTACACCTGGCAGCGCCGCCGCATCAAGCATGTGGTGATCGACCCTGCGGCAACATGGCGATGATCGCCGTTTTGGGAAGCAGTCCGGACATTTTCCCTACCAGGCTCTTGAACCAAGCCGCCGCAAAAACGGAAGCGCGGTTCGCTATTTACCTCGTCAAGTATCCCGCCAATGAGCACTCGGCAGAAAGGATGGCTTTGAGGGACTTGGTGCTGGAAGAGCAGCCAGTCCTGACGGAAGAAGATATCACCTCGTACCGGATTTCTCCGGACGGCAGGCATTTCATCCGGCTGAAATCCGGAGTGAAGGCGCGAGTGGCATCCCCCGCAGGAGGGACGCTCCTGAACCTGGGATTCGTGGTGGTCGCCGACGGCAGCCGAATCTATCTGGGGGGGTTCTATGCACCAATTTCATCAATATTGCCCACCGTGGCCTGGGTCCAACTCCCCCTATCCCGGCCCGGTGAAGCTGCTGAGTTGCAGACAGACATCGAGATTAACCATTGCACAGTGATGGACATCTTAGGGAGACCTATTTGCGAAGACTCGCGCGCCGACCCAAGGATTCTCAAGGCGCTTCAAGATATCGGCAAGCTGGATACGAAGCCGGACCCGGAGGGCTGGGGTGAATCGTTCCAAGGGGTTAAGGTGCGCCTCGCCGCCGACAGGCCAGAGTGGAAACAAGGTGATGAGCCGAGCTTCAGAATCGAAGTCCTGAACGCCGGCGACAGAGAACTCCAGATTCCGATTGGCCCGAATGCCTGCATGCTCCACGTTGACGACACGTGGTTTAAATCCGCGGCCGACAAACGTCGCGGCCCGTTAGCTGTGGGAGGCCGTCATGAGAGCACCGTCATCCTCCAGTCGGAAATCTGGCAGCCGCATGGCGAGCTGCTTAATCTCAAACCAGGCAAGCACGAAGTCCAGGTAATGTACGACCTCATCGGCTCGCCGTACATGGACCTTCGCCTACTCAGCAACACGGTCGAGGTCGAGATCCTTCCGGCGGACACAAAGAAATAGACGGCGTCACGAAGAGCGAATTGGAATCACAAACTGCCGGTTTGGAGCCTGCTTTCCAGGCCTCGGGCGTTTCAGCTTGCGATATTGTGCAATCTGTAAATCCCCGCGGATGAGCTACTGCGTTCCTGGACATTGAC
>Ga0187881_10002349_pt1 | contig 17937 bp, 17 predicted proteins | sample June2016WEW_19_1_2_FD_133017 | JGI IMG/M metagenome (GOLD analysis project Ga0187881, IMG submission 133017) | Peatland microbial communities from SPRUCE experiment site at the Marcell Experimental Forest, Minnesota, USA - June2016WEW_19_100 | ecosystem: Environmental > Terrestrial > Soil >...
ACCGCCGCCTCGCGAACGACGTCGGACAAGTCGTCCTTGCATTCCTCGCCGCGGCGCTCGGCCTGCTTGAGTTCGCGATTGGCAGCTTCGTGCTTGAGGGAGATTTCCTTGAGGACAGCGTCGGCGTCGCCGCCGCCCGCTGCAACTTCGCGCGCGAGCATCGCGCCCGCCGCGGCGCGGTTCGCGCGCGCCAGCGTCGCCTTCGATTCCAGTTCGACGAGGCGCGCGCGCAGCTCGAGTTCGAGCTGCGAGGTCGCGTCGAGCCGCCGCTGCAAAAATCCGCGCGTGCGGGCGCGTTCCTGAGCGCCGGAATGAAGATTCTCGAGTTCGCGCTGAGCACCGCCCAGTTCGGACCGCGCCGACTGCGCGGCCGACGCGGCCGCGTCGGCCTGCTCGCGTATCGCGCTAGCGCCGGTACGGGCGCTGTCGAGCCGGCTCTTCAGCTCCGCGTCGCGGCCGGTTTGTATCGCCAGTTCTTCGCGCTGATCGATCAGCCGCCGTGCCGCGGCGTAACGTTCCAGTTCGCCGAGCTCGGCCTTGACGACCTTGTAGGTCTCGGCTTTTTTGGCTTGCCGGCGTGCGAAGCTGAGTTGACGCTCGATTTCGCTGAGCACGTCGTCCACCCGCGCAAGATTTTCCTTCACGCGCTCGAGCTTGCGCTCGCTCATCTCGCGCCGGCCTTTGAACAGCGACAAGCCGGCAGCTTCCTCGACGAGCGTGCGCAGCTCGTGCGGCTTGGCCTGGATAATTTCCTCGATTCGGCCCTGCTCGACCAGCGAATAGCCGCGGCTGTGAATCTGCGCCGCCATGAAGAACTCGGTGATATCCTTCAACCGGCACGGAATTTTGTTGAGCAGATATTCCGACTCGCCGGAGCGATACGCGCGCCGCGTCACCGCGACTTCGCTGAGCGCCGCATACGGCTCGGGAAGCCGGCTGCCTTCTTCGGCCTCCAGCACCAGAGAAACCTCGGCCATTCCGGCCGCCGGATTCGACTCGTTGCCGGCGTAGATAAGGTCCTCGACGCTCTTGCCGCGAAGCCGCGTCGGCGCCTGCTCGCCGAGCACCCATCGGATCGCGTCGACGACGTTCGATTTGCCGCATCCGTTGGGACCGACCACCGCCGTCATCCCCGGCGCGAAGCCGATCGTCGTCGAATCGAGAAATGACTTGAAGCCTAGTAGTTCAAGGCTCTTAAGACGCATGCTGCCTTCGCCTCCACCACACCACCGCCTTCCCAAGCTTATCCCAAAGTACCCTCAGAGGGTCAAGAGCACCCCCAACATATCGTGTGTCGCAGGACAGGTACCCCAGTAAATTGTGGGTCTCGGCCGTTGGCACGGCTGGCCAGTATTAAGACCGCGTGCACGGGAGGCCAGTGTTAAAAAAGTGAAAAACTAATCCTGGATTAGCTCGGTATTCCAGTAAGCGCTATCGACCTGCGACAGGTACGGCATCCATTCCCGGTACCGCCGCAGGCTGAACATCTCGGACGAAAACGGAGTCCACTCGGGGCGGCGCGGCCTGCGGAACAGATGCATCCCGGCTTCGTCAGGCGTGCGGCCACCCTTGCGGCGATTGCAGTGATGGCACGAGCATACGATGTTCTCCCACGTGGACATCCCGCCACGCGAGCGCGGAATGATATGGTCCAGGTTGAGCTCGGTGCGCGGCAATTTCTTGTGGCAATACTGGCATGTGTTGCCGTCGCGGGCGAAGATGTTGAAGCGCGAGAATCGCACGTGGCGCTTGGGCACCCGCTCGTACGCCGTCAGCAACAGGACCCGCGGCACCCGGATGAAGCCGTTTACTATCCCCAGCCGCTCATGCTGAATTTCTATCGACAGGTCGCGCCAGCTGTCGAAGTCAAACGTGTGATACTGCTCATCGACGGCCTTCGCAACGCCCTGATAAAGCAGCGCAAACGCGCGTTTTACCGACGTAACGTGAACCGGCAGGTACGAGCGATTGAGAATCAGGACCTTGCTGTTGAGCAGGCCCGCTCCCGGGAGGCTGGGCGCAACCATGAAGGCCGCAGCAGACATCACATGACGAGTATCGGCCCCCCGATACCATGTCAAGATACTGGTGGATTAAAAGACCGTTATTGATGCGCTAATCAAGCTTGCTTGCGGTGGTCGGGCGTGCCTCGTATGATCGTGGGCAAGTTGTCGACGCAAAGGGTAAAACGATGTCCCACTGGACGCGAGCGTTTTCTTCATCGCTCGCGATGCCCGCGCGAGAACTCCCGGCAATCGCTCTTCCACATGCAATCACATCGGATTTGCCAGAATAGAGAGTCCATCTGTGAAACGAGAAATCGCAATTAACGCGTCCGCACTCGAGGTCCGGGTGGCGCTGCTCGAGGATAACCAACTCGCCGAATTCTACCTCGAGCGCAATCGCCAGGTTGGACTGGCGGGTAACATCTATAAGGGCAAGGTCACCCGCGTGCTGCCCGGGATGCAAGCGGCGTTTGTCGATATCGGCCTGGAGAAAGCGGGCTTCCTGCACGTCTCGGATTTTTACGACGGAGTCTCCGCACTCAACATCGTGGCGGAAGTGATCGGCGAAGAAGATGTCGAGACCGAGCCGATCGGCGACAACGAGTTTGCCGAAGCCGAGACGAACTCCACTGACGAAGCCGGCGCCGGCGCCAACGGCGATGAAAGCAGGGCGCGGCCATCGCGCGGACGCCGCCGCGGCCGAGGCCGCCGGACTCAGGCGCCGCAGCGCTCGCGGCTTCCCATCGAGCAGCAGTTGCGCCGCGGCCAGGACATCATGGTTCAGATCGCCAAGGAACCGATGGGCACCAAGGGCGCGCGGCTGACGTCGTCGATTTCGATGCCTGGGCGCCATCTCGTCTATACCCCTGCCAGCAATCACATCGGAGTGTCCCGTAGAATCGCCAGCGCCGAGGAACGCGCCCGGTTGCGCGCTGACGTGGGAGAACTCAGGCCGCCGCAGGGCGGTTTCATCGTGCGCACCGCGTGCGAGGGCGTCAGCCGGCGCGAAATCCAGCGCGACGTCGCCTTTCTGACCAAGCTGTGGAGCTCGATTGTGCGCAAGAACGAGAGCATGCCGCCCGCGTCGATACTCTACAGCGATCTCGACGTGGCCTTGCGTATCGTGCGCGACCTCTTTTCCAGCGAGGTGGACCGGCTATGGTGCGACGATCCGACTACCTACAGCCGGATCGTACAGTTCGTGCAGAACTATATGCCGCGGCTGCGCGCGCGGGTGACGCTCCATGACGGGGCCGCGCCGCTGTTCGATCGCTTCAATATAGAACCGCAGATCGAGCGCGCGCTGGACCGCAAGGTATGGCTCAAGTCGGGCGGCTACCTGGTTTTCGATCAAGCTGAAGCGCTGACCGCGATCGACGTGAATACCGGACGCTTCGTCGGCAAGCGCAGCCAGGACGAGACCATCTTCAAGACCAACCTCGAAGCAGTGGAGGAAGTAGTAAACCAAGTTAGGCTGCGCAACATCGGCGGAATCATCATAGTTGATTTTATCGACATGGATCGCGAGGCCGATCGCAAGAAGGTCAGCGACGCGCTGGCGATTGCGCTCAAGCGCGACAAGGCGCGCACCTCCGCGCTCAAAATTTCCGAACTGGGGCTCGTCCAGATGACGCGCAAGCGCACCCGCGAGAGCCTGGAGAAATTGCTGACCGATACGTGTCCGCGATGCGACGGGCGGCGCGTCGTCAAATCGGTGCCGACTCTCGCCGCCGAAGTGCTGCGCGGGATTCAGCGCGAGGCGGTTTCCAAGTCCGCGGGCGATATGCTGATCGTCAAGCTCAATCCCGAAGTCGCGCGCTACCTCTATAATAACGGTGCGAAGGACCTCGAGACGCTCGAGCATCGGCTCTCGACCAAGATAGTGCTGCGCTCCCACGACGGCATCGAACTCGGCGCGTTCGAACTCGCCAGCGCCCCCGCCGCCGCCTAACCCCTTTTCTGCCCGACCGCGCTCCGTTGTCGGCGACATAAAGGAACAATCACCTGCGCGGTGGGCGGCAGGGGCCGCGGCCCCTGCACCCGCAGTGAGAAGACGTGAAAATCTGCGCAGCGCATCTTTTCGCGACTACGCGATGGCAGGAGCGACCCCTGCACCCAGTGTTAACGCCGCGCTCCGTTGTCGCGCGCGTCCCCTGCCAATGGCTTAATACTGCGCTGCCGTCGCCACGGCCGGCCTGTTAGAACTTTTTTTGTGTCATCCTGAGCGCAGCGAAGGATCTCGCGCGCCAGCGCGTATCGCTTCAGCACGAGCATCCGGTTACGCAAAGCTCTCCTGCTAGGCGGAACACGCCGAGGACACTATCCCAAAATAACCTGCGCAGGCACGCGGCTAATACCCGGCTATCATTGTGGCGATCTGAGCGTTGACCCTGAGAAAGTCGGCATCACGACGAAGCGTCGAACGAAACTCAAACGTCGGCAGGCTCGTGGTAAACATCCGAAGGCTTCCGCCTAATGCCAATCTGATGGCGGCTTAGGCCCTACGACTAACAACACGTCATTCTCGCTGTTCACGCTCATATTTAGTTTAGACGTTATTGTTCCGCCCAGAATCGCAAGGAGCAGATTGCTCAGATTATGTGCCAAGGAATCATCCTCTTTGCCTGTCACTAGAATCGCGTTCGCACCCGTTGCCCCATAGGCATTCGAACCCAAAAATTTTGTCGTCCACCCCGCTTGCGTAAAGAGTTCGGCGAACTCTTGCGCGCGTTTGATGCAGTCAGTCTTTCCGCTACAAGCGATATTGATGGAGTGTTTCCCTAATATCTGAAAACCGCGATACAGAGCTTTGCGTTCATAATCTCGCAACGGTCCCCATAGTTCCTTTGGATGACGGTCTTGTGGTCCGCCAAATAGTTCCAACAAGGATTCCAACTCTCCCGCGACAGCATCACGCGATCGTGCGACGTCGCGCTCGGCATCTTTGAGCATGCCAATTCGGAATTGAATAGCAGGGAAATCGCTCGCGTACTGATTCCACTGTGCAGCAAATGCCTTTAGAGATACGACGCACTCCTTCCATTGCTGTTCGATTTTGCGTAACCACTTTCCAGCGTCTTCAAGCATGGGCGAATCGGAACGAGCAAAGAGTTCTTGGTCTCTGATGGGTATTGGATTGAAAGTCGGCAGCGATGAACGGATATTCGGATCAGGGGCTGAAATCGCCGTCGCTGGAGTCGGTGCAGCGTTCTCGGAGAGGTTCACGACACCGTGTCCTACTGCGCGCCATACCTGAAAGGCGCTGACCGCGGCACTTAGGGCGACAACGACAAATGTCGCGATTAGAAAAAATCCGAAGGGATGCTGACTAGCCACACGAAGGCCATTATTCAGATAACCCCGCGCTTCAGGACTCTGAACAAGGGCCTCAGTTGCGCTGACCAACCAAGGATCGCCATGCGCGTGGATTTCGTCGCTGATGAAAACCGCGATGTATGTCGCGATGGTGATTGCGACCATTGCGACCGCGCCTAGAAGTAATTTCCCGAATGACGTGAGTTGACGCCAAAACGGGAGAAACAGATCGCCGACTCTGGGCACGGTCGGATTATGCCAGATATTCGCTTGGGTCTCGAACCTAACATAATCCCCTTCTAACAGGGCGAAGCCCGCATCTTCTCTTAACATTGGGTGCAGGGGTCACCCCTGCCCAAGGAGGTGCGGAACCCACGGCGGGTTCCGCATTCAATCAAATGATTTCCCCTTCCCCGCGCGACCTCGCTACTCGTGCGCGGGCCGGTGTGCGGGCGCGCGTCTCTTAACACTGGCCAGCCGTGCCAACGGCCCTGCTCACTCCTGCCATCGCGTAGTCGCGAAAAGATGCGTTGCGCAGATTTTCACGTCTTTTCACTGCGGGTGCAGGGGCCGCGGCCCCTGCCGCCCACCGCGCAGGTGATTCTTCCTTCGTGCCGCCGCCAACGGCCCCTGCCCGGCGAGCCAATCCAGATAGGCATCGATCATCCGCCTGACTTGCCGCTTGCCGATCCGTTGATCGAAACCCAAAATTTGGACCAATGTGAGAGTGAAGCCGAAGCCGTTGAGAAACCATCCCGATGAGTAGGGGTCCACGTCCGCCCGCACCACACCTTCCAACTGCCCGCGATGGATCAGCGCGGCAAAGAACCGGACATAGGCCTTGTGATTCTCCTGCAATTGACGCGTGATATCCGGATCGTCGGACTCGGCCAGCGCCTGGAATTGGATCTTGAGCTCATCAGAATGGGTTCCCAGGTTTTCCAGGTAGACGCGACCTATCCGTCTCAACGCCGACAGGCTGTTCCCGCTATCGGCCGCAACCTCCTGATGCCAGATCTCGAGGATTCGTTCTCCTATCCGCTTGAGGATCCTGATGAAGAGCGCTTTCTTGCTGGGGAAGTACTTGTAGATGGTGGGCTCGGCGATTCCCGCCTCGAGAGCGATATCCGCGGTGCCCGCCACCCGATAGTTGGAGCGGGCGAAGACCTTGGTCGCGGCGCGGAGTATCTGAAGCTCACGCTCCCCGGCCGATAGCCGAGTCCGTGCGGCGCGGGTCGCGCGTGACCGACGGTCAAGCATTGAGCCTCGATGGTTCCCTGTGCCCTTGGCCGGCCAATCGGTTAGCCTTTCGGAAGCCCCAGCACGCGCTCGCCGATTATGTTGTGCTGAATTTCACTGGTGCCGCCGGCGATCGTGAATGCGCGCGACGCCAGCATCCGATATGACCATCGTCCCCGGTCGATCGCGTGGGGTGCGTCGGGTTCGAGCGGTCCGTAGGCTCCCAAAAGTTCCATCGCGTAACTGTTCATCCGCAGGTTGAGTTCGCTGTTCGCCAGCTTGATCACTGAACCCTCGGGTCCCGGCGGCAATCCCTTGAGCCTGCGGGTCAGCTGGCGCAGGCCAGTGTATAACAGTGCAGTTGCCTCGCATGCAAATTGCGCGATTCTCTCGCGCACGCCGCAGTCTTCCCATGCGCACTTGCCGTGGCGATGGACCGTGTTCGCCAGCTTCACCAGCTCTCTCACCGTATCAAGTCTCTCGCCCCCGTTGAAAAGACCTGAACGCTCGAACATCAGCGTGGTGACTGCTACCTGCCATCCCTGGTTCTTCTCGCCCACGAGGTTCTCCTTGGGCGCCTTGACGTCCTCGAAGAACACTTCATTGAAGTTCGCGTCGCCGGTTATCTGCACCAGCGGCCGGACGGTCACGCCCGGGCTGTGCATGTCGACCAGGATATAACTGATGCCCTTGTGCTTGGGGGCCTCGGGGTCGGTTCGCGCGAGCAGGATACACCAGTCGGCGCGATGCGCGTCGGAGGTCCAGGCCTTCTGGCCGTTGATGATGAAGTAATCGCCTTCCTCGACGGCGCGGGTCTGCAGCGAGGCGACATCCGAGCCGGCGTTGGGCTCGGAGTAGCCCTGGCACCAGATCTCGTCGGCCGAGAGGATCTTCGGCACGTGGCGCTTCTTCTGTTCGTCGGTACCCCAGTGCATCAGCGTCGGACCGACCAGCATGATGCCGAGGCCGTTGACGAGCATCGGCGAATTGACCTTGGCGAGTTCCTGGTTGTAGATAAGCTGCTGAGTGATCGTAGCGCCCCGGCCGCCGTATTCCTTGGGCCAGCCGATTCCGACCCATCCCGCGGCGTGCATCTTGCGATGCCATGCCAGGCGATGTTGCCACTGGTTCCCGCCCTCCTGGTCCTTGGGCGCATTTGCCTCGAGCCAGTTGCGGAACTCGCGTCGAAACGCCTCGTCTTCGGGGCTATAGTTGAAATCCATCGACGACCTCCCGGCGGGCTTCACCCTCGCGCTTTGTGCTCACGCCTTGTGCTCGCGCCTTGTGCTCGCCTTTCCTTTATTAGTGAGTACTCACTATACCGCAGGGGACGCTTTTGGTCAAACGCGTTGCCCCACCGGTTCAGGCAAGACGCCGACCTGCATGGAGATGCCGTCCACTTCTGAGGGAAAATGATCCACGCGTATCCATCGGAGGCGTCGATGGCCCGGAGAGGGATTGCCGTCATGGTTCGGCGATCGCCCGCGAATGAGATTGATTCTCGCTATAACTATCGATTTGCTCCCAGGCGCAACGTCGGGGATAAGATGCATAGCTCGACGTGTTTTTTTCTTGACAGGGTGCAACCAACCAGATAATTTTTTTCCCGCTTTATGTATTTTTAGAATTTTCAGCCTGACCGAGTTATCGTTGTAGCGACGACATCCCGGCCACGGAGGCCGGAAGATGTCGAAGCTAGCCGCAGCTATCCGTAACCATTTCGTCGTAGTCCCGCATATCGAAGCGAAGGCTCTTTTTCTTAGAAGCCCAAGGCAGATTCTCGCTCCAACTATCGATTTGCTCCCAGGCGCTGTGTCGGGGATAAGTGTTGCCGTCAATAGCCCGACGACCCGACCGCCGTGCGGTGGCAATTGGTGTTGCTGTACGGTGAGCGAAGGAGGGTAGCGCGCGATGCCGAACCAGAGCCCTATCGAGCGGCCGGGATTAGCAGGCAGAGCGTCTGAGGTACGAAAGCCGGGAGCACTGCTACCCATCCGCCTCACAGGTGCGTCAGCCGCTACCGGCCTGGCGATGCTGATTTGCGTGCTTCTGGCGCCGGCGGTTCAGCTGCGAGCGCAAACCGGCACGGGCGACAGCTCCAAGCCGGAAGATGAATACCATCTTGGTTATGACGCCGGTTACCAGGCGGGTTTGCGAGCGGCAAAGGAGAAGTTGGTCACTGAAGGCGGCGCGACAGGTACTTCTGGAAACCAGCCGGCTACAACACCGGAAGATTCATCTGCGCCTCCCGCCACGGACGCTGGGAGCTCGAATGCAGCGTCGCGAATCAAATCGCTGTGGGACGACATGGTCAATCACGGCGCAGACAACCAGGACACGGTTTTTCATCATTCTCAAACCAGCCCATTTTGGCTCTCGGCGCAGGCTAACTTTATCGCGCAACTGCACCCTCGTTTTCATGCGCAGTACAGTGGCCCCAACAGCCTTGATCACGCCGAGGAGCAATCTGTCTCGCGAGTCGTGACGGTGTACACCGGATTCCAGTTCGACGACAGCACCGAATTGGTGTTGGATGCGGAGTCGTCGGGGTGGAGCGGCCTCAGCCAGGGACTTGGGCTTGCGGGTTTCGTCGATCTCGACGTGGTGAGGAATCCGCAATTGAGCGCCGAACCTTACCTGGCGCGGATCTGGTTACACAAGGTCATCCGGTTGAGCGACGAGAACGTGGAGGGAGAGCGTACTCCCCTGTCATTGCTCACGACCCTTCCAGCTCGGCGGATCGACATTCATGTGGGCAAGGTGTCGCTGCCCGATTTTTTTGACCTCAACTCCGTCGGCAGCGACAGCCACCTACAGTTCATGAACTGGACCGTCGATAACAATGGCGCATGGGACTATGCGGCCGATACGCGTGGATACACCTATGCGATCGTGCTCGAGTACTATGATCACGATTTTGCCGCACGTTTTGCCGAGGCATTGGAGCCAACGGTCGCCAACGGCATCAACCTCGAGTGGAACCTGCAGAACGCTCATGCCGAAAACTACGAACTTGAATACGATCTGCACTTGATTCCGGGGAAGTTTGGAGCGATCCGGGTGCTTGGCTTCACCAACTACGCAAACATGGGCGACTACCATTTCGCGATCGACCAGTTCGAGAACCAGAAGAACAGAACACTCACGGTCCCGAATATAGAGGAACACCCCGGAACCCAGGCGCTTAAGTACGGCGTCGGACTCAACTTCGAGCAGCAGTTGAACGAACAGGTCAGGGTATTCATGCGAGCGGGCTGGAACGAAGGGCAGCATGAGTCGTGGGCTTATACCGAGGTCGATCAGACCGCGTTGTTCGGCTGGGATGTCCGCGGAGACTGGTGGCATCGCCCAAATGACAAGTGGGGAGTCGCGTTCGTCGTAAATGGCATATCGCGCCGTCATCGGCAATACCTAGCACTGGGCGGCCTTGGGTTCCTGCTAGGAGACGGAAATCTGTCGTACGGTCCGGAAGAGATTATGGAGACCTACTACAACTTCCCGATCACGCGCGGACTGTTTGGCGCGTTCGATGTGCAGTACATTAATAATCCAGGATATAACCGCGCGCGGGGGCCCGTCATAGTGCCGGGCTTACGGCTTCATATCGAATTGTGAAGCACCGGATAGGATAGTGTAACACTCGAACGGCTTGTGTGGAGATAGCGATGGCCTCTTTTCCCAGCTCGGTTCTGCCGAAAGACATCACCCCAGCCCCCAAGCGCGACAAGGGTTTGGCCGAGTTTTCGCCCAAGCTTTCCAGAACGGCCTCGCTTGCAGCGGACCAGGCGCTGGCTGAACTCCAGAGCGGTCCGGACGGACTATCGGAAGAGGAAGCTGAGCATCGGATCGAAGTGTTCGGTCCGAACGTTGTAGCTCGTGAGCGTAGGTTCACGCGGCTAACGCTGCTGTTAAGAGCTTGTTTAAATCCCTTGGTGATCCTGCTGGTAGTTCTGGCGGTGATCTCTTTCGCAACAGCCGAGACCGGGTCTGACCTGGTCGGTGGCGGCCTGATGGTTGTTATGGTGGTGCTAGGGGTTTCTCTGCGATTCATTCAGGAAGCGCGCGCGGACGCGGCCGCCGCAAAGCTCAAGGCGATGATTCGGGTCACCGCAACCGTGGTGCGGGAGGGCAGTGCGCGCGAGATTCCACTCGCCGAGCTGGTTCCCGGCGATGTTGTAAAGCTTTCCGCGGGCGACATGATTCCGGCTGACATCCGGGTCCTGTCGTGCAAGGACCTCTTCCTCATTCAAGCCAGCTTGACCGGCGAATCGTTTCCAGTTGAAAAGTTCGATCTTACAGAGCCATCCGACAAAAAGTCGCCGCTCGAACTCAAGAACGTGTGTTTCCTGGGCACCAGCGTCGAGAGCGGTACGGCTACCGCGGTAGTCATAGAGACCGGCCTGAAAACCTATCTCGGCACCATGGCCAGCGCGATCACGCAGGCGCCGCCGCCGACCAGCTTCGATCGGGGCATTTCAGGGTTTACCTGGTTGATGATCCGCTTCATGGCGGTGATGGTGCCGCTGGTCTTCCTGATCAACGGCTTCAGCAAGCATCGATGGGGCGAAGCATTTCTGTTCGCGCTTGCCGTCGCGGTCGGCCTCACCCCCGAAATGCTCCCGATGATCGTCAGCGTGTGCCTGTCCAGAGGCGCGATGCTGATGTCGCGCAAAAAGGTGATCGTCAAGAGGCTCAACTCGATCCAGAACCTGGGCGCGATGGATGTGCTGTGCACCGACAAGACCGGCACGCTCACAATGGACCACGTCATACTCGAGCAACATTGCGACGTTGTCCGGCAGGAAGACGAAGGTGTCCTGGAGCTGGCGTTCCTGAACAGCCATTTCCAGACTGGTTTGAAGAACGTTCTCGACCGCGCGGTCCTCCAGCACGGCGAGTTTCATGAGGATCTGCGGATTGCGGAGTATTCCAAAGTCGATGAGATCCCTTTCGACTTCAGCCGTAAGATGATGTCCGTGGTGGTGGCCACTCCAGCCGGAGGTCATCGTTTGATCTGCAAAGGAGCGCCGGAGTCGGTCTTCAGCCGCTGCACGCAGTTCGAGCTCGAGGGTGAGACCTACCCGATGGATCCAGTCATTCTGGAAGACCTCAAGGAAGAATACGACAAGCTATCGGCTGACGGCTTCCGCGTACTGGCTATCGCCTATCGCGATTGTGAGCCCAAGCCGGTCTATAGCAAAGAGGACGAGGAAAAGATGACCCTGAAAGGATACATCGCATTTCTCGATCCGCCCAAAGATACCGCGGCCCCTGCGATCGCGGCCCTGAAAACGCACGGCGTCACGATCAAAGTCCTAACCGGTGACAATGAGCTAGTATCACGGAAAATTTGCGGCGAAGTCGGACTCCATATTGACCACGTGCTGACGGGCGCAGCGATTGAGAACATGAGTGATGCTGAGTTAGCAACGGCGGCGGAAAGCACCATCTTGTTTGTTCGCCTCTCGCCCTTCGATAAGCGACGCATCATAAGAGCGCTGCAGAGCATCGGACGGGTGGTCGGGTTTGTGGGCGATGGCATCAACGATGCGCCCGCCCTGCGTGTCGCTGACGTGGGCATTTCGGTGGATACGGCGGTGGACATCGCCAAGGAGGCCGCCGACGCAATTTTGCTGGAGAAGAGCCTGCTGGTGCTCGAAGAAGGTGTAATAGAGGGGCGCAAGGTCTTTGCCAACATTCTCAAATATATCCGGATGGGCGCCAGCTCCAACTTTGGAAACATGTTCAGCGTGCTCGGCGCGAGCCTCTGGTTGCCCTATTTGCCGATGTCGCCGATCAAGATTCTGACCAACAACCTGCTCTACGATTTCTCACAAGTGCCGATCCCAACGGATGAGGTCGATCCCGAGCAAGTCGAGAAGCCCCGTCCGTGGTCGATGAGCGAGATCGCCAGATTCATCCTCTTCATAGGGCCATGCAGTTCGGTTTTCGACTATACGACCTATCTGATGATGTGGTTCATCTTTAAGTGCGGCGATTTGGGACTGGCGCCGCCACCGGAGTTGGCCGCCCGTTTCGCCCACGCGAGTCTTGCCAATCCGGACTCGACTTATGCGGCGGCTTTGTTCCAGACGGGATGGTTCGTTGAGTCACTGCTAACTCAAACCCTGATTATTCATGTCATCCGAACCAACAAGGTACCGTTCATCCAGAGCCGTGCCAGTTGGCAGCTGATCATGACTTCCGCGGCAATAATGTTGGTCGGGGTATGGCTGCCTTCTTCCCCGATAGGACCGTGGCTGGGCCTGGTGCCTCTTCCATTCCACTACTGGCCACTGCTGCTGCTGACGCTGTTGTTTTATGTCGTGTTAACTCAACTGGTGAAGGTATGGCTGGTTCGCAAGAGGTGGATTTGAACCGCCGGGTTGAAACGAAAATGGCCACTGCCTATATCGAGATCGCGCGCTAAGGCCATGCGGTCGCTTTCCAGCGCCATTCGGCTTTTGGTGGTGATATCGTTCATCCTGCTGGTCGGGATCTCCGCAGTTTTGGCGCGGTCGTGGTCGTATCACTATCATCCGGTCCCGGAGGCCACGCCGGTGGCCACTGCGACGACGGCTGCGCCCAGCGCTTCCGAGCCATCGACGGCGGAGCTCCTCAAGCGAGCTATCGTTTCGGATCTTGCCCTTTTCGCGCAGGACCGCAACCTGCAGCCCAGGACCGGGTATTCCGACCATATGAAGTACGTGACCAGCGAGCTATTACTTTTTGATCGTATGGATTCGCCGGAAGCTCTCAGTATGTTTGCCAGCTTGAGCGGCTATTACCTCGGCGCTCCCGCGGAAAAGCTTTATCAGTGCCTGGCGCTGCGAAAAGGCAAAGCCCTCGAGCCGCAGCTGGAACGCTATCTTCACGACGGGAACCCTGAATGTATAAACGAGCTCGGCCAAGACTTCAGCAAACCGAGCGGGTCACTAGATGGATATGCGCTTTGCTCCACCAGTCAACAGCAGGAGAAGCGCCTCACCGATTTGATCGCCAGGATTGATAATGGCGAGTCCTGTGCCGACAGCGAGCTGGCCCGAATCAGCGCCAGCGGACGCAAATGAGCAGAACCGGCAGGAACGGTTTCACCCGAAGCTTCTCGGCCAATTAACCGGTCGTCGCTCTCGACGCATACGTCGCCCCGAGATTGATGACTAACTGGCGGCAATGGCTGACCGAGTAGTTCCTGGGAAAGAGCTTCCACAATCGCGCCTTCTACCGAATCAGCTCCGACCCGAGCATTCGACAATCCCGACCAGGGCGGCCGCCAGAGGTTGTCCCGCTACCATCACAAGATGCTCGAGCTGCTGGGCGACGGCGACCGGCGGATCAGTTCGCGATGACCGTGAGAAGCCCCGTGAAGCGATCTTTGGTTCCTCATATAACCCAATTTAACTCGGTCACGGCACCTACGGATGTATCTCGCCCGGCAAGAGAGTAAAAGATTAAAAGGAGCTTGAATAATGAAATACACAGCTAATTCCGCAGTGGCTATTTGTGTTGGTATTGCGATGGTGTGGCTAGTCGGCTGTGCGCCTACTACTCATGTCACGGAAACCACGACGACCAGGGAATACGATACAACGAATCCGCCGGTGGTGGAGCCGGCGCCGGTCGCGAATTCAAGCACGACCACGACCACCCAGTATGACAACGGCACCGTGCAGCGGACGTATACGCAGCCGGCGCCCTACGCGCCTCCGAATCAGAGCACAACCACGGTAACGACTGATACGAATAACGGAACCGTACAGAAGCAGACCACCACGACGTATCCGTCCCCGTAAAGCACTCGTTGGGTACGTCGCAACCGCAGTTCGCTACGAGGATTTTGGTGGGTCGATCTAGAGAGAAGAGACCAAGGAGAATGTCATGTTGCTATTAATCATTATCTTGCTCCTGTTGTTCGGAGGCGGCGGTGGTTACTATGGTTATAATAACTATGGTCCCACTGGAGGTGTTGTACCGATCATACTCGTCGTGCTGGTGATCTGGTTGCTGGTCGGCCGCGGCGGGCTCTGACGGTTTGGTTAGAGCCGGGCAGGTATCAATTAAATTCGTCGGGTTTTGTTACCCACGTAACTAAGCCGCAGGGTGTCCGGTGGACCTATTTGCCTCGCAGGCGTAATTTAGAAGTTCGTATAGATTAGGGTCGTGATAGTCCGGAAAGTGCCCAAGGAGTACCCGGGTGACTTTAGTCAATATTGTTGTGATCCTGGTGGTAGTGGGTTTGGTGATGTGGCTAATCAACAGCTACATCCCGATGGCCGCGGCTATCAAGAGTTTACTCAACATTGTCGTGTTCGTGGTTGTGTTGATTTGGATTTTGCAAACGTTCGGGTTGATCGGAGCTATCCCCGGACTCAAGATGCCGGCGCTGAAGTGATCGGCGATCGCCCGCAAATGAAATTGGATGTAAATCGGCAAGCAACAAATCAGCCGCCCCATAAGCGGCCATTCTTCCAGCAGCCGAGCGGCGTTCGTCGCGAGGCGATGGGCGAAAAGGCGAGCATCCGGGAGACTCCCCCCTCCCGCGGTGCTCGCCAAATATTTTCGCGCCTGGAGTCTATCGAAACAAACAACGATGCATAGCAACCCGAGGAATCAGGGGTAACAAGAATGACGTTCGAAGAAACCGCAAATTCCACCGTCCGAACCGCAATGGATCAGGGCCGTGAAGCGGCAGACAAAGCCGCCCAGGCAGTCAAAGAGGGCTACGACGCGGCACAGCAATTCGTCAAGGACAAGGGATTTGACCTGGACCTGCGTGAGTTCGTGCGCCGTGAACCATGGCTTGCAATCGCAGCCGCGTTTGCGGTCGGCTACTTCGCCGCGCGGATCGTTCGGCGCATTTCCTGAGCGGGCGCGCGAGTGCCGTGAATAATTCAGCGGAGGCCATCTCGGCGGATGCGGATGAGAGGCTGCGTCGCCGGGAACGGGACGTCGGCGAATTCGTCAGGGAGGAACCGCTGACCGCGCTGGCCATAGCCGGCGCAGCAGGATTCATCCTCGGCGGAGGACTCAACAGCCGCATCGGGCTTGCGCTACTGGCTATCGTGGGACGGATCGCGCTGCGCGGGGCCGCCACCAATTTCATCGTCGGTCTGGTCACCGACAATCCCGACAACCAGAACCCGGATCGCGCAAAAGCTCGCGGCGAAAGCCATGGCAATAGAAAACATGACGACGGAAAAACAGATTTCCGCGATCCAGATTGAACGCAACGACGCGCGCCAGGACCTGCGCGACACCTTGACCGAGGTCAATGCGAAAGTTGGACGCGCGGAAGGCGGGATGCGTCCCGATCATGTCATCGAGAGCCATCCCGTAGGAGCCTCGCTGATGGCTGGGGCGTTGGGCTTTCTGTTCGGCTCGATCGTCAACAACCGCGGCGCGGGTCCGATCGTGATCGCAGCATTGCTCGGCTTCGCAATCTCAAAACACGCGTCAAACGACCAGGGTTAAAGCGTCGCGAACACGAGATGCACGGCTGATCCTATGACAGAGAAACAATCTCACGCCGCTGACGGCGCGCCGGAGACCTTGCACGATTGGCCGACGCTGGTGAGCAGGGCGGTGGACGATGTATCGCGCATCCTTCAGTCCGAGGCCCGTATGCTGCAGACCAGCATGGGCGCGGCGCTGGAGACGCAACTAGTTAATGCAATAGCTACTCTAACGGTGACCGCAGTGATGATTTGCGGCGCGGTATGCATTGTGTGCGCCGCGATACTGCTGCTTCATGAATGGCTACCGCTGTGGCAGGCGTTCGGAATCGCGGGTGGCGCCATCTTGCTAATCGGGATCGCGATTCACGCAATCATGAGGCCTCCAGCCGGGCTCAAATCCGCGGAGTCATAAACGAACGAAGCCAATAGTGATCGTCGGTGTGATTATCGCCGTGCTCGGAGTGTTGGGCCTCGCCCTCTATCAGAAATCATGACGGCTTCAACGACCAAGGCACCGGTTTCTTATCAAAAAAGGACTCGAGTCCCGAACGGGTTTCGTCGCTGATGTGGGGCGCTGCGGTGTACTCTGTCATAGTCATGGCTATCGCCTGGCCGGAAAATTTGCACATCAGTGACTTGGTAATGGCCTCCGCTTTTGGCGCATTCATCGCGATCGCATCTGCCCATGCAAGCGCCGAGTCCATTAGCTGGCCGGGGGGTACGACCTTATTGATCAGTCCGAGCGCCTTCGCCTGATCGGCGGTCACCAGTTCGCCGGTGAGCAGCAGATATCTCGCGACGCGTTCACCCACCAATCGCATCAGATGGAGGATTACCAGCCCCGCCTGAATCCCGTGCTTCATGTCGGTGTAGCCAATTCGTGCGTTATCGGCGGCGACTGCCAAATCGCAGGCACTCAAGAAGCCGGCGCCGTTGCCGACCGCGATTCCATTGACGGCGGCTATGGAAGGCTTGCCCAGGCGATATACGCGCTCGATCAACGCCTCGCCGCGAAGTGCACCCTCCCAGACCTTTCCGGAATCGTCGATGCGTAGCTGGTCGAGGATTGTGCGCAGCTCGCCGAGGTCCATCCCGGCTGAAAATGCGGAACCCGTACCCGTGAAGACAAGGGTGCGCACGCGCCGATCCTCTTCGGCGCGCGCAATCGCGGCCATGAGAGCGTCGATCATTGCGGAACTCAGGGCGTTGCGATGGTCCGGGTTGTTGAGCGTGATTATCGCGGCCGGGTATCGAGTTTCATACAAAACGATTTGGTCCGCCATGTTCTCCATCCTTTGTCGCCGACCTTTAGTAAAATCAGTCGATGAAAGACTAGCGTGTGGTACTTTCGATGTCACCGGCACAGACTGCCAGCCGTGCTTCGATCGCGCCGGAGCGGGCCTGTTTTCGCCTTCGGAAACTTTAGTTGACAAGATTCTCTCGGTTCATTGAGTCGGCTACGATGCGTCGAGCACCGCCGCACGGGAAATCGCCGTTCGGCTTAAGGCATAGCTGGAACATTCAGCGGGACCCGGCAGGCCTTGCGCAAGGATAACCATCGATGATCGATCAAAAGCCGCTGCGCGGTGTCCGCGTGCTGGACCTGACGCGCGTATTGGCCGGTCCGTTCTGCACGATGAATCTGGCGGACCTCGGCGCCGAGGTAATCAAAATTGAGATGCCGGGCTGCGGCGACGACTCGCGCAGCTTTGCGCCGATGATGCCGTCGGGCGACTCAGGCTACTTCTACAGCGTCAATCGCGGCAAGCGCAGCGTCACGCTCGACTTGCGGATCGAAGAGGGCGCCGCGATCTTTGTCGAGCTGGCGGCAAAATCGGATGTAGTGGTCGAGAATTTTTCTCCGGGCACGATGGATCGTTTCAAGCTCGGCTATGCGCAACTCAAAGCCGCCAATCCGAAGA
>Ga0187881_10002365_pt1 | contig 17839 bp, 16 predicted proteins | sample June2016WEW_19_1_2_FD_133017 | JGI IMG/M metagenome (GOLD analysis project Ga0187881, IMG submission 133017) | Peatland microbial communities from SPRUCE experiment site at the Marcell Experimental Forest, Minnesota, USA - June2016WEW_19_100 | ecosystem: Environmental > Terrestrial > Soil >...
GGCAGGTGGACATTAGGGGTTTTGTTCCAAGACAGGAACTCCTGAACATGATGCTGCGATCATCCATCTTTGTTATACCTTCCTATTACGAAGGTTTGCCGACTTCCGCGCTCGAAGCGATGGGTAACGTCAAGTTGTCGTCACCTAAGCAATTCTTAGCGATTTAAAGGGGTTGTAAAAAACCGTCACCTAGGTAATAGCTTGGCAAAAAACGCCGTAGTTAACTGTGTAACGTCAAATCCTCGTCACCTAGCGTTAGGGGACTGCGTCTGTCCAAAGTCGTCACTCGCCAGTTTTGAGTTACTTACTTAACTTCGAGAAAAATGTTCAAATTGCCATTAGATGCTGCAAGCTCCCCTAACCCTTGGTCACTTACTTCAATCAAGCGTTTTTCTCGCGCATCGATTCTCCTTACCGTAAAATTTCGGCTGAGTTCCTTTAAGAACATCGCGGGGTCCTGATGTAAGTTTCGGATTGCTTCAGGCCAGAACTCCATGAAAATCAACCGTGTCTGCTGCAATGTTTGTTTAGCTCCCTCAAGCACTAGGGCTTCGGCTCCCTCAACATCAACCTTCAATAAATCCACTCGATGAACACCTAATTTGCTCAGGCATGAGTCAAGAGTTAGCGTTTCAACGGTGATAGGGCTAGACTCGCCGACATTCTTTTCCGAGAATGAGCAAGCCCCGTAATTGCGTGTATCCAAGAATACTTCTCGTGTACCGTTGATATTGGATAGTGCTTCCCGAACAAGTATAATGTTCTTGAACTGATTTCGCTGAATACTCTTCAGAAATAACTGATAGTTTCTGGGCACAGGTTCGAATGCTATAACCTGCCCCGTCCCGTTAAGAATTTTGGCAGCGACTAAACTATAATAACCGAGATTGGCTCCCACATCCAATATCGTCATATGTGGTTTAATGGATTGACAGAACAGTTCAGTTTCATATGCTTCCCACCTACCCGAACTGATTAGGTTACGTGCAATGATAGTATCATTCGAATCAACATACATCTTAACGCCTTGGCAATCCAGAAGAATTGTGCCCCGTGGTATGAATCGGTCTACAGCACGATTGTGTAGGGATTCAAAGAAACGGAAATGACGTAGGAATCTAAATGGAATCAGCGACTTCTTGAATAACTTATAGAAGGCAAGTCGCAAAAAGCTCAAACTCCTACTAGCCATGTACGCGCTTGGTAAGTTAGGTTTATGCATAACGCCGATAACGCTTGTCGGCTGACTGTTGACTAGAAAAACGTTCTCAAAGACAGGGGCCACTCCACACCTACGCCTACTGTCAGAAGCATACCCTCACTCGTCTTTACCAGATATTGCGAAGCATCGTCAATCCTTATTCTCTCTTCTGGCGTAAGAAAACATACGTTCCTCGATGGAAGACACTTCTATACAAAGGCCTAAGGATATTCTTCAGCGCTGATTTCAGAAGTCTCCAATTGGTCGAGTACGCAATTTGGACGCTAAATGGAATCTCCACCATGTCAAATCCAGCTATGTCCGCCATTCTGGTAATTGCTCTCCAGGTGAAGCAGTTTATGTGTTCGAGAAAGGGCGATTAGTCCGAATATTATCTCCCTAGAGCAGACACTGTCCAATTTAAGGCAGGCTTTCACTTTGCCACTCATTGAAATATTGTGAAACCTCGGATGGAGGAGTCTATGAGGTAGATGAAGATTCAAGATGACTGAGCGATAATGTCTTAGGTTGAGCTCATAATAGCCTCTTCGTTGACAGGCTGGTCGGTGGGATCTCATGCTTGGTAGAGTGAGCTTGACTTTTGACGATGCGCTCGAAAGCGTCTATACTTTGGCTATGCCGGAAATGGAGAAACGAGGGATGACCGCAACCGTATTTGTTATTGCTGATTTGATCGGAAAGAGCTACGGCGGCATCTCCGTAATGAATGAACGCATGCTGAGATCACTTAGTGCGAAAGGATGGGAGATTGGATCACATACCCTCACCCATCCGAATTTGATGGGCTTGTCGGATTCTGAAGTGGTTACTGAATTGAGAAATAGTAAGAGTCGTTTACAGAGTATCACCTCGACCAAGGTGACCAGCTTTGCTTATCCGTTCGGCGCCTATGATCGACGAATAAAATCCCTGGTGGCAAGACAATATGGATCTGCACGTTCTGTCGCAGCCTATCCTCCGCTCAGGATTAACGATTTGCGTCCGCGCGATATGTATAACTTAAAGGCGATGAGCTCATATGAGCACGCCTTTACTCTCCCGCTGCACCTCATCGATAACTTTCACAGGAGAATTAGACACAGTCTACGCACCTCCAATTCTAGAGAGTTCGTAACCCATAGGAGGAAAGCACTGGATGCACGGCTGGTCGGCAGATGGATCAAAAATTTGAGCAACAGGCAATGGCTAATTCTGTGCTTTCATGACCTGTCCTCGGGAGAGCCATCGACACCCGACAGCATATCCAGAAAAGCGTTCTGTGAGATAATCGACGTCATTGACAAAAGAGCGGATGTTGCAAACGTGTGTGACGGAGGCTAAGGGTGCACCACAAAAGGGATCGGGCATGCCTCACCGAGGCCAGTTACCGTGGGCAAGAACAAGTCAATACTCAAGAGAGAGCTTCCCAGTTAGCTCGTGAAAAACCAATTCTTGAAAGGCCCATCAGAACACCCGCGAAAATGATCGGCGCCTGTGCTAGTCGATATGGAATGAGATCCACTTGTCCTCTCATAGGGGCACGGATCGTGTGAGAAAGAGCACTCAGGAATGGTGTTAGGAGTGTCCGAGTGTTTCTCGTGCCGTATTTCATTCCAAGTTGAGCTGAACCCACTCCGTTTCGGTAGCGCTGCTTCGCAAATGCGGAAAACTCTCTGCGATGTGTATGATATGCAATTGCAGTTGATACTCCTAGCCCATAACCGGCCAATATTAAACGCCGCGATAAATCAACGTCTTCCGCTGCTACCAATCGTCGATCGAAAGGAAAATTCAACAAAATATTTCGCTTGAAAAGGGCCGCGATCGTGTCAATTCGCTTTATGGGGCCCGGATGGTAGTAATTCAAGTAATCATCGTTCTCAGCCTTTTGCCAATAGCTAGCGTTCTCTGCGCTAAGAAGAACAGCGTGTACTCCGACCCAATTATTTGCTATTAAATCACGTACCATTGTCTGTAGGCATAGAACACCCAATTCTACATCGCTGTCAACAAACATAACGTAGTCGCCAGTTGCAGCGTCAACTCCAATTTGTCGCGCATGCCCAATAGGCCCTAAGGGATCAGGGATGATCCTCGCACCGTACTGGTCAAGAATATCGATTGTTCCGTCATTCGACATAGCGTCGACGGCTATTACTTCCTTCGGCTCTTCCCGAATAACTGAGTCTAGGCACTTCCTCACCGTTCGGGCAGAATTCTTGGTTAAGATAACAACAGATACTCTAGAATTTTCATTGGAGTTGCGGTGAGAAGATCGAGTTCCTGTGCTCGCAGCGATAGTCGACAGGCGTGGCACTAAGGCTAACCGCTGTCGAGAGGCCAATGTTCAATCGCTCGATCAAGTAGGTCTAGTATGTCTTTGTCGATGTCGATATCGAACTTTTTTGCGATCCACTTATCAGATTCGACAAGTTCCTTGAAATCTGTCTTTCTCAAAACCGATGGATGCCCTCCTCCCTTTTCCCAGCGGAAGTACCTCTTGTGCTCATTGACTACCTCCGACCTTAAGGGAGAATTCATAATAATCGTCTGGAAAAACATCTCTTCTGGAATTCTGGAACGCCTGAAAAAGCTAATGATCTCCGGATGTTCAGGCAAATAATCCAGAACATAGTCAACACATCTCTTAGTTAGGCAGAAATAGTGAGAGCCCCCATAGGGCTCGAGATTGTATGGTAAAGTCCTATTCAATCTGGGAATCCTGATCCTCCATTTCCAAAGTCTGAAGTGATTGTAGTTGATTCTGTCGAGACCCCCGTTTTCGTCTGTCCAGTGAACCTTTGAGGGTAACTTGAAGGACTCCATGTACGCAGCCTCACTTCTTCTAAGTTCCTCCCTTATTGTAGTCAACGGTTTGATTGGATAGCATTGACCGCTCAGATGAACAAAGTAGTGATATTCCGAGTGGCGCCAATAATTCATTCCGTCAAGAGTCGCCTCAACTAATCCGAATGTTCCCATGCGGGTCCTATACTTCGAAGCAACGGCAACATTTCCGCTGGCATATTCTTGAGATATATTCCTCCATCCACGCCATGGTACACTTTTATCCTTATGAATGTAGTAGTAGTCGGACGGGGAATAGATTCTTCGGATCAACCTAGCGACTTGTTCCGGGTTCTTGTGAGCGAGAATACAATAAGCAATTTTCAAGCGATTTTTCGCCAGTGCCTAGCCGACGTATGGATTCAGGCTCCTCATTAATTCTCATGCAATTGCCCCTGAATAAGAGTATGCATCTAGTCGACCGGGCAATAGATGGCCGCGACGGCAGAGAAGACTCTATTATCTTGAGCCAACTCATCAGAGTTCCCAAGGGAACGGCTTCCCTCTCGCCTCCATTGCGTTCATGTCAAACACGTCAGATAATGATCAAGATGCTGGGAAACTGAAAACCAATCGTATTTCCCGCGTATGAGAGTCCTTCCTACCAAACCACGTTTTCTTACCGCCTGAAGGTGTTCTGACACGTAAGTCATGGCCTCGGCGAATCTTAACGGCTCAGCCGAAGAGACGTAGATTGCACACTTGTTCTCTCCAACAACTGACCTGTTCGCTGGTATGTCCGTCAGTATAACTGACTTCTCCATGGCAAGACATTCAAGGAGATTTAGTGGGTTCTGGTGCACCCAATCAGGTGTATTAGGTAACGGAACCAAGCCGACGTCACTCATCGCGACATATTTCGGGACATCCATGTAGGTAACTGAATCATGAACGATCACTCTACCCTGAACGCCACATCGTTGAATCGTAGCTTTCATTTTCGCCAGAGCCGGGCCGCTGCCCAGCAAGAACAGAACAACATCGCTCGATTTGACATTCGCCATAGCCTCGATGCTCTCAATGATGCCACGATTGGGGCTGAAGGTTCCGTGGTAGAGAACCACGATTTTTCCGACCAAGCCCAGATCTTGTCTAAGTCGTTGAGCATCCTGCATATATCGAGTGGGATCGAAAAGTTCTGTCGACACTCCTTCCGTCCAAACCCCGAAGAGTTTGGGATCCAAATGAAACTTCCTGGATATTTCATTCCTCATGCTTTCAGTTATTATGGTCATACCGTCGAACGCGCGACAGCTTCCAAGTAAGACGAAAACGTCAAAGAGCAACGCCCGCAGGGCGGCGAGCCTCCCCTTAACCTCTACTGGATTACTTCTGATGTCCAAGATGACCTTCGTCTTCAAACAGCGCGAAAGAACCGGTTTCCATGGAACAAATGAGAACGCCCATGCGCCTTGGCCACAAATCACGAAGAAGCGCGGTCTTTTCATGAGTGAGTATACTGGAATGATGAAAAATAGGATCACACCTAAGAAGAAAGCGCTAACAAGTGGCACATCTCGCATAGGAATGGCGAAAATGGGGAAATCTACTTCCATTCCATGATAACTCTTAGTAGATCTTGTCGCAAATAAGGTCGTATGGTACCCTCGCAGTCCGAGATGCTTTAGAATTTCAATCTCTGTAGTCCTACAGAGGGTCGAATCCAAGTCATGCATCGTTATCAACGCAATACTCCCTTTTGTGTTCATCTGACGACAACTCATTATACATACACTGCAGTCACAGTTCTTTGACCTCTGATTGCAACGTAAAGCCCCCACTCTTCTTCGGGGATAAATGTTACCACACCAAGCGGTCTTCGTAAAGAAATAATGGAGGGATAATAGGGGTAATACCCGTAGGTAATGCCTTTCAACAACCTACACCTTCGTAAAATGGTGGCACGCCGAAGATGTCTGGTCTTAACATGGGACCCACCACAACACCCACGGAACTTCTTCAACGCTCTCGTGGCGGCGGTTAAACGATCGCTCTGGAATTAAGACCCAACGTCTCTTTTTACAATTTTCAGAGAACCCGAATTCGCAACTATCAGGGATATTACTGGCCTAACTGGAGCCGCTTGCGAATCGTTGCAGGCAACCTACATGAGACAGCCATTTAATGCTCAACTGGAGGCCAATTGTCAGATCGAATCGAGGGGAGTACCCTAACCTGTTTGAAGCCTTTTCATACGTGTAATATGCTCTCCTAGAGAATATTCCCAATTCATAGTTTGTCGGAGTTGCGCTCAAGAATGACCGTAGATTCTCAATCTCACTCCCTAAACCAATTTTGCTACCTGTTTTCAGAATAAAATCCCCATAATGTTTCCCAATGAAATCCGCAGCTGGCTTGATTACACTTTTAAATGTGGACTTAGCCGTCGACCGCCTTTTGCTTATCTCCTTAAAGTCTGGAATCTTCAGCGCTGCTCCGAATTGCTTAAAGTAATCATTCCAAGTGACCTTCTCGGGTCCGTTGATGTTGAATGCTTCGCCGATGGCATCAGGGCGCCTGATTGAAAGAAATATCGAGCGAACAAGGTCATCCACATACACAAGGTTGCACAGACCGTCCGCTGAATCCTTCATGTAACCTACTCCGCCTGCGAATAGACGCTCAGCGATTCTCACGGTGTATTGGTCACTGAATGGTCCGTAGATTATTGACGGTCTCAATATCACTACTGGAAGGCCCTTCGAGTTGTACTCCCAGCAGAGTTTCTCAGCTTCGATCTTTGCATCTGCGTATTCATTATTCATTGATTTACATGGCGATGTTTCGCTAATTTCTCCGCTCACTTTCCCATAGACCTCAGCAGTGCTGATGTGTACGAACCGTTTTACTTTGTGGCGTTGAGCTGCGTCAAGCGCGTTCGCTGTCCCTCTGGTTATTACGTCGCGACTTCCGGCTGCGCAATGGATCACCGTGTCCATCCCTTCGATACTTCTGTCGAGCTGTTCTTGGTCGAGAACATCACAGAGTTGCATGTCAACTGCGAAACGGGCAATTCGAGCGGCACTATTCCATCTTCTCAGGCCCGCTCTTACTCTCGCAAATCCGCTCAGGTGAGCCATTTCGACTACTCGCCCGCCGACGAAGCCGCCAGCTCCCGTCACAAGCATCGTAGGGACGCCCACCTTAGATTCAGTCAACATTGTCGCACCAGGGCATCTCGAATCTTTCAGCCGCAGCATACGATTCTTCAATCAGCTGTATGGAGTCCACGACTTCGCTTGCGGGCACGAGTGGATCAGCATTTCCGCGAATGACATCAAGGAAGTTGTCAACGACTTTCTCTCGTAACACTCGATCAGGATCTGAGGCGCCATCCACGTACAGTTCACGAGGCTTCGCTGAGCCGAATCTAACTGTCAGATGCCCCCAATCCTCAGTGCCACCAGAGATACACGCACGTTCGCAATCTATCTCGTATCGGTTCAAAAGGGGCGTAAGCCAACTCAGCATCGCTTCACCAACGAAGGAGCCATGTCGAAACTTAAGGGAAACTTGTGCTTCGGGTCCACCATACGAGTCGGTTTGACATGAGATTAGATCGGGCCTGCATCCCACCCACCAACATATGGCGTCTAATGCATGCGCGCCTTGGTCCAATAAAACGCCCTTCCTGGATTGATTACCAAAGTAGAACCCACTCACGGTCGGCCAGCTGAAATGATGTCCGTGAAGATATGTAATTGAGCGAACCTCTCCAACGCTTCCATCTAAGATAAGCTCCTTCACTTTCCTGAAGGATGGGTAGAGTCTGTAGACATTGTTTACCGAGAGCGTAACCCCGAAACGTTCGGCTTGCATAATCATATCTTTGGCGTCAGAGGCTGTTATAGCTAGAGGCTTCTCACACAGGACGTGCGCACCCTCGCGCAGAAAGTCTATTGCAATGCGCGAGTGAGAAGAGTGTGGCGTTGCGACGATAACACCGTCCACTTCACCCAAGATTTCGTGGTAGTCCTGAAAGCCCTTCTTGACGCCAAAATTAGTCTTGATGATACTGAGGCGTTGCTCATTGTTGTCGACCAGAACTAGCTGGTCCAGAATATCACGATGTCTTCTGAAAGCGGGGAGATAAAACTCCTCGCATATTGCACCGCAACCCACAATTGCAAGCTTTGGAGTACCATGGCTTTCCGTTTTTTCACTCCCTCGCGCTCAAATGCCATTCAATCAAACGTCTAATGAACTTTAGGTCTCAGAAATCTTGCACATTGCGAATAGTAGGGCTCACTCCAGTGGTAGTCTCGCTGGTAATCTCAAAAGTTGGTCTCTCTGTAGCGGCTCTCTTTTTACGCATATGCGCTTGTAAAGTTGAAAGAAGAGAAAGTTGTACGCCATATTTGCATCCATAAGGAGGCGAGGGGCCAATTTCCAGACGCTTCTTCAACGTGACTCCAATATGCCTAAGATTCCATGCATAAGCCTTCAAGAGCGATATCTTAAATTGGGAATTGGGATAGATGGCAAACCAAACAAAGTCGATAAGGAATGCTGAAAAGAGCCGTCTAAGACGAAAATGAATGAGGTTAGTGCGAATCCGATTTCTGTTTGCCAAAAACCCAATGAAAGCGCGCGTGAGCGCGTCTCGCGAAAGCCCACTAAGAGTTGCCGAGCTTCTATGCCAAAGAACAGCGTCATAAACGTAAACGACTTTGTAGCCTGCTTTGCGTATGCGAAAGCACAAATCTACATCCTCTGAATATATGAAGAGAACAGGATCGAATAAACCAACTTGCTCTATTGTCCTTCGCCGAATTATCATAGCGCCGCCGATGAAACCGAGATTATCCATGTTTGCATCATACTGCCCTCTGTCAACTTCACCTTCTCCGATGGATTTCACTCTTCCACATAGATACAAATCAGCACCTATTCCGTCAAGCAACGTAGTAGTCCCGTATGCTAGCCGCTTACATCCTGCAAGACCTATGCCCTGATCCGATTTCATGAGCTTCACAACGGGTTTGAGCCAGTTGCGGTCCACTACCATATCGTTGCTAAGCAAAGCTAGATATTCCCCGCTGGAGGCTCTGATGCCTTCGTTAAAGCCTTCAGAGAATCCAAGATTACGATCGATCTTGACAACAGCGATCTTATCCCTGTAGTTATGTTCAACAAAAAGGAGGCTGTTGTCACTTGATCCATTATCGACAAATATTATTTCCAAATTTGGGTATTCGCATTCAATAACAGAATCCAGACATTCCCGGAGGGCAGCTTCCCCCATATATGCAAGGCCATTATGGTTAAGGATAATTACTGAGACTGGTGGAAATCGTTTGAGATCCGTTCGTGAGGCTTTGGAAATCATATTTTATCCTCATTTGGCTTCTCCTAACTTGCGAACGCCGTGAGGCAAATACCCTTGCCGATGTACCAGAAACGGCATAAAAGAACTTGTAGAGGGCTACGCGGGGTCAAGCATCTACAATAAAAGGTTCCGACGTAGACTCCTACTCGGCTATGGTCATTGGGAACTAGATAGACGACGTGAAACCTTTCCCAACCAAATTGAAACTCACCCTCCGCTGGACTCGCACCAACTCAACACCAATCGCGGCAACTAATCTCGAAAAGAGTTTTCTGGCTTGAGATTTGCGAATCGAGTCGATGAGTCTTGCTTCACGGATTAAGTCTTTGATGGCTGCTAATTAGGCCTATTAGCCAAGATCCTGCCACAATATCGAGCAATCACTGTCAGTAGTAGATGGATGCGCCATCTGAGTAAATTCTGTTCAAAGTGGTCGTGTTCACTGCCGAGACGACAGCAAACTGATAATCGTACGCTATTGCTTGGCCTGATACGGTGTTATATTCGCTCAGGTAGACATAAGACCTATGCATGCATGCATATTGCAGCGCCCCGACAGCATATTCACCAGAATATGGTCTCTCTCCATAGGCCACCAACACATGCAGCCCAGAGTCCACATCCGCGCATAATGGCTGAGTGATTGGCGTGGTCAGATGAAGCCATCGAGCTGCCGCAATATCAGTAGATAGCGTGAATTCTTGGTAGTAAGTTTGCAGTAAATTGGTGTCGTGCGATTGGACCATGCGTTGAGAGTCGAGGATACCCGATGTTGGTGTGTCCATGCTTACGGCCCAGACCCAGCCACTAGCAAATAAGAAGTAGCATATCAGAATCACAGCTGCTATGGACATGGAGCCCCCCGAAACCCGTATTTTGCTGCGCATTGTTCGGCTTAGGGAAATCAGCGAAGATCCAACAGAGCAAACGGCATTGACGCCATAGCAGAAACACGGAGCGATGAATAACAAGGCCACGTGGTAGAATCTTGACAAATTCAATGAGAATGCAAGGAACGGTAACGAGACGGCGCTGACTAGCATGATCATCGCTCCAGCAATCAGTGGAAGCATTTTATACTCTATGGTAGATTTTCCGTGTTTTCGTATGAGAGCTACGAATCCTAGTAGGAGGAAGATTTGAACTGCATATTGAAACAGTCTATTGGCATCATGTAAGTAACCTGACTGGCCACTGAAAGTCACCGCTTCGTTAACAATGCTTGGTCTTGAGTTCGCAGAGAACAGGTTAGTGCTTAACGAGCCAGATACCTGAGTTAGCGTATTAACAAGCGCTGTCAGTCCAGAACCACTAGCAGTGTAGGAATACCACGACAGCGTGAGCACGAGAGCGATTAGCAGCGTGGCGACACTAGTACCAGACAATGCGGAGCGCCTAGAAAATTTCGAGGCGACGAACGAAACTAGAAGCAGCCCTAGAAAAATGTATGCTATTGAATAATGTGCCGCAATTAAGCCGAGCGTGAGTAGTATAGTTACTACTTTACCGGAAACGCTCCTGCCGATTTCAGGTGTCACTAGCGCCAAGACTAACCCCAACAGAACCAATTCAGCAACCTCTTGCCGAGTAACCGAGAGGATTTCTCCAAAGAAGCCGGGATAGGCCATGAATAAGAAGACACCCAAGAATGCATAGCTTGGTGTGAGGAATTTTCGATATATTCTGTAGAGAATGACTGGAACGATCGAGTACATCATAGGAAATACAACCTCAAATATTTTCAACCCTTCTATCCTGATGAACATGGACAAGATTGTCGGAAGAACGGTTATGCTGAGCACGGCGGAGAAGATATCACTCCCAGTCGGGCTCCATCGTCCTGTCTGTGCAACTCGCAGGAATTGGAAGTATTCCTCAAACACATCGTAGCCGTGTAAATTTACTGAAACGAACACGTAAGATAATATCAGGCAGAGACTCACCGACAGAATAATGAGCTGGAACACAAAGTCGCTCGTGTCCTTTGTTCCCATAATGTTAACAACAAACGCAGATACCCCTAAGAGTAAATAGATCACCAACAGCGCGCTCCGTGATCCAGCATAAGATGAGAGAGCCGCGACTAACGGCGCGGCCCCGAGAAGCAATACTACTAGGGCAGCTCGTATATTCAAAGCTAACAGCGAAGAATCGTTTGAACCCACGTAGCTTCTCAGCTCTACCCACTTCAGTAGATACTTCTTGGCCTATCGTCTAAGTGCTCACAACTTGGCTGATAAGTACGACCGTAATGTATTATGTCTTTTCGAGGGAAAAAAAAGTTCATTTACACCCACCACTCGAGACAGGGGGTGCTTTACGTCAGAGATTCAAGAAAGGCGATCGCTCAATCATTTCACTGATATACGTGTATGTGATACTCATCAGGGAAAACCAATTGGATAATGAAGCACTTCAAGCGCAGATCATGAACGCGGTTGCAGCCAAACGGAATCTAAGAGTCAATGACCTGTTTCTAGTTGCGAAGAAAGAACTCAACGAGATCTCTGAAGAGGAGTTTGTGCAGAACGTAGTGCAGCTAGCCTCTGAGGGCAAGATCGTATTGGAAGACGTTGACGCCACTGAACATTCATTCTCAAAATTCTTGCGTAGGTGGGAACTTAATCTTTGGTTCTATTCTGTCCTAACCCTTACTTTGGCAGCCGTGAGTTCCATATACTTGATCCCGAGCAAATATCCATACCTAATAATTGGGTGGGTCGTTGGATCTATGTTCATTTTTTTCGCCCCAGGATATGTCACGATGAATTTGCTTCGCATTAGGGCTCTCGCTATATCGGAACTTGCCTTGGTTAGTGTAGCATTGAGTCTAGTGATTGTAATGTTTGTGGGTGCCCTGCTGAGCTTTTCGCCTTGGGGGATCACGTTATTCTCTTCAACCCTAAGTCTATCAGGATACACCTTAGTCCTGGCTTTTGCTGCGAGCTGGCGGAAGTATCGATACTCGCTACTGTCAATGTCACGGACAACTCATCAAACACTATAAACTTCTATCTGCAGCAACCCGTCCCTGAATTCCTGCCAATCGTAGAACCTTTGTTTCCATGCGACAGATGAATTCAATTACTTGCGTCCGCTTGGCGCAAGATTGAACCAAAGTTGTAGCCAAGCAATTCTCTGCTGACCACCGTTCCACCAACCAATTTGAAAGTCTGATAGCTCAACGTTCCACGTCCAGAGTTCGAAAATCAATCTGAAACTACATGAACTGGTCAAACACGATGGAGGGTTCTGGATTGAATACGTCATGTTGTCGATCATTAGTGTAAGAGTGCCTATCTGCCCGCCTGATTGTGTAGTGTAGTTTGTTACCTGCCACTCGAATGGAATGTCCCAGGTCTCATTGTCCTGCACGAAGGACTTGAATTCAGTTATTAGAGGTGCTGGCGAGGGTGTCGCCAACGTGTCATTGGGTGTCTCTATGCTTTGATTACCCAACTTCACGCGCACAGCGACAAGCTGAACCAATCCCATATCATTCACAACCCCAAGATGCCAACTGATGCTTTCACCGACTCTGAAAGATGATGAACCATTGGGGTAGTAATTGTTTGCAGCTCCTCCAAACCCCAGCACGTATAGTTGAAGGTACTTCTCGCTCGGAGGCGTAATTGTTGTCGCGAAGGCCCCTATTTCGAAGAGGAGAAGCAGCGCGAGAAAGACGGGTAGCAGCTGACGAACTGCTTTCAGCCTGGGTTTCAAATTATTCTCATCTCTCGGGCAACGTGATTCTCATTCCCATGATCCTCTTGATCCTATACTTACGCCATAACAACATGCCGTAATAATACACGATAGTCCCAAGCACAGCAGCGGCAAGTCCCGAAGAGTATGCAACCAAATGATCCAATGATGTCCTCTCCGACGCGTTGGCCGCAATCCGAATTGCCTCGCCGTCAATTGAGGTAAGCGTGCGGTTAATCTGTTCAAGGACCTGTGCCCTCCTGTCAGTGTTTTGGGGAGGTAAACTGTCCAATTCATTCTGCAATTGCATTACAGTGTTAAGTTGCGTTACCAAGCCACGCATTTCGTCAGGCGTAGCTCCGGATGAATCTGTCTTCTGCACGTCTTGGACGACTCTGTTAAACTGCGATCCTGAGCCAACGAGTTGGGAGGTTACAAGCTGGGGTTGAGCGATCAGAGCCAAGACAAAACTCATGCAAGAGAGGAACAGAAGGGCGAGAGTGATCTTTCGCATTTGGACTCAGCATTAAAGGGATCTGTTAGCAGATTAAACTAACGGCTGCTTGAAACGGCTTCACTTTGGGCACAAAATCATAGAGAGGGGCCATGACATGTGATGATCTTTGCGCATTTCGCATTAGCAAGAACATACCTCCACGGCAAAGCCAAGTGCGATTGCAGAATGTTAGGCGATATTGAAGGCGATGGGTACGGTCAACATCGACTTCGACTTATGCTGGGACCACGTTTCAGCAGAACTGAGTGAAGCAAATCAAGACGAAAAGAAAGGAATGGATAAACCAGCAAACTGGCATTCGTTCGGTGAATCCGATACAATGTGCGTATGCCCCTAAATTTTTCTTATTCTGTATAGCCTTTGAAGTTTCTGGGCTTCACAATCTCCGCGTTTCTTTTTCACAAATAGATCCACTGCTCCTTTGACGCCCCTGTACATTGAATTCCAGTACTCATCGACCAAGATTATGCCCCCTATTGTAAGCCGAGGCCATACCGATTCTAAGCTGTATTTCACGCTTTCACTGAGGTCGCAATCGACAATAGCGAGAGAGAACTTACCCTCGATTGAATCGAAAGTTTGTTGAAATATCCCTTGTATCGGGACGACGTATCGCTCAAGTTTTAAAGCCTTAATCTTTGCTTGCACGTAAGCGAATGAATTAAAGGTGAAGTCCTCTTCTTTGGCATCAGTCAGGCCCCTGAACCGCTCCCTTGCAAGTTCTCGTTTATCAAAACCTGATCCAAACGTATCCAGGGCGTAAATCTTCTTTAGAATCTTGTTTTGCTTCAGGAGGTTCCCCATAAGAGCTGAGGTTCCGCACCTTGCACTTCCAAACTCCACAATATTGCCTTCTATTGGTTGGGTTAGTGACAATGCATCGAGTATCTCTTGCTTTGCGCTTATCAAGTAGCTTTCATACCCAATGAATCTCGTTTTGTACAATCGTGGAAAACTGAGGAGAAAGGAGTTGATCCAGCTCTGGGGAAATCTCTTTGCTAGTGAGACTTGCCAATGCCTCAAATTCATGTCAGGCATAATTTTGCTACCCAGTAATTAGCCTGTAACCTACCCGCTCTTCTTTCTCTTCCTAGAATTAACCACCAAGCGCCGACGGCGACGCCTATCTTTCTTGTGTCGCTTTCGTGGATTGGAATGTACGTTCCTTTGGCTACAGTTTTTCTCTTCTTCGGCAAATCAAGTCTGAATATTCTGGTTCTGGCGCTCCGATTTAACAATTTCAGGTTTGTCACATGATTACTAGAGAGGCTAACACACCTGCTCCTCTAAGATCGGTTGATTCAAGGTCAATCCTTAATTGTGGTGCGGTCATCAATGGGTTCCAAGATCAGACGTTCCTCCAACAATCTGCCCAAATGCAAATCGCCCCATTGGGACAAACCACGCAAGAAGGCTTAGGATTCTTGGAGCTTGAACCGTCTGGTTTGCATGGTTCAAGGGCGAAAGGTACTACTGCCAGAAGAATGAAATTCGATATTCTATAAATTAACAACCTATATCTACCAGATTCCTGGAATCCCACAATCATATACCAAATGGTTTACGTGATTTCTTGCTTGTTCGGGGGCAGGAGGGCATCTGGAGCTCGTTGAGGAGAACGAGTCCCAAAATGCATGTCCTATGCCATACCACTTTCGTGTTTCTCCAGAAATTTCATGGGTCAGTCCCCCAACGTTTTATCTCTCTAACTCATACTTGCAATCCTGATAATTGAGGCGGTACAGTGCACGTACCAAAAACGAGCATGATTTGCGCGCCAGTGTAAAGGCCTTGAGCACATGTCGGTTCACTATAATGCTGATTCAGCGGTTGAAATATCACGTGGGGCTTCTTATCTAGCTATTCAAACTGTAGTCACCACTATTGTCCAAGTTATATCCTTCGCGATCCTTGCTCGCATCGTAACTCCCAGTGACGTTGGAATTCTTGCCGTCCTCAATCTCATAATCGCGCTGTGCCAAACGATTAATGGGAGTGCGTTACAGCAGGCCTCAATGAAGTACGTTGGAGAATTCTCTGGCGCGCAGAAAGAACTCGCATCTAGTGTATTCTATCAAACCTTTCGCGTAAGCCTGATCCTCTCACTGCCTTTAGCGGCCTTCATTTTCTTTGGGGCGACTTTCCTGTCTTCAAGCCTCCTAGGCACAGCTGCGCAGGCTGGGCTATTCCAGGTTCTGGCGGTTGATATGTTGGTTAATGCGGGAGTGCTGCCAGTGGCGATTGGCACTACACTTGGCATGAAGAGGTTCAAGGTTGCTGTCATAATTGGGCTTCTGGGTGCGGTAATGCGTCAGTGCTTGATCATTCTGCTGATTGTTGTAATGAAGAATTTTGTTGGACTGGTTTTTGCATGGGTTTTCTCTGACTCCGCCATGCTTGTGGCGTACGGCATTTACAATATTCGTGAGCTTGGTCCACCGAAACATCCTTTTTCCCTCAGGAAGCTGGTGAACTTCTCATGGCCTCTGACCGTTGGGAACATCATCAGTTTCGTGTACGGGTCCTTCGACCGTGCGGTGTTGATAGCGTATGTTTCACTTGCCTCCCTCGGCGTCTACAACGCCGCGTCAACAGCGTTCTCGGCTCTTAACGGCATATCCGTTTCAGTGAACAATGCTCTTCTTCCCGCCTACTCTGCTCTCAGTGGCCGCAGCGGACTTGAGAGCTGCAGAAGAGCCACTTGGTTAGCATCACGATACGCAAGTTTAGTGATGGTTCCATTAGCCCTCGGGTTACTCGCGACCGCTAAGGCTGCACTCACGCTTTTCGTCGGTCAAGCCTACGTGAGTGGCACTGGGCCGCTTATGATAATGTCCGGCGTCTTCGGCCTAACGATTTTCGGCATAGCGTTGGGTCCCATGTTGGTGGCTTTGTCTCGGACGCGTTCATCATTATTGATCACTGTTGCGTCTGTGCTGGTCGCGCTCGGCTCGGCTTATGTTTTCCTGCCAATATTCGGGATCATAGGAGCGGCAATTGCTCGCGGTGTTGCAACGGTGGCCTCTCTAGCTTTGACGATCGTTATCTTGCGGCGAGACAATGCGATGCTCCTTGACATAGAGACAATTTGGAAGAGTGTAGTGGCGGGAGCCGTGATGGCTGCAGTTCTCGTATTTGTACAGATGCTCATCTACAGTAGGCTTCTGCTACCCGTTTACATGGTGCTCGGCGCATTTGTCTACTTGATTGTCCTGCGTATGCTGAAGGCTGTGCGGAGGCATGATGTGGAGCTTATTGAAAGATACTTGGGGCCACGATTGGGTTTTGCGTCAAGATTGCTGGACACGATTCTAGTCGGTAGAGGATCCCAAAACTGAATGAATCGCCTACAAAGGATAGCATTCTCAGCGCTCGCAGCTTCGCTCTCTCTACTACGGCGCAGACGCAACCAAGCTTAAGAATCGAACGGGCGCGAAAAGCGCCCCCCCAAATCCTCTGTTCTTCCCTATTCTTTAGGTATAAGAAGCGAAAGAAGCGCCTTTTTGTTATTGGCCATCACGGACGACTCCACACTCTCTACTTCGCACGCAATTTCTCTCTTTGACGAAAAGTCTCATGGTCAGACGATTCGAAAAAGCCACAATCTTTTGCGAAATGTCTACTGAAACCCCGAACTAGAACAAACGCCATTGATTTCTAGCCTCAAACAACAATCCATCTTTTAACCCGCGCCGCCTAATCACGTGCGAGTCGCACATGTACGAAACCACCTCTCAGGTAAGTCGGACAAGCACACCTACAAGAATCATGGGAGGGGCGACTGCATCTTCAGTTTTGAAGGGCGATGTGACCGTTGTATTGCCCGTTCTTAACGAGGAAGAGGGCGTTTCGGCCGTTATCGATGAGCTCCTTGAGAACGGCTACAGGAACATCTTGGTTGTGGATGGTTATTCAACTGACCTGACTGTCCAAGCCGCTCGGGATAAGGGTGTGACCGTTGTTGAGCAACATGGAAGGGGGAAGACGGGCGCAATTAAGACGGCGATCGAGAATGTGTCGACGCCCTACATGGTTATTATGGATGGAGATTTCACATACAGCGCTGCCGACATAGAAAGACTTCTCATTCACGCGAAGAAATACGATCAAATCATCGGCAGGAGAAGTCAGGAGAACATCACGCGTATCCACCGCTTCGGAAATCGCCTGATTTCCGGGTTGTTCAACACACTATTTGGAACAAAAATTTCTGATGTTTGCTCCGGTATGTACTTACTGA
>Ga0187881_10002371_pt1 | contig 17824 bp, 18 predicted proteins | sample June2016WEW_19_1_2_FD_133017 | JGI IMG/M metagenome (GOLD analysis project Ga0187881, IMG submission 133017) | Peatland microbial communities from SPRUCE experiment site at the Marcell Experimental Forest, Minnesota, USA - June2016WEW_19_100 | ecosystem: Environmental > Terrestrial > Soil >...
CCTGGGAGCGGCTCAAAATCGGCGGGGGCACTCCGCCCATCCTGGCCCGGCACGGCTGGCTGATCGTTTACCATGGCGTGAGCGAAATCGTGGAGCCGGGCAATGCCGGGCACCAGTTGTGCTATTCGGCCGGGGTGATGGTGCTCTCGAAGGAGCATCCGCGCGTGATCCGCTATCGTTCGGCGGAGCCGGTGTTGACGCCGACGCTGCCGCAAGAACGCGACGGCACCGTTGCCAACGTCGTGTTCCCCACCGGCATCGACCGGCGCGACGATCTGGGAGCGCCGGACCGCTTCGACGTCTACTATGGGATGGCCGACAGCCGGGTTGGCGTGGCACGCCTGGACGTGCCGGATTGCGGCACCACCGCCGCCCGGCTGGGATTCCAGATAGGCCGTAATATCCCCGATCCTGTAGCGAATCGTCGTTCCGTTGATTCGCCGGAACGGGCAGCCGATGTTCAGTCGCCGTTCGTTCTGTAGCACCCTCACGCTGCAGCCGCGGATGGCGGCGTATACGTGCTCATCGACCCATGCCCATGGAACCGGAGGCACCTGCGTCAGATCGACAGGCCGAGGAACGCTGCTCATATCGCGACCGCCATGCCAGTCTCGCGCTGGCAGAGATAGAGCTTTTCGCGCGTGCGAGTCACACCGACATAAAACTGCCGGATGACCGAGTCGCGCGCCGCGCCGCTACGCGCGTCCTGCGCGGCGCCAGCCGGCGACAGGTCCGGGAAGAGATACACCACATCGGCCTGGCCGCCCTTGACGGAGTGGATCGTGCCCACCATCACTTGCGGCACCTGGAGCAGCGACAGCGGCCCCCGCTTTGCCGCGATCTCGGCGGGGAACTGTACCCGGGTGCTCACGTCGGCGGTCACGCGCGAGCGCCACCAGCCCAGCAGCTCGCGGTAGCCGCTATCCCAGGCGCCCATCAGGGAATCGAGAGCGTCTGGTTCGAAGATGTCGTTCAGCCGTTCGATGGTCGCCGGCTGCGCGATGTCGTAGCTCTTGAGCCTGGCCTTCATGCCGAGGCGCAGGACGCCTTTGGCCTGGAGCCATTCCGCCCACAGCGCGACGTCGCCCATGGACCACGGGCGGTGACCTTCTCCGAAGTCCGGATGGCCGACGAGCAGCGACACGATGCGGTTGGCCGTCGAACCGGGATTGGCAGTGCGTAGTGGGTTCCAGAAGCCGTTGGACCTCCGGTACGGATTATGGAACGGGACACCCTGCTTTCGGAGTACTTGGATCAAGGGCCGGAGCATGTAGGAGCAGGACGCCAGGAACATCACGGTCTTGCCCTGCTCGACCTGCTTCATCGCGTCGGGAACGATGGCGATCTCCGTGCGCTTGTAGCCATCGCGCGAGAACCGGTCGAGCGCGCCGTCTTCCGGCCTGGGCAGGTATTCCTTCGGCTGGCGCCTGGTGACGCGCCGGATCATCTCTTCCGCGAATCGGTGCACCGCGCGCGGCACCCGGTACGACTGCTTGAGGACGATCTTGTGATCGTCGGGGATATCGGGATCGAGGAACGCCTCGGGCGTCGCGCCCGTAAAGGAATAGACGGTCTGGTCGTCGTCGCCGGCCACGATGAAGTAATTGGCGCGCTCGCCCCACTTGCGGACCAGGGACAACTGCATCCGGTTCAGGTCCCGCGCTTCGTCCGCGAAGATGACGGATGGAGCATGGGGCGCCAGTGCAACGTCGCGGAGGCACGTCTCAATCAGGTCGGTGAAGTCGAGCAGCCCGTTTTCCCGCTTATACTGCCCCCACTTTTTGTCGAAGCCGATCAGCGTCTCCGGCCAGGATTGGCGGGGCAGGATGAGCCCGCGGTACCGGCTTAGCCGTTGGAGCAGCTCGTCGCCGCCCTTCTCCATATCGGAATCTTCTCCGGCCGCCTTCTCGCCATCGAGCCGGCCCTGTTTCCTGGCGGGCGTGATGGCAATCTCAGGGTTGTCCCGGTTCTAGTCGTCCACGTTTGCTTCGGCGAGCTCCGGGCCGCCCAACGCGTGCCAGCAGTGGGAGTGCAGCGTGCCCACCCGGTCGCGCGAGATCGGTAGATCGCGGCCGGCCAGCTCCGCGGCGGCCGCGCGGGAGAAGGACGTGACCAGAATCGATTGCGGGCCGTAGCGGTCCGCCGCGCGGCGGATCTGGCGGGTGAGATTGGTGGTTTTGCCAGTGCCCGGCTACGGGGGGCCGAAGATGCGGAACTCCCGCGTTTCCTCGGCCCCCGCCTCCTTCTCCGCGATCTCGTGAATACGGTCTGGTCGGTGATGCGGATGACCTTGCCGTGCGCCGATTCCGCTTTTTTCTCTCGAAGCTGTCCAGGCCGGCGTTGGCCTGGTCGACGACACGGGTGGCCTGGTCCTCGGCTTCGAGAATTACGCGTTCCGCCTGATCCGCCATCACGCCGCCATTGGAATGCTGTTGATGTACTGCCCAAACCCGAACTGCCGCATGCCGCGGAAATATGCACCCTGCTGGAGGTCTTGAAGCGTGACCATGGGGCGGTACTTGAGCATCACGGTCAACACTGCCTGGCGGTCACGCGGCAACACGCCCCACTGCCGCTCGCGCTGGTTCGGATGACGGTCTGGAATCGGGGCATGATCGAACCCTCTTGCGCAGTGGTTACCGTTTTGGTAACCTAAGACTTGAGGATCATCAGTAAAGCGGCAATCACCGAATTCAGCAAAACGCACAAGGACGCGGTGGAGTCGCTGTTGCACTGGTACGGCGTAACCAAGCGAGCCGCCTGGCGACATTTGGTCGATGTCCGCGCCGACTTTCCGCACGCAGATGCAGTGGACATTTTCACGGTTTTCAACATCAGCGGAAACAAGTACCGGCTCGTCTCGGTGATCAAGTACCGATGGCGGATCGTCTACATCCGCCAGATCCTCACGCATGCCGAATACGATGAGGGGAAATGGAAGCTATGAACGCTACGCTACTCGATGAACGTCAATATCGGAAGCTTCTCGAGGGAGCTCTGCCCGTCGCCATTCGCACGGAGGAGGAATACCATCGTCTGCTCGGTGCCGCTGCCGACCTCATGGAAAAACCGGAAGACGAGATTTCCGAGGAGGAGGGCCGGCTCCTGGAACTGCTCAGCATCCTGATCGAGGAATACGAAAATCGGGCGCACCCACTTCCAAAGTCCGAACCGCACAAGATGCTCGCTTATCTGCTCAAAGAGAAGAACATGAAGCCGAGCGACCTCTGGACGGTACTGCCCAAGAGCCGCGTATCCGAAATCCTGAACGGCAAGCGCAGCATCAGTAAGACGCAGGCCAAGCAGCTCGCGGAACTCCTCCGCGTGCCCGTCGATCTGTTCGTGTAGCTTACATGCCCCGCCGGCTACCGGCGAGAGAGCTTACGGATCGGAAGCTCCTGGAAGCTTTGTATGCCGCTGTCCTCGGCTGAGATCTGCTCCTGGCGCGCGGCTTCGATCATCTCCATCGCGCGGAACTCTTCCTCCGTAATATCGGAAAGGGTGATGGTCAGGCATGGACTTGGCGCCCATGATCCGGAAGCACCGGCGCACCAGGACACCATTGGGCGTGTCCATGGCCTCATCGAGCAGGTTCCTGGGGCAGGCTGGACCGTGGCTGACATCGATGGCCTTCCAGCCGGCGCCGCATGCCGGGCATCCGTCCAATTCCGTCTGCGCCGAGTAGCCGCACTCCCGGCAGCGGAACACCCGGTCCGGGCACTCTTGCTCTGGCCCGCAGAGCGTTCCCTGGCGCAACACCGACCGGATCAGGAACTGCACGCCCGGTCCCTCGGGGGAATCGGGCGTCGCTATTCCGGGTCGTCGTCTCCCTCAATCGCCAGGTACCCGATCACCTCGGACACCGCCGCCGACTTGTGCACGATTGGCACCGGGCCGGCATACCCATCGTGCGAGACATGCAGCTTGTCGTAGAGCGTGCCACTCGGCTCCAGAAAAGCCCGGGTCTCGACCGAGCGCCGCGCGGCGACCACGCTGGTCGACGCCCTCTCGTGGTCCTGCATCTCCTTGGCGGTCGGCACGCGCAGTACATGCGTCACTCTGGCGCCGGGGACCTCTGCAAAGCACTGGGGGGATTCTGGGGGGACCCCGGCGTCCACGGATGGGTAAATTCGGGTAAGGATGGGTAAATTTACAGAACAGCCCCAGCTTGGGCGTGGCGCGGCAACTGGCGTGTTTTGTATGGGGTGCGTTGAAACTAAAGGACTTGTTTTGGCTCCTCAGGTAGGACTCGAACCTACAACCCTTCGGTTAACAGCTAGAAAGCGAGTCCCTTGCAGGATTGCTCGGCAGTGCGCTTAGCTGCTCGTTATCAAACGTTTACGGACGGTGCTCGAATCTTTGTCGACAGCAGGAGTGCTCGCCATTTGTCGCCATTTTGATGCACAGTACCCACAAAAGTCCCCACAGTCCAAACACTCCTTCCTTTCCCGGCAAGGGTTGCTCACCTCTTTACCCCTGTGTTGGCCACCGAACCCTCGCACCAAAAGCTGCTTCCAGGGGTTAGCGCCCAAACGCATTTTCGCCTGAAATTGCCAACTCGGCAAAGACTGCGACGATTGCGCAACGACCGCATCCGGAATCGGAGGCTCGTTTAGATTCAGAGTGGGGGGTAAACATTCTCGGACATCTTGCTGTGTTGACTGATGTCAGCGGCGGGCACCTGCGCGCAAGCAGCGAGCGACGGGGATCTGGATTGGGCGTCTCCCCAAGTCGGCCTCAATCGAGCCGGCTGCGCGCGCCGCGCGCGTACCCCGGTGGGGTCGAGGCTTGGTAGCGGTCCGGACATCCAATGAACGTCCGGGGCAAAGACTTCGGGTCGGGGGTATTCGCGACAAAGATCCGCCCAAGCCGCCGGGTAACAAGAATCTAACGGGAGTCAATCTCCAGATGATGGATGGCGAGCGCCCTCAGAAGTTCCGGATCGGCGAGATTGATCGGCCTGGGGTGCTTCGGAAAAAGTTTGAACGGTTCGAACAAGGCCCAGTTCTGGATGTCATGGCCGAACTTCGAACGGTAGTAAATTCCGTCGAAGGCGTTCCGGAACACGAGGCGCGATGCGCGTTGAGTGAGCGCTCGGGCAGTGGACCCCTGGAGCACGGAAGCGTCGAGTTCAGTGATGCCCAATTCCAGACAATCGGCTGCCAAGTCCCGGCGTAGAAGACCGATCCAGTCGCTTCCATAGAGATCGGCGTACTTTCCGTCGTGTTCTGCCGATCCGAGCATCCTAGGTTTTGCCCAGGCAATCGGCACGCGACCAAGGGGTGCGAAGTCGTCTTCGCCCTCAATCTCGGAAAGCTCAGCGTACAAGGTCAGATCGACACGGAATCGCGCCAGCGTTTCCAGATAGCATCCCAGCCGTTGGGACGAGGCATAGAGCACCCGATAAGTGCCATCGGGATCGTCGAAGCGATTGCCGAACGTTCCATCGGGACCTGCAAGGGACCAGTCGGGTGGCTGCCACGGGTTGGGGCGGCGACCGATCCGAAAAATCGTGCCCTGCGATTCAATGCTGAGTGGAATGGGCTATCCTCCGGCCACGAATGCGCGGACAGCGCCCAGAATCTCAGGGCCCACAATTTCGAGGTCGCCCTCGCGTAACAGGCGGATCGGAACGCGATCGTTCAACTCGGGGTTGAGTCCCGTAAGCCAGGACTGGACTACTGATCCGTCCTCGTGATTCTCAAGGGTCTTCACCACTCGGAAGGCAAACCGCAACCGTTCCTCTGCGCTCTTGTACGGCGCACCTTCATCCATCCATCGATCGATTGCACGAACGTCTTTGACTCCCGCGATATAAGCCGTCAGCTTCTTGCCGATCACCGCGACCAATTCTCGTACGAGTTTGGGAAAAGGCGCGGTGGTGGCTTCGCGGTGAGCCGCCAAGTCCGGCCGGGCTGGCGAAATGACGCTCATCCTGATCCTCCCGCTTCCAGCGTACCACATTCACGGTCTAAAAGCATCATAATCCCGATCAAATGACAGCATGATCGCACGGCCAGACACCGACCCGCCCATCAGCCTCAGGGACCGGGCTTGAGAAGCCAGTCCCAATCCGGCAGATGTCCACGTACAAAATCCGGTGAAAGCCGGCGTCGTATCTTCTTTACTCGCGCAGATCCCCGTTCGGCGCCGCCTGTCCCGCTCCACACCTTTAATGCGTTGGCTGCCGCCTCGCCTGGAAAGTCCGGCACCCAATTCAGGATGTCGTTTTCACGCCCGTCGCGCAACCGGTAAAGGCCGAGGAGGATTCGCCGGCAGAACTGCGAGGCCTGATCCTCAAGTCCCATTTCCAGGTGCCGTTTCATATCGTTGACGAATGGCTCCAGCGCTTCCTCCAGTAGCTCTCCTGCCGCCTCCGACGGTTCGACATAGCCCCAGGAGTGACTGCCAGCGCGGCCATTCAAGTCGTCATAGTCGAATTGGAGCAAGGCCTCTTCGATCTCGTCCGCGACGGAATCTGGCGAGATTTCGGTCAACATGTCGCAGGCGATTGCTTCGGCCTCGGAACGGAGTTCGCTGTGGCGGTCCAGAAGCTTCCCAAGGGCCGAGGCGGCTTCCGCACTGTCCAGCTTATCGAGCACATTGGCGCAGCTTTCCTCTTTACGATCCGGCTTGGATTCTGCGTTCTTCTTAGCCATCGGTCTTACCTTGGCCTTATCCGGATGACTGTAGCCGATTTGGTCGATGCGCGGGGCGAAGCCCGCACCGGGGTAAACTGACGGAGAGATAGCTGACGAGAAGGACGGGAACGGCGGATGAAACGAAAGCCTCGGCTCGGTGCGGATCCGATGGAGGGCCAGATGGAAGTGGCACTCAACCCAGGGGCGTTCGTTCCCGATCGGGCCTGCTACTCGTTCGTGCGCGAGTTGGAAGAGGTCGCCGCCGGGATCGGGAAACTCGCCGGCGCCGACCCGGTCCGCGCTACCGCACTTTACGAGACTTTCCTCGCCGGATGCTATGAGAAGGCCGAGGAAGTCGACGATTCGAGCGGCTCTTTTGGACAGTTCGTCGGCGAACTCATTTGCGGATGGATCAAAGCCAGGCAGGCGTCGGGGGCCGAGGCGGACGAGACGGCTGCGATACTGCTCGCGCGGATGGACGACGACCCCTACGGATTCTGTTGCCAAATCGAGAAGGACGCGGCCCAGGCGTTCGACAAGGCCGGGTTGGCCGCATTCGAGAGACAGATCCAAGCGCGCTTCGAGGCTGCCACCACGGCCAAGCCGGCGCCGGGTAAAGCGCTGGGCCACGAACCCGAGTATCTTCTCCGGCATTGGAGCGAGCTTCTGCGCACCGTCTACCTTGCGCAGAAAAACCTCGCGGCCTACATCGCCCTCACCTCTCGGACCGGGGTGACCGCGGGGGACTGCCATGCCGTCGCCACTATGCTGGTCGCGCGCCGCGAGCCGGATGAGGCGCTGGTTTGGGTGGAGCGCGGGATTGCAATCGACCGGGAGCACCCACATGCGTGCACTACAGCCGGCTACCATCTCACCGCGCTTCACCGCGAGTTGTTGGCCAGGCTTGGCCGTGGAAATGAGGCGATCGCGGCCGCCTGGGCGGACTTTCGAAAACATCCCGGCAAGTACAGCTACGACGAACTCATGAAGTTCGTGCCTAAGAGTGAGCGCACGGCCTGGCACGAGAGGGCCATGGACGCAGCCAAGGGCGACGATCTCCACTCCCTCATCGGGTTGTTCCGCGAGACCAAGGAGATGAAACGTCTGGCGGAATTGGTGCGCGGCGCCACGGACGAAGCCCTCGAGCAGACGAGCCACCACGCCACGGAGCCGGCGGCGAAGAAGCTGGAGAAGGCTGAGCCGGGCCTCGCCGCCCGCCTCTGGCGTGCCCAAGGAATGCGCATCGTGAACAAGTCGAAGAGCAAGTATTACGAAGCGGCGCTCACGAACTTCGAGCGCGCCCGGCGCTGCTATGAGCGGGCGGGCCTCGGCGCCGAATGGGCGGACACGGTGCGCCATATTCGCGCCGCGCACCACCGCAAGACCGGCTTCATGCCCGGGTTTGAGGCGCTGGCCGCGGACCGCGGCCAGGAAGGCGAGCCTTCGTTTCTGGAGCGCGCCAAGACACGCTGGGGCGTGCGGCACGGGAGAGACGTTTCATGAAGAAGAAAAACCTGGCTCAAGGAGGGCGCCGGTGGGATGCGGCCTCCTTGGACGAACTCATCGATGAGTTCACGGTCGAGGCAGGCGGCGAGGACGAACGGATCTTGGCTTTTCTGCAGGCGTTGGAGGAGCACGTTACCCTACCCTGCGACGGCTTCGTCATCGGCGAGCCGGTCTCGGTAGTTGAGTTCGACTATCAGGGGAACCAGCGGCGCGGGCTGACCGCGACGTGCCACCGCGTGGACGGACGTGAATAAGAGGTGGCGGCTTCAGAGGTGGCGCTCCTTCCGAGTACGCCAGGGTCGCATTATCTGGCCGCGTACCGGAAGTGGATGGGAGTTGTACCGTACCCACCCGAAACTCGATCCGGAACAAGCCGCGAATCGCCGGCGGCCGCCCTCGACCTGCGCGGTCCCGTCGAGTTGGTCGTGTTGTCGGTAAAGCAGAAGGCCGCTCGTTGCCGGTGCTGGGTGGTGACCAGAGCGTCACGCTCCGCGCCGGCTGCCTCTGGACCGTGGTTCCCGGCGAGATCGCCGTGGTCAGGCCGGGCAAGCAGTGGAATTATGCCCGCAATCCTTATCTCTCCGGCGTGATCGAGTCCACGCGGCTCGACGTGGCCGCACTGGGTCTGGTCCCGCTCCGCCTCGAAGAGCGAGGTATATGGGATCCGTCGGAGCACTACTGGGGCGAGGAAGACGAACCGATTGAGGAATGGGCCAAGCCGATGATCGCGCGCGGGCCGCGGCCGGAATTCGAGATGGAACAAGTGTTGCCCGGCGCGGACGCTGACGATCCGTTCTCCGACCCGATCACCGAATCCAATGATCGCAAGGGCTCCGGGGACAGCAAGGGCGCGAACAAGATCCTGATGGATCTCTGTCAGGCCGACCTCCGCTGCCTGGACGCCCACGCACATCTCGGCAACTTGGTTTTCAACCAGTTGCCCAAGGACGCGATCCGTCACTATGAGGCGGGGGTGCGGATCGGCGAGTTGTCTCTCGGCGAAGGCTTCGCGGGCCTGCTGCCCTGGGGATGGCTAGACAATCGGCCGTTTCTCCGCTGCATGCAAGGATTCGGGCTGTGCCTCTGGCGACTTGGCAGGTTCCGAGAGGCTGACCGGATCTTTGACCGCATGCTCTGGCTGAATCCGTCCGACAACCAGGGTGTGCGGTTCTTGATCGGCGACGTTCGTGCGCAGGTGGCGTGGGAGAAGCGCCGGGATCGGTAGCGCTCCCAGCGCGCTACACTGCCGGTCGCGCCCGTGCGTTTACATGGCTCCGGTCCGCCAGTACCGATACGCGACGATCCACTCGCTCCCCGTTGGAGGTGTCGAGGGCAATGGCAAGTCGGCGAGTGAGATCCGCTGACGATCCTTGCCTCTCCGGCAAACGGCAGCGAGTTGGTCGTCTTCGGTGATGTCGATGCTCTCCACCGTAACCGTCACGCCAAGCATTTCGGTTTCAAAAGGCAGGCGAAGGTCGTTCTCGATCATTGTGTAGAATCCCGCCGCTTGCTCCGATTCGCCGTACGCGTCCACGAGCGCTTCTTTGACAAGCTCATCGAGCCGCGCCTTGCTCAAGCGAGGACCCCGTTTGCCAGGCGTGACCTTTCCCTGGCGATCTCTGTCCATGCCCGCCTCCTTTCATGATCGACGGTGGGGTTTGTGAAGTACACCGACAGGCTAGCACCAGTACCCACAAAAGTCCCCACAGCCGCACGTCTACTTCTCACCCCTGATCGCACAAGTCATTCATTTTGATGAAGTTTAAGAAATATCAGATGTACAACCCTTCGGTTGCTCGTGGAAACTACCGGCATTCTACGAAGAATCAGTAACTTAGAGGCTTAATTTCAATGGGAGAGCCTGGCGGAACGATGCAGGGAGTGCGTGCAAGTGATTGGAAACAAATTGGCTCCTCAGGTGAAACAAAGGGTATTTCACGGGGCAGAGACACTGGTAAAACGATCGATTCTAAATGGGCTACTCAAAATCGTCAGGTTCGGGCGGTGGCGGTTAACTGGAGAGTTCGCGTGGCCGGCATCAGAGATCCGCGTAGAATTCCGCCAGGATCCGGAATGCCTCGCTGGCGGAGAGACCGAGGCGGCACTCCGCCGCCAGCCTCGCAAATGGTGCGCTCCACTCCTCTGGAGGTGGATCGAGAGCCTTGGGAACCGGGTGCGTCGCCCGAAGATCGAAGGTCGCATGAAGAGCCTGGACGACACGGCTCGATTCAAGCGTGCGGGACCGAATCAGAAGAATCATATCGACCAGATCGCGCACCCGGCTGTTGGGCGCCGCTGTCCGCGGCAGCGTGTATGCGTGCAGCTTCTCTGCGAACTGCTGCTCACGCTGGATCATCGGAACGGATGGCGGCGAGATGCCCGCGAACCCAAGCCAGTCACGCATCTTGGCCTGTTCCAGTGGGTCAAGTACGACGTCGCCGATTCCTACGTCCGAATGGAATCTCACGAAAGTGCGCCCGCCCATGATGGACTCCACTGGGTACCGCGCTCCACCATACGGTGCTCCGTCCAGGTCCATCATCGCCTCGCCGATGCGGAAAGTGAAGAAGTCCCCAGCGTCTACGGCTCCCACATCCTGGAGCTGCTTGAGCAGTGCGGCGTCGGGCCCTGCCGGGGTGAAGCGCACGGTGAAATCGAGATCCTTGGTGGTGCGCGCGGTTTGGAACCGGAGTTCCATCGCGTAGCCGCCTTTCAGGACCCAGTTCTTGTTCGGCACTCAAAAAAGCCTGGCAAGGAACCTATCGAAGGCTACTTGCCGGCGAAGACGCTGCAGATCGATCCCTTCTTCACGGGACACCCGCTTGAGGCGTTTCTCCAATGCGGTGCGGAGCGCGATGCCTGAAGCGTACTTTCGTTCAGGGATCACTTCGTTCCTTTCCGAATCTCAGCCAGCACCCGGGTCCGTTCAGCATCCTGCTGAGGCATGCCGACCTGCGACTTAGTGATGTTGCCGCGTTTCATCGCCTCGCGAAAGGCCGCGCGAAGAACAGGCTTGGGGAGCGATCCTTCCTGCCAGACATCCAGAATCGTTCGCATTGCATTCGTCACAGGGACACCATAGAGGATTTCCCGGTCCTCAGCCCGGACGTCGTCGCGATGTAGGCGCAGAACGTTTGGAATGGGAACCCCGCGGCGGAAGTTCGTGGGGACGGTGAGGTCCAGCTTGGCTGGATTAGCATCCGTGAGATCGTGGAGGCTGAGCGCGGTCTGGTGACTGAAGACGCCAGTCGGCCTGTCGCTTCGGTCACGCGACCAGAGCCACCAGAGCATCAGGTCCGAGCGCTCGGGTTCCGGGAAGAGTGCCAGCCGGTAAATTCCGCGGTGCTCGCGAACCCAGTTACGCGCTCGGATGTGGTAGATCCTCTTATTGCTCGCGTACCCGAGGGTGGCCGCCTGCTTCGTAGTGAAATAACCGCTTTGCGATTCGGCGAGTTGGTAGAGTTCTTTCTGGCGTTCGCTGGGCGAAGCAGTCGTGTACATAAAAGGTCAACTTTCTGGACCTATTATGCGCCTGATGGTGGCTCAACGCAAATGCCTTCAGCCTCGCGACCACGGCCGGCTACGCCAGTGCGGCGATCCATGGTTAACAGCAGATATTGGCTTGGGCGCCCAAGCCGGATGATCGGCAGTGGTTAGCGTTCGTTGGTAGCGGTTGGTAATGGATAGCGCCGAATCGATGCGCTTGTGAATTGGCTCAAGTTTGCCCTGACCTGCCGCCCACCCATTGGTTAGCAGGCGACCCACGTAAGTGATTCAAAACAGGCATCATGCAGGACGCGCCCGACTGGAGTCTGTTTTATTTCGTGCGAGGTTGGGCGGCCAAGAATCTCGCATCAAACCTCAATTCGATCACGGGAACCTGGAAGAATGCAGACGGAAACCTTGCCATTGCAAGAAAAATATGCTATTTTTTCTTGCAGTCGAGGCAGGCGGTGACGGACCGATCAACCGAAGAAAAGGCTCTTCGCAGGATTCACTCCAACGGAGAGGGCTGGGCATTTTCTGCCCGGGATTTCGCCGATCTGGGGAGCCGCCCTACTATCGACTCTGCGCTCCACCGGTTGGAGCGCAAGGGTTCGATTCGGCGGATTATTCGTGGGGTCTATGATCGCCCCCAATTCAGTGCGGCGCTCTCGACGGAACTGAGCCCCGACCTCGACCAGGTGGCGCGGGCGCTCGCGCGCAAGTTCGGCTGGAGAATCCAACCAAGCGGAGCCGTCGCCCAGAACCTGCTCCGCCTCTCCACGCAGGTTGCCGCGCGTGCGGTCTACCTTTCAGATGGCCCAAACCGCTCGTACCAAGTTGGACGTTCGGCTCTTGTTTTCGATCACACCGCCTTAAAGGAGGCCGGCTTCAGACTTCCTGAGAGCGGACTCATTGTCCAGGCGCTCAAGTCTCTGGGACAAGAACACGTCACCCCGGACGCCATTTCGAAGATCCGGGCATGGTTGCCGGCTAGTCTGCGAGCTCGGGTGCTGGCCGACACGGCCACTGCAACTGGATGGGTGTACGCAGCACTGAGGCAGATCGCCGGGAAGGACACCGATGGATCGAGTCGCGAATCTGCCCGCTAAACAACGGGCGGAGCTATTCCGAGAGGCTGGGTCCCGTCGCGGCACCGGTTCAGCCGTGACCGAGAAAGACTTCTGGGTTTGCTGGGTGCTCAAGAGGCTTGTCGCCGACTCTGCCGTCAAAGACCACATCGTCTTCAAAGGAGGCACAACCCTCTCGAAGGTCTTTGGCATCATCGAGCGTTTCTCGGAAGACGTGGATCTCGTGCTCGACTGGCGCCTTCTGGGCTTCGGCGAAGGCCTGGAAGACCCGTACCAGGAGTTTGGCTCAAGAACCAAGCGGGACCAGTTTAATAAGCGTTTCAATGAGAAGGCCGCCCGGTACATTGCCGGTGATCTGTTGCCGCGTTTCTGCTCGATCTTCGCTGTGTGCCCGCAGGTCACCGCTACTGTCGATCCGGACGACGCTCAAGCCGTCGAGGTCACATACCCTGCGGCCTTCTCGGAAACATACCTGCGGCCCAACGTGCGTCTGGAGATCGGCCCGCTGGCGTCCTGGGTTCCGTCCGCATCGCACGTGATCAGGCCCTATGCGGCAGACGTTTTTCCGGGAGTCTTTGCGGAATCGGCCTGCCCCGTGGTGGCGATTGCCGCCGAACGAACTTTTTGGGAGAAAGCCACGATTCTCCATCAACAGGCACATCGCGTTGGCGTAATGCCTGCGCGTTACTCGCGACACTATTACGATCTCCACCAACTCGCGCACAGTCCGGTGAAGGATGCAGCCTTACGGGGATTGGAACTGCTGAAGGATGTAGTGGCGTTCAAGACGAGGTTTTACCCCTGCCGGTGGGCGAACTACGAACGGGCCCGGCCTGGAACGTTCAAGTTGAGACCAGATGAGCCGCACCGCCTCGAATTGGAGAAGGACTACGATGGCATGCGGGTGATGATCTTCGGAGAAGTCCCGCCGTTTGATCGCATCATCGAGACTGTGGCGCGATTGGAAGAGGAGATCAATCGTCAGCCGTAGACGCAGGCGCGCGTTGGCGAAGCGGATCTCGGCCATGCTGCAGGTGACTATCGGACGTGAGTGAGCACTCGGAACAAGTCAGGCGTCTGCTGGACGAATGCGTACGGCTTAGCGAGGAGAACGCACAACTGCGCGCGGTATTGGCCTCGCACGATCTTCTGCCGAAACCTGCCGTTGAGGTGTCGCAGCCGGTCCCGGAGGAAGCCGGCGTTGTCACGAATTCCTCTCCGCCGGAGAAGAAGTTGGCGCTGTTCAGAAGCCTGTTCCGCGGTCGCGAAGATGTCTATGCGGTGCGATGGGAGAAGGGCGGCATGTCCGGCTATTCCCCGGCGGGCATCATGGACTAGCGCGCCATTCTTAATGCGAAACCCGCCGATCGCAAGAAGGTTGCTCGGCAGACGAGATCGTTGTCAGTGCTGACCGGCCAAGCGATTCGCGAGCACCTCGAGGGGAAGTCCACGGTCGGGATCTACCCATTGCTGCCGGACGAGACCTGTTGGTTCCTCGCCGCCGACTTTGACAAATCGGCATGGCGACAGGACGCCGCCGCCTTCCTGGAAACCTGCCGCCGTTTCGGAGTGCCGGCCTCGCTGGAGCGTTCCAGGTCGGGCAACGGCGGCCACGTCTGGCTCTTCTTCGACCGCCCGGTACCGGCGGTGGATGCGCGCCGGCTGGGCGCCGCACTTCTCACGAGGACTGCGGAGTCGCGGCATGAAATCGGGCTCGATTCCTATGACCGGTTCTTCCCCAACCAGGACACAATGCCCAAAGGTGGATTCGGAAACCTGATCGCTCTGCCTCTTCAGAAAGGCCCGAGGAAGTTGGGCAATAGCGTGTTCGTCGACGAGGCGATCGAAGCGTATCCGGACCAGTGGCGATACTTGAACACTGTTCAGCGGATTCCATCTGACTTGCTGCCAGGCATGATTCACGAACTGGTCCCCGAGGGGAACATCGTGGGAGGCTGGTCCAACCTTCATCGTATGGCGGATTGCCGCTAAGTGTCTGGGTCGCGCGGGTTCGAGATGTCCGGCCTGAGGCTGGACATCTTTGGCCAGCCGTTAACCAATTCCTATAATCGGCAGGTGAGACGTGGAGAAACGGCCTCCGGTAACGCCGCAGGCGTGCAAAGTTGGTCCACCATGAAGAACGCGGAGACAAACGGAGAGACGGAGAATGCGCGAAACGTCGGCCAGTTGGGGAGTTGCGGAAGCACCTGTGGCGTCAATAATATGGAGGGAAATCGCCGGGAGAACAGGGAATTGGCTCCCCAAGTGATACACAGATACGGAACTGCAAATGGAGAAAACCGACGAGACCACTTTCTCCTGCGTGTTAACCAGAGAGGGAAGTTTCGGATTTGCGTCCGGAGATCTCAAAGCGAGCCGGCGGCACAGGCCGGCCCCCCCAACGGCTGCGAGAGAACCACTTCCCAGCGCAGTTCGCGCGAGCCTGCACCCCCGTACTTGGCGGTAGGCTTTCCCTCTCGATGTTGGAAAGCGGAGCCACCTCCAGGGCCCAAGGTGGGCGATCGATTCGGAACAACCGCGCCAGCAAGCGATCAAATGCCACTGATTGGCCGAGGCGGTTTATCTGAATTGGTTCGGTCTCCGCTGCCTTGTTGAGCAGGACTTCGAGCGCCCCGCAGAATACCTCGGCTGGTGCATGGTAGCGCGAGGTGAATCGATGACCTGCACTTGGCGTTGACTCATGCAGCCGGCGATCGCGATCAGCAGGAACAGGAACGGGTCCAGAGGCTTCAGCGTCGGATTGCCGATTGTTGCCGGCGGAGGCGCACGGCCCGAACTGTCGCAAATTCAAGCGGATCCAGTTTTCGGACCCAACAGGGGCGCCCCGTGATACACTCGCGCTTCGAATCGCAACGGTCCCGCTTGGACCTTCCCGCCTTAGCCGCCGCGCTCGGGATCTCTGGAGACGCCATGAAACTAGCAAATCGCAAACCTGTCGTTTTCGGCGTCGTCGGCGCCTTTCTCCTGGTTATCTTTCTCCAGATGTTCCTGATGGCCCGTGACAACTCGGCGACCTATGATGAGCCCTCCCATATTTACTCCGGCTACCTGCAATGGAAGCACGGCTACGTCCTTCTGAATCCACCGCTGATCACGCGCCTGATAACCTTGCCCTTGATCGGTATGAATTTGCCGGAGCCGCCCATCCCAAGGCGCCCCTACGAGCCGTTGGGGTTTCAAGCCGGCAAAGCGCTCGTCTTTCAGAACGACGCGAAAACCATCATGTTCCGCGCCCGCATGGCGGCTTCGGTTTTCACGCTCCTGCTGGCGATCCTGGTCTTCGCCGCCGCACGGAGGATGTTCGGTCTGGGCGCCGGATTCGTCGCGCTCAGCCTCATCGCCTTCGACCCCACGCTGATGGGCCACTCCGCGCTGGCTACTCTGGATGCGGGTAACGCCTTCTTCATGTTATGGGCCGTCTACGCCTTCTACCGTTATGTGAAATCCCCGGCGGCGTGGCGCCTCATCGGGACCAGCCTCATCGTGGGGCTCGCGCTCACGGCCAAGCACAGCGCCATCCTGCTGTTTCCGACGCTGGTCATCCTCGCCGCGATCGAGCTTCTGTGGCCGAAGAAGCTCTCGCCCGAGGCTCCGGCCGTCCCAACCGCGCGCCACGCTTTGCGCCTGGGGCTCGCCCTGGCGGCGATTGGCGTAGTTTCCATCACGATGCTTTGGGCTGCCTACGGCTTCCGTTACCCCCAAGCCGACGCCGTGCCGTTCAATCCCCCGATGGACGTGCAACTCCAACGCATCCCCAGCGCCCTGAATGCCAAGGTGCTCGGCGAGGTGGATAAGCTCCACCTGTTGCCCGCGCCTTATACGTATGCCTTCGCGTACATTCTGTCTCAGGCCAAGTCGTATACGAGCTACATCCTGGGCGTCGTCCATCCTCACGCGGTCTGGTTCTACTTCCCTGTCTCGATGCTCATCAAGTCGAGCCTCACGTTTCTCATCCTGCTGGCCATCAGCGCGTGGGCGGTTGCCGCCGGTAAACTCCGGCTTTCGCGCGAGGTTCTCTACACGGCGATTCCCGCCGTGCTCTACATGGCCTTCTCCATGACCGGAGGCATGAACATTGGCGTGCGGCATATCCTGCCCGTCTACATCTTCCTCGCGATCCCGATCGCCGGCGCAGCCTGGGCTTTGGCTGAGCGCAATCGCCGCTGGCGTTATGCCGTGGTTGGGCTGCTGGTATTTCAGGCCGTGTCGGTCCTGCATGCATTCCCGGCTTACATTTCGTATTCCAACGAGGCCTTCGGGGGACCCGCCTACACCTACAAGTACGTCAGCGACTCGAGCGCCGATTGGGGCCAGCAACTTATCTCCGTCAAGCGCTATCTCGATGCGCGCGGCGTCAAGAACTGCTGGTTCGCCTATTTCAACCAGTCCCCCGTCGACCATGCCTCTTACGGTGTTCCTTGCACGCCGCTGTACACGGCCGAGGTTCGGTCCCCGGAGACGCCGCCCGCCGTCGACGGGCCCGTGCTCATCAGTTCCGGCGTTCTTTCCGGCTTTGAGACCGGCGTGGGCCCCCTCAATCCGTACCACCAGTTTCAGAGCATCAAGCCGAGCGCGATCATCGACTACGGCGTCTTCGTGTATGACGGGCATTTCGACATCCTTCTAGCCGGCGCGCTCAGCCTCGATGTGAAAGCACAGGCGCTCCTCCGCCAGCGAGACGCCCCGGGTGCCCTTGCCTTGGCGCGACAGGCCGTAGCGCTGGCGCCGGACTCAGCCGCCGTGAACCAGGCGCTGGGGCAGATGCTCGACGCTAACGGCCAGATCGACCAAGGCACGCAGTATTACCAAAAGGCGCTAACGATTGCGAAGGCCGTGCAGCCGGATCTCCAGGCCACGCGTATCGCGGCGCTGGAAAATCGGATCAGGGCCGGGAGGCCGGAGCCAACGGGCGGCGGCCGCGGAGCCGGACGATAAAGGCGCGGTTTTCGGGGCCTCAGTCGGATCTTCCTCTTGGCTGGGTGCGTTTTTCTCCTGGTATCTTCCTGATTTGAATTCGGTTATCTGACGAACTGCGACTGAATGCGTCTGGCTACAGTTTGCCAGTTGGCAGGCTGACTCGGA